>Ga0310344_10003480_pt1 | contig 11697 bp, 10 predicted proteins | sample HC15DNA20200_MG_FD_203801 | JGI IMG/M metagenome (GOLD analysis project Ga0310344, IMG submission 203801) | Marine microbial communities from station ALOHA, North Pacific Subtropical Gyre - HC15-DNA-20-200_MG | ecosystem: Environmental > Aquatic > Marine > Oceanic | place: Pacific Ocean: North... | reverse complement strand
AATTGCAATGAAAATCCAAGTTCCTGTGGGTTGATCATACGCAACCACCACAGACTCACCATCCCACGAAATAATTTTGTCTTGCAAAGTTTCAATCATCTCTTCTCCAACTCGTCTCGCCGTCACCGGATAAAAACATGTGACAAAGCACGAATATCAGTGAAAGGATAGACTTCCCATACAAATGTGAGGACTGTCCAGCCACGCCATTTTCAGCGGTACGTGACAATCTCAAGTAGCGACTTTTTCGTTATATTTGGGACAACTGCTTTGTCCGAAGGGTACCCAACTACCAGCATGAGAAATGGACGTTCATTCTTAGGACGATCAAGTATTTCGTTAAGAAAACCCATAGGGCTCGGTGTATGCGTCAGTGTTACCAAGCCTGCGTGGTGAAGCCCAGTGATCAACATCCCCGTCGCGATACCCACAGATTCCGATACGTAGTAGTTCTTGAACTTCTTATCATTCTCTACTGCATAACTCTCTGCAAAAATCGCAATAAGTACAGGGGCCTCCTCCAAAAACGGCTTTTTTTCATCGGTCCCAAGGGCGGCTAATGCCTCCAACCATTCAGGTGGTGCTCGGTTCTCATAAAAATCCCGCTCTTCTTCTTCAGCTGCTTCACAGATCTGGCGCTTCAATTTTGGGTCTCGAACCACAACGAAATGCCATGGTTGTTTATTAGCTCCGTTTGGAGCTGTTGCCGCAGCCTCTATACACGCGTCAATCACTTCCGCGGGAACGGGGTCCTCGGAGTATTCACGAACGGTTCGTCGTAACCGAAGTTGATCTCGGAAAGCGCAAGCAAGTTCGACCATCTCCGCAGGATCACGCCTTCTGAATCCTTTGAGTGGGACCGGATCGTAAGCCTTACTCATGACAGGAACATTGGGTCTTCCACGTATAGCGCATCAAAGAAGACCACCCATGTTAATACTCGCCATTGGACTCAACCCCGATATCCGGCCCCATACCCACCTGACGTTCTTGGGCAAGTCACCGGATCCCAACCAACCCCTTTACGGAAGCGATCAGGCGCTCAGAGTCATACCCGACACCATCTTTAAATACCACAGCAACCTGTTTAATGACTTCCGAATCGACCTCGAGATCACCGTCAAGGACTACCAAGTCAGCCAACTTCCCGGGTTCCACCGTACCGAGTTCATCATCTATGCCCATGATTCTCGCGCCGTTTGGTCCCATGATTTGCACAACCCTTGGAGCACTAAACCCAGCTTCAATCAGCAGCTGATAGTTACGCTGATCTCCAAACCCCGCGATCGCACCACCGATCCCTGTAGGATCCACACCAGCAGCGAGCACACCTCCTGCCTCAACAAAACCTCGCTCGAACGCCATGCCCTTCTGCAAGTGTTCTTCGGTCATCGCCCAGTCAGGTGACGATTCAATCTGGTCAACCATCTCCAGGTAATCCTCACGGACCTCGGGTGCCATTGCTTCGAGCGTACGCTCGTCAAGCACCCTCCTTCCCTTTGTCATGGGTTCGATAACTGCCATGGTCGACGTCATCCCCACACCTGCCGCAACCATCTTCAGAACTACGGAACGGGCTATCTCTCCTTCCGGATCTCCTTCTTCACCTACAACAACCATCGAATTGTCGGGACACTGATCTGGTTGTTTTCGCGGGTCAAAGTCCGTCGCGGTCGCAAATCCGTGTTCAATATTATCTATCCCGAGGTCGACCGCTTCTTGGAACGTCACCGAACAGATATGGCCAGTAACCCGAATTCCCTGGGCGTGTGCCTCCTCGATAATCGCAGCCAGTTCTGCACGGCGGATTGTCGTGTATGCCTTGATCCACGTAACACCCTCAGCAGCCCAGTACCGAACGAAACGACGAGCTGCTTCTGGTGAATTAACCTGTGCCATGTCACCGATACTGGGGTCTGGACCCGTGACGTATGGAGCAGTCACATGCATGCGAGGGCCCGGTTCAACGCCCCTCTCGATATTGAACTTTACGTTGAGATCCGCATAGGGTGAGACGCTTCCTGTAGTCCGAATCGTAGTCACGCCCGCCGCCAGATAGAGTCTTGGTGCCGAGACACTCTGCTGAGCCGTTCGACCACCGGCCCCCATGAAAAACATGTGATTGTGGAGACCAATCATGCCCGGGATCACCGTATGACCAGACATATCATGGATATCCGCACCAGCGGGGATGGCGACATCATCCGTAAGCCCCACTGCAGATATCCGACCGTCCTCAATTAAGACCGTCTGGTTCGACCGAGGGCTTCTTCCCGTCCCATCGATGACCTTAACCCCGGTAAGAGCAACCGCAGGTCCTTCGATAGCTACAAATTCCTTCACCTCATCGGACAGTTCAGCGGTAGCTTGTGCAAAAACAAGTGACGGGGAAATCAACATGATTAGGGGCACGATCACCCATGTAAGCTTTTTCATTTAACACTCCTCCTTCGGGTCCAATAAGGGCAACCTCAAAATACTTTATCCGCCGTATCAAAACAGTCGATCAGGTCATTCATCGACAGTAAAGACCATCTTCATCCCAGCCTCAAGGTGCTCCGCAATATGACAGTGCAACATCCAACGACCGGGGTTTGACAGTTCCAATAAAATGTCCATGGTTCCACCGACAGGCACTAGAGCAGTGTCTTTCCACGCCAAGTTCTCATTTTCAACTCCGTTAACAGCCAAAACCAGAAAGCGTTGCCCATGGATATGAATCGGGTGCTGCATTTGGTGGAGGGTCTCACGTCGATTGCGAATACGTAATTTTACGATGTCGCCGACCTTGAATTTCCAATTAATTTCTTCGTTCTCGAGCCCAGTGTCTGGTTCACGGAGAATCCACGAGACCTCATTCGGCGTAGCCATAAGATTCATCATCGGCATGGTCCCCGACCATTCGATCGGGTGAAAATAAGATGAATCGACCGTCATTAGACGCTCGACAACCAAAGGGAGATCATTCCTGGTCATATCGAGCGTTAGCGTCTTTTCGATCGGAAGATCAAAGAATTGGCGATAGTTATTTATCTCGTCACGAGCTGCCCGATTAGCCCGTAACACCTCAAACGACGCCACCAGGTCCGGCAAGGTTGGACCTGGCCCTGTTTGGACAACACCAAGTGTATCCACGTCCGAGAAAAACTGGCCAGCTATGTGGTCAATCCCTTGGACTCTATTCAACATCTGATAATTGCCGTCGCGGGGAAATCTTACGTGCACGATGTACCGCTCGGCCGGGGCTATCACGAGGCTCTCAATCCACTCCTCTCGCTCGAAATTGCCGACATCTGTACCCACCAGTTTCATCGGTGCCCCATCGAACGAAAGGTTAAAGGTTCGCGTATTGGACACATTCGTAAAAAAGAAGCGCACCACTTCACCGCTCTGCACCTGGAGTGAATAGTTGGATTTTCCGTTAAGAAGCATCGTATTTCCGAAGCGCCCCATGAGCGTGTGCGTGGCGCTCTCGAAACCAAACGGAACGATTCCATGTTCTCCTAAAAGCAGATCGTCCAACATAACGACCTCTTCACGATGAACCGGCCCGTAATATTCAGGATCTCCCGACCGTACCAACAAGTTTCCGGCGAGTCCTAAGTCCTGCAAAATGTCTTCCCGGTGGTGTGGGTGGTACCAGTAAAGACCGGGATCAGGAAAATTCACTTCGTAGCGGAAAGATTCTCCTGGTGCAACCGGATCCTGAGTTATTCCCGGCACTCCATCAAAACGGTTATCCAGCCGAATCCCATGCCAATGGATCGTTGTCGGCCAGTCTATATGATTCGTGAAATTGATCGTGACGGTGCCACCTTCTGGCACCCACAATAAGGGGCCTGGAATCTGACCATTGAAGCCATACCCTAAAAGTTCTCTCTCCCCAATTCGCCTTCGCACATATACCGCCTCAAGCGAAAGCGAATCTCCATCGTTCAGTTCAACCAGTTCTCTTGGACGGGCATCCATGATTTCACCCTTCCAGTCAGTGCCTGGATACCAGGGGGTGACGATCGGCCTAAGCCGCATTAGAGAAGGAAGCATCATGCGTCCCGACATCGGCATGGGGATGGGACCCCACGGATCGTTCAATACACCCTCATGACCCGCCATCGTCTCCCTACTCGCCGAATTGGGCGAAGCAAGCGGAATCGCGCCGAGTGCGAATTCAAGAAAATCCGCAGGCTGCATTCGACTCGACGGTGATTGGGCTCTAAGAACGAAGGGACCCGTAGGTTCGATCCCAACACTTCCCCCTTCGGCCGTAACAAGGATCAAGAACTTATTAAAAGAGACCTGGCCTAGGTTGACTTGACCGTTCGCAGAAACTTCACCCAGCCGGTCTATCGGAGAGAGTACAGGAGTTGAAGCCCACGCAACGTAACGGTCGTATGGTCCCAACTCTGACGGTGGAGGGAGTCCCCGGGTTGTGAGCACGATGTTGTAAATCAGATGCCCATCCCTTGTCGCAGCCACCGAGAAAGGACCCACAGGTCGACGGAGTTCCACAACCCCCGAAGCGCCAAATACACGTGGGGTGGGAATGAGGGAGATACAATACAAATCAGGATTAGCGGTTTCGCTGGCTGAAGTTTCATTCAGACAGGGGCCCGACTCCTGACCACGAGTGGGATCAAGCGGGGGGATACCTAGAAGGAGTCCGACAGCCAGAAGCCCCAGTGACGAATTAAAACTTTTCCTCATAGTCATCACCGCTGAATCCATCTTAAAACATCGCCAGCCACATCAGCATATTGGGGATCGTTATGTGGTTCGTGGAGTGAGCCATCGTACACAATCAAGTCCATTTCTCCTCCAACCCGTTCAGCCAACCACCGACTACCGTACGCTTCGGATAGCGGATCAGAACTACCATGGATTAGCAGCATCGGATCAGAAATTCGGTCTGCTTCACGTTTAATGAACTTTATGGTATCCAGTGCTTCAGTACCCCAACGCACCGTTGCTCGTCGAACAACCAAAGGGTCGTCATCGTATGCATCGACTATATCTTGGTCATGGGAAAGTGCTGTGGAGGGGATCCCCAAATCCATTGTTAATCGCGGAAATATGCGAGATAGGAGACGAGCCATGACCACTAAATGACGCTTTGCAACACCGCTCGGGAAAATACTCGCCCCGCTAATCACCCAACCGCCGAAACCATCGTACTCTCTACCAAATCCCCCGATCGCCATCTTTAGACAGATGAGTGATCCCATACTGTGCCCATACAAATAAAAGGGAGTAGAGAGTTGATCTCGGACGACTTCATCCAAGAATTCATGAACATCTGACTCGTAACGATCCCAACAGTCTACGTGACCACGGGGACCTGTCGAACGACCATGTCCACGATGATCAAATACGAAACAAGCAATACCTCTGGCCCCCAACCCGGCGGCTAGAGATTTGTAACGACCACCGTGCTCACCCACTCCATGCAAAATCACCAAGACCGCCCGACGAGGCTGGGTGGCAGGCCACTCGCGCCAATAGAGTTCCACTCCGTCAGATGCGCGGAGCGTTCCCGAGATCACAGAGTCAGAAACCTTGAACCATCCAGAAGATTACCTGGCATACTAGAGGAACCAGTTCAGGCTGACTCGTCGTCTTCCGGCACTTCAGCGCGTTCCGAGAGTCGACCATCAATCACGAAAAGGGCACTTACATCACCATCGGCAAGCTGAAGCTGATCGACAATCTCACCCGCCGCCTTCTCCTCCTCTACCTGTTCAGCAACAAACCACTGCATCAAGACTTGTGCGGGATAATCATTGTGTTTGACAGAGAGCGCGTACAGATCATTGATCATGCCCGTGACTTTCTGTTCATGGGCCAACGCTATCTTCATAACCTCAAGCGGCCTCAGTTTTTCTTCCATCTCCTTGAAGTCAAGCCGGGGGGATTCGATCGCATCCAGTTCGACCTCGCTTCCACGATCAATCAGGAAATCGACCAACCGCATCGCATGCGCCAATTCCTCTTGTGCCTGCAGACGCATCCAGTGCCCGAATCCGGAAAGACTCTTAGACTCGAAATACGCCATCATTCCGAGGTAGGAGTAGGCGGCGAAAAATTCGTCGCGAATCTGACGGTTGATTCCGTCTTGGATCTCTTTAACCATTATTCCTCTTCTACGCGTGGCCTTAGGGGCACGGTTCAACTTGTTCGACATCGCTATTCCACCAACATCCGCACATCGTGATCATTGCTTCCAAATCTCATAGATTGATGTCGCAAGATCAGACCTGTTAAGGAGCATCATGTCTTCACTGGACCGCTGCGGCAACTTTCGCATCCAGTTTACTCCACACTAGCGTTGTGACTGGTATGACTTGAAGGCACCATGTAGAGTCGTAGTCACAGATCAGACAAATCGACACTCATTGGATAAAGTGGCTACCGTCATCAATCTAATCCTGAGGAGTTCGTCCATGAAGACCTGCGTTACACTTGTTACTCTTGCGGTTCTAGTCTCCACATCTTGCGCATCGAATCCTCAACCTGGCGAACCGGGATACAGCTTTAATCTAAACGGGCAATACACACTTCAGATGACGGCCAGTGACGGGAGTTCTTTTGCAGGAAACTTTCAGTTAAAAACCTTACGTGGTGGCGCTATAACAGGCACAATGTCTATCACGACCCCCATGAACATATCTGGCCAAGTGGAAGGATCACTCCTCGGGTCCGAAGTTAGGCTCCAGACACAATACGAAGTGACTGGCATGGGATGTGGTGGACTTGTGGAGGGCACAGCAGTGGTCTCCGAAAACGGCATTGGCGCCGATGGTTTAATGGAAGTCATCGAAGACGAGTGTGGTAGTGGTTTTTCGACAATGACCTTCTCACTCATAAAAAACTCATAGACCGAAAAACTTATCCGAAGGGCGTACAGAAACTCTCAAGAACGAGGTTGTGGCGGTCTTCGTGAGTCTCCTCAACACAGACAGCGTCAGATTTTTTTGGCTTCAGGCCCTATCAACACTCTAGTACAACGCCCTCGTGCGCCCTCCGTCTACCGCTATCGAAACCCCTGTAACATAGCTGGCGCGCTCAGACGCCAGAAAAGCTACTACTGCAGCGAACTCTCGCGGCTTACCTAACCGACGTGCAGGGATGACGCTATTCCAACCATTTTCAACATCTTCTGTCGAAATGCCTCGTTGTTTTGATTGGGCCTCAGCTAACTGCAAAAGTCGATCTGTTCGGGTGAATCCAGGCAAAACGTTGTTGACTGTGATACCAAAAGAAGCCACTTCATTGGCGAGGGTGCGAGCGAAACCTGTTACTGCTGCACGAACACTATTTGAGAGGATAAGCCCGTCAACCGGCTCTTTAACCGCTACTGAAGTGATGTTAATTATCCTTCCCCAACCCCGCTCCTTCATCTCCGGAAGGACTCCTCTCGTCAAATTAAGAGCACTCTCAAGGTTAAGGCGGACAGCAGCCTGCCACGCTTCAGGAGGATGATCTTCGAATGTTCCATAAGGAGGGCCACCCGCGTTGTTAACAAGCACATCTACGTGCCCGAAGCGGGATACTGCCGCATCTACCAGAGAGCTGATTTCCGCAGAATTCAACAAATCAGTTGGCAACGCTAGAACCTCCCCCGACCCACAACTTTCGACCTCGGCGGCGGCTTTTTCTAACGCCTCGACTCCGCGTGCACACATGATCAAGTGCGCACCTTCCATCGCCAATTCCTGTGCTACTGCGAGCCCAAGCCCTTTCGATGAAGCTGCGACAAGGGCAACTTTTCCGGCGAGCCCAAAGTCCATCAGCTTTCTCCCTCATGAAAATAGTCATCAGTCCCGTCTAGCCAGTCCTGCCGCGGAGGAGAAAAAATGTCGACATCGAGTGTATCCTCTAACGCCTTCGCCTTGTGAGGTACCCACGACGGGATGTGTAGTATTTCACCTTTTCGGACTACAACTTCCTCTGTTCCATCTTCGCCCAACCAGAAGTGAAGTGCTCCTTCTAGGATATATGTGAACTGTTCATTCTCATGCGAATGAGTGGGGACAACTGCCCCTTCATCGATGTATACCTGAGCAACCATCACCCTGTCCCCTGACACCATCCGGCGGCGGATTTGATCAGTGACAGTTTCACAATCAAGGTCATCCCAACGGACGTGACGCACTTTCATCTCGCTCATTGATATCTCCTTCAGAAGATGTTTATGGCAGTATGCTAAAAGGGGTCTTATCAAATATTTGGAGGAGTGATCAGAACTCAGCGGGAGTTGGTGTTAAACATCTCGGCAATTGCACGCCACACTCCCGTCTCTTGACGTCGGTAGACCACGATAAACTTTCCGTTTTCCTGAAATGGAGCCCCATGGCGCGGCCGTAGCGTTCGATTGAACCTTCCGACCTCGAATCCAATATCTCCCGAGACCTCCGTTGTTTCCGACTCGATTGTCAGCGAGACCAATCCATGATCCGGGGCCGCACGCCAAAACTCTCGGATAGCATCGATACCCTGAATCGTCGTGGCGCCAGAAGGAAGAATTGTGGCATCCGTCGCATAGAATCCGGTGACCATATCGTCGAATTCACAACGGCCAATTTTCGATGCGCGGGCTGCAGACAGTTCGCGGATGGTCGTATTACTCAACTTATTCTACCCAGTCCAGGTTAATGGTCAAACCCACGATGCCCGTCCGCCCTCTAACGAGCAAGCACCCAGGTCATCCCCCCCTCCAAAAGCCAATCACTACTATTCTGAGTGAACCCATGCCCGAATCCAACATCGAGTAGGAGCTGCCCGATCTTCCATTCCCCACTAGCTAGGAACTCACCAAGGTCTTCCGTTCCAAGCGGGACCACCCCTCGAGTGCTGGTTCTCCCTCGCGCGCCTACGGCCACGCGGAGATGTTCGTTCATCCGGTACAACCATTCAACCGCGTAGGATAGAACATCATTCTGTTCGAATGATTTGATTGGGGCCTCAAGTATCCCAACACCAATCCATCCTGTGGCCCGCCAGTTCTGAGCTCCCCATGAGAATAAGCCCGCGATTGTTACATCTGTGGTATTGGGGCCAATCCCTTTCGTTTCATCGGTATTGGGGAGCTTGGAGACGATATGTGCCCCAGCTGAAAATCCACTTGGTGACCCGACCGGGAGGAATGAAAACGAGAGTTCAAAGTCACCTACATCAGCAGTACTTCCATCCGCGACACCTGGGTCAAGGAGCACTGCTGGGTTCTCCTGTGAAGATTTGACTGACAGCATCTGCCATGCAGTACCCCGGACCTCAAACACTGAACGGTCGCTAAGGGAGTACGCCAAGTGAATATAAGGTGCCGAAGTGAGGTCCCCCTGTAGTCCACTCAACGGGAAACGGACATCGGTCTCATAGCGCATGCCAAGCGAAACAAACGCAGCCCCCTGAGTGGCCTCAGCCACCGGTTGAACTGCTGCATTTCGTCTTAGCTGACCTTGGACTTGTGATCCGGCAACAAATAATAAAAACGCAGCGATCAACACACCCATACACCAAATCCGATAGCCAGGACCCCTACAAGAATGTCGCCAGGTAAGAGGTTGATTTGTGTTACTGGATATAGTCAGCTGTGCCCCCCTTACAAGACCGTTAAACACTAAACGTCTTTAACATCCGGATCGCATAAGCACGTTTCAACGAACCTAGACCGATATAGCAATCACGTCGAACCTCGGATGAACGTGCAGTGATAAAATGAATCTTATAAGATGAGAGCAGCACTTTCCTTTTTTCACTTCCCAGCCATGGGTACCTTCCGCCCCATGATGCTTCGAGCGAAGTTTGTGTACTTCACGACCCTGGCAACCTTTTTGCTCCCTGCTCTAGCCTTGGCACAAGGCTCCCGGCTGCCAGGGTCTTTGGAGAGTGGGCTGATTCTTCGCCAGCTGGATGGCGTCAAACGAGTGCTACTCGTTGCGGCTCATCCTGATGATGAAGACACTGGGCTCATTACTATGCTGGCACGCGGCCAAGGTGTCGAAACAGCCTATTTCTCATTTACGCGCGGTGAGGGCGGTCAAAACGTCATCGGGACCGAACTCGGTGAAGAGTTAGGAATAATCCGCTCCGGTGAGTTACTCGCCGCACGAGCAATCGATGGTGGCATTCAATACTTCGGTCGTGCCTTTGATTTTGGTTATTCTAAATCAGCCGATGAAACATTTCAAAAATGGCCCAAAAACACGATTCTTGCCGATCTAGTTTGGGCGATTCGATCATTCCGACCTCATGTTTTGGTCACGATGTGGGAGGGAACATCGCGGGATGGACATGGGCAACACCAAGTTGCCGGAGCCCTTGCGCGCGAGGCATACGAAATTTCCGGGGACCCCGAACAATTCCCTGAGCAAATCGTGAGCGGCCTTCAGCCGTGGTCGCCGTTGAAGATCTATCGACGCACGTTTTTCGATCGTGAATTGGCAACGCTTGAGATGCCGACAGGATATCTGGACCCCTTGTTGGGGAAGTCATACCACCAAGTAGCGATGGAGAGCAGGAGCCAACACCTATCACAGGATTTCGGGACGGCAATCCCACCGGGTCCCCGATCCACCTATCTGGCCTTGATCGAGTCACGCGTCGACACCTCAGTTTCTGATCCAATTTTCTCAGGCATCGATACTACTCTAACAACATTGGTAGCACCCCTCGGTAATGAAGCGCTCAAGCATGTCTTGGATTACCGCAATGCGATTTCCAAAGCGAAGACTCAACTTTCACCGTTGGACCCCAGTCAAAGCCTACCTGCGCTCTCGCAAGCCGCAGAACACCTCGAACAATTGCGTGAGAGTGTTCTACCCACCTGGTTTCAGGGATATCAATCCCAGGTCCTCGAACTCACACGTGAGCTCAATCGAAAACACGAACTTCTTGGGCGTGCGATCTTGGCCGCTGCAGGAGTACGAATTGAAGTGCGTGCACGAGATGACATCCTAGTCCCAGGACAGAAGGTTCTCGTGGAGGCTCGGGTTTGGAGTGGGGCGGGTGCCGAAGTACACCTTTCACCCCCCAAGATCGACGTGCCCGACGGGTGGATAGTGGAAAGGATAGGGGCGGATATTGACGTCGGACCAGACTACGCAGGACCTTTTGACCGTTTCTTGCAGCGAGAGGAACCAGTCGCCGACCCTTATTCCGACACCTTTGTACCAGCGGGCCAGATGAACCTGTGGCGATACATGCTGACCGTACCTGACGATGCTGTTTATACCACACCGTACTTCCTCGACACGACGCGAACCGGGTCCATTTACCGCGAGTCTGCAACCCCCACATTACGAGGCCAACCTTTTCAACCTCCACTCTTGATGAGTTCCGTAGTCGCAACCGTATCGGCGAACGGAAGCTCGACCCAAGTCAACGTCGATGACCCCGTTCGCTATCGCGGAGTAGTAGGCTCCGTCGGGGAGTTCTGGAACCCGATCATCATTGCACCCCGCCTCTCAGTCACTCCAATCCGAAAGTCGGTAATTTGGTCTACAGTTGACCAAAAACCACGGGAAATCTCTTATCGACTAACGAACCGAGACCCGCGAGGGATATCCGGCTCGATCGACCTCGGGCTCCCGCTGGGGTGGCGCACTACACCTATTTCCCACGATTTCGACCTATCAACGGATGGGTCGGAGACCACCTTAACATTCGTGGTCCACCCCGACAGTCTCGCAGTAGAAGGTGAGT
>Ga0310344_10003476_pt1 | contig 11703 bp, 11 predicted proteins | sample HC15DNA20200_MG_FD_203801 | JGI IMG/M metagenome (GOLD analysis project Ga0310344, IMG submission 203801) | Marine microbial communities from station ALOHA, North Pacific Subtropical Gyre - HC15-DNA-20-200_MG | ecosystem: Environmental > Aquatic > Marine > Oceanic | place: Pacific Ocean: North... | reverse complement strand
CCCCGACCGTGGCATGTACTTCATCGATGAACAGGATTGGTAGGTTACGGGCAGACAGGGCGTCGATGACAGCCTTGAATCGTTCCTCGAAGTCGCCGCGAAACCGCGTGCCCGCCAGCAGGGCCGTGGTGTCCAGGGCATACACTTCGGCGCCCGCAAGCCGAGCGGGGACGTCCTCCTCGAGGAGCCGGCGTGCAAGGCCCTCGGCTAGTGTCGTTTTGCCAACGCCGGCATCACCGACGAACACCGGGTTGTTCTTGCGGCGTCGGCAGAGAATTTCCAGTGTGCGTTGGAGCTCGCCGGACCGCCCGATCAGCGGGTCCAACTTTCCGTCCTTTGCGCGAGCGGTCAGATTGATTGCGTACGCGGTCAGAGGATCGCGACTCCGACTCGGACCGTCGCGTTCCGCACCGGCGGTGGCTGGTTCGGAACCATCATCCTGTGGTCCGCCTGGCGCCTTTGAAATTCCGTGAGAGATGTAGTTCAGGACGTCAAGCCGGCTGATGTCCTGCGATTGCATAAGCTCGGCCGCATGCGAGTTCGGTTGCTGCAGGATGGCAGCAAGAACGTCCCCAAAACGTACCTCGTCTTTGCCAGCGCTTTGTACGTGGAGGACGGCTGTTTGCAGGACCCGTTGAAATGCGAGAGTCTGATCCGGTTCCCTGCCTCTGGTGCCACGTGGAAATTGCTCCAGTGTTGCCAGGAATTCGTCGAGCGAGTGGCGGAGGGCAGGCAGATCGGCTCCACAGGCGGCCAGAATCTTCTCGCCCTCAGGGTCGTGTGCCAGCGCGTACAACAAATGTTCGAGTGTTAGATGCGTATGCCTCCGTGAGGCCGCCTCACGATAGGCAACGTTGAGGATTAGCTCGAGCGCGGCGCTAAACATCTGGGTGTACTCACTCCTCTTCGAGTGTGGCTTGCAGTGGAAAATTTTCCCGCCGCGCCAAATCCTGGGTTGTCGCGACTTTGGTTTCGGCGATCTCGTAGGTATAGGTTCCGCATACTCCACGACCTTGCATATGAACCTGCATCATGATGCGGTACGCCTCCGCCGGAGATTTGTGGAACACAGACTCAAGGATCTGCACTACAAACTCCATCGTGGTGTAATCGTCGTTCAACAGTGAGACGCGATACAGAGTCGGCTTACCCGTCTTCTGCCGCGTTTCCTCGAGCACGCCATGACCAGTGTTTGGTTCACGCACCATTGCTCCCATAAGACTATGGAGTCTGTGGCAAGGTCAAGCGGCCGGAAGCGATCGGTGTGACTGACGTCCCAAGCCGGCCAGTCTGCGTAGTAATATTCCAAGGCTATGCAGACTATTGCTCGGGGCTTGTCCTCGGTGGATTTGGTGATTCTGGGTCAGCCGCGAATTATCGCGACCGCCGTGTTGCACAGTCCCGCTGGGGTCGCGCTGGTTGATCCGGGCCCTTCGACCTGTCTCGACACGCTCCGTGCCGATCTGTTGACCCATGGGATCACGCTTGCGGATGTCCGAACGGTGTTGTTGACCCATATTCACCTCGACCACGCTGGAGTGGCGGGAACGCTCGTCCGCGAGAATCCTGAGATTCAGGTCTACGTTCATGAGCGTGGTGCGCCCCATATGGCGGATCCCGAAAAATTGCTGACGAGTGCGACACGTCTGTACGGCGCTGATATGGATCGATTGTGGGGAGAGTTTCTCGCAGTTCCGGAATCGAATCTCCATCCGCTCGGCGGGGGTGAAACGATTGCGGTGGCAGACCGGCAGCTTGAGGTGGCGTATACACCGGGGCATGCCTCGCATCATCTGAGCTTTTTCGACCGTGCTGCTCGCGTGGCATTCGTGGGGGACACGGCGGGGGTTCGGATCGGGCCTGACGTGTTCGTCCTGCCTCCTACACCCCCACCTGACATCGACCTTGATCTGTGGACAGCGAGCATCCGGCTGATCGAAGGGTGGCAGGCCGAAACATTATTCCTGACGCACTTCGGGCCCTACAACGATCCGCCGGGGCATCTGGCGTCTCTCGTCACACATCTCGAGGGTCTGTCACAGCTCGGGCGGAGTATCGTGGAGCGAGCGGCGAGTGACGCCGAGCGGGAAGCGCAATTCGTGGCGGACGCGCGCCGCTATTTGCAGCGACACGTATCCGATGCGACCGCGGCGCTCTACGATCAGGCGGCACCGCTGACACATTGTTGGCTCGGCCTGGCGCGGTACTGGAAGAAACAAGGTGTGCATGCCTGATTCGCATCTGACCGACGTCGACCGCGCGCGGGCTGTCCAGCTCCTTGAACGTACCCGCGATGAGCTCGCCGGGGCCGTCGAGGATCTGTCGGCGGCGCAATGGAACTACCAGCCGACCTTGGATCGATGGTCTATCGGTTTGATCGTCGAGCATCTTGGTATTGTGGAGCAACGCCTCTTTGGTCAGGTCGAGCGGGCGCTAGCCCGATTGCCGAACGTACGGTGGGCGTCAGAGACAACCGGCAAGGATGAGTTGGTCGAGAAGATGCTGACTGACCGTGGTACGCCGAGGCAGGCGCCAGATGGCGTCGTTCCCACTGGAGCAGTTGATAGAACGACGGCGCTACAGCGGTTCCGCGAGCGGCGAGCGACGACAATCGCCTTCGCGGAGACAACGCGCGAGCCGCTCAAGGCTCACACCCTTGACCATCATCGTGCTGCCTACGGGACGCTGAACGCCTACCAGTGGCTGATCTATATCCCGTTTCACCTTCAGCGGCATCTGGCCCAAATCGACGAAATCAAGGGGACGCCAGGCTATCCCCACGGTTAATGCCTTCACTCGCTTCGGGAGAGTCTTCGCCTATGCAGCTCGGTTTCATCGGACTCGGCACGATGGGGCGCCCCATGGCCCTTCATTTGATCGGCGCTGGCCACGCGCTTGCGGTATTCGCTCGAAGGGAGGACGCGATGCAGCCTCTCGTTGAAGCGGGAGCTGTGGCATGTGCTACCCCGGCGGTGGTCGCTGAGCAGAGCGATATTACTTTCACGATGGTAACCGGAACAGCCGATGTGGAGCAGGTTGTCCTGGGTGACGACGGGCTCATCCATGGCGCCAGAGCCGGGACATTGGTGATTGACATGAGCACCATCGACCCTTCAGCGACGCGTGACATTTCCCGCACCTTGGCTGAGTCAGGAGTGGACATGCTCGATGCGCCGGTGTCGGGCGGGCCTCAGGGGGCCAGGGATGCGTCTCTCACCATCATGGTCGGTGGTCCGGAGCGCGCTGTCGAACGAGCGCGCCCTTTGTTTGACGTGCTGGGAGATTCGTCCACGCATATGGGAGAGGCTGGGGCTGGTCAAACGACCAAAGCGTGCAACCAGCTCGCCATCTTGGTCACGGCCCAGGGGGTTGCCGAGGCGCTGACACTTGCGCGGTGCTCCGGGCTGGACCCGGAGCGCGTTCGTCAGGTTCTGATGGGGGGACTTGCGTCGAGTCGGGTGATGGATCTGTTCGGCACGCGTATGGCCTCGCGGGATTTCAGTGCTGGCATCGAATCTCGACTCTATTACAAGGATCTCGATATTGCGCTTGATCTGGGTCGAGCCCGCGGTGCGGCATTGCCAGGAGCGGCACTGACCATGCAGTTCATCAACGCATTGATCGGGGCTCACCGGGACCGCGATGACCTATCTGCTCTCATCACCGTAATCGAACAGCTCGGTGTCTCTTCCGATTCTCAGTGATCAGAGTCGCGAACGGCTCTCCGAGCGGTCACCGTTCGCGCGGCGGTGGGGTCCAATGTGCGAAGCGAAGAATGGTCCAGAGCGCGACGAAGGCATCCTGTAGTCCGATTTTCTTTCCTTCATCGTAGGTACGCCCGCTATACGAGATGGGCACTTCAAATATGCGCGCGCGCAACCGTGCGACCTTACAGGTGATCTCCGGTTCCATCCCGAATCCGCGAGATTGGAGATCCAGGCGATCGACGACGTCGCGCGTCATCGCCTTGTAGCAGGTTTCCATGTCGGTCAGATTGAGGTCGGTACATGCGTTGGAGAAGAGGGTCAACAACTTGTTACCGATCGAATGCCAAAAATAGAGAACTCGGCTCCCATCGCGTGATCCGAGAAAGCGGGAACCGTATACGACGTCGGCTTTGCCGTCGAGGATGGGGCGCAGAAGGATCGGGTATTCGGATGGGTTGTATTCAAGATCAGCGTCTTGCACCAGGACGACGTCCCCCACCGATTCTCGGAATCCACGGGTGACTGCCGCTCCCTTGCCGAGGTTCATTGGTTGCGTGAAGACCTTGACGCCGTGCAGTTCGCCGATGCTCTTCAGTATTTCGTCCGTACCGTCTGTCGAACCGTCGTCGACAATGACGACTTCCCGTTCGAGAGGGCCTAGGTCCACTTTCAAGACGCGATCCACGATCGTGGCGACGGTCTCCCGTTCGTTGTAGACCGGCATTACGATGGAGAGTTTGCTAGAGGGCCGATTCATCTGAGTAGCATGCCGGTGGCTAGTCTGCCCGAAAGATCTTGCACAGGCCTGTTAAGGACCAGAAACATCGCTATCATAGCGTTTTTGGTGTCTAAGGTCCTGCGTTCGTCGGCGTCGCGTGGGGAGTGCTGGCTTTCGATGGCGCGTGGCCAGGTTGGGTGAGGCTGCGCGGTTTGTCTGGTTCTCGTTGAGGAAAAACGCAGTCGGGTTGGCCGCCCTGGTCTGAGAAGAAAAGGCTCGAGCGAGAGGTATGTGCTGCGAGCGTTCCTAGGTGAAGTGCGCATAGAAAATGCGTAGGATGGTCTTTTACTGTTGTTGTTGCCGCAGAGCGACAATTGTTCGGAGTTCCGCCGGTCGTTGTACTATCGGTGCATAGTTTCCCTGTTTGTTGGTGACTAGCCCGTGTACCGGTGAGGTGCACGGAGAGGTGGGTTCTTTCAAGGAGTGTCAGATGATTCGACTAGTTGGTGCATTACTCGTGACCGCCATGGCTGTGGCGATGCCCATATCCGCTGGTGCCCAATCATCGGACATACCGCGTGGGGCCGACGGGCGGCCTGATTTGCAGGGTGTATGGGACTTTCGAACGCTGACGCCGCTCGAGCGCCCGGCCGACCAGGCTGATCAGGCGTTGCTCAGTTCTGAAGAAGTCGCCGAGATCGAATCAAATGCCCGCCAGCGTGCGATCGATGCGGATCGGCCCACTGAAGTCCGAACAGAGCCGTTGCCTGTCGGGGGAAATGTCGGCGGTTATAACAATTACTGGTTCGATCGGGGCGCAGGGGTTGTCGATGATGGTCGGACGGCGCTCATCGTTGACCCACCTCACGGCCGAGTGCCGGATTCCCTTTCTGGGGTGGCGCGACAGAGTGGATCGGACACAGATGGAACCCGGCCCGTGCGGTTCCGCGTTGGGGGAATTGCTTCGGACGGTCCGGAAGACCGGGGTCTTGCAGAACGCTGTTTACTCGGATTCAATACTGGGCCCCCAATTGTGCCGGGTGGCTACAACCAGAACATCCAGATTTTCCAGACCGCCGATCATGTAGTGATTCTGAACGAAATGGTGCACGATTCCAGAATCGTTCCTCTCGATGGGCGCGATCGGCTGCCGGATGATGTGCGGCAATGGATGGGTAGTTCCATCGGGCGATGGGAGGACGACACGCTCGTGATCGAGACGACGAACTTTACGGGTTATACCGCGAGTTTTGCCCCGAGCGTCAGATCGGCGGTTGGGACCGGCGCTACGTTACGGTTGACTGAGCGGTTCCAACGTCTCGATGCAGAGACGTTGCTCTACGAGTTTACCGTTGATGACGCGACGAGTTTCACTCAGCCATTTTCTGCGGCACTACCGATGAAGCGGGGTGCGGCGCCGATGTTCGAGTACGCCTGCCACGAGGGGAACTATGGCATGCAGAATCTGTTGACCGGTGCCAGGACCGAGGAATTGGCCGCGTCGGAGCAGTAAACCGAGAAGTGGGAAATGGACATTGGTATAAAAGTACGGGCATCTCTGATGCCTTTGGCCTCCCTGCGCGAGGGGACGCATTCCATTGCGCGGCATGTGGGCAGGCCAGTGTCCGATTTTGTAGACGTTGTTAACCAATTACCAGGAGAGACACTAACCATGAAACGTACATTGATCATCTGCGTCTTGTCTGCATTTGTCGCACTTCAGGCTACATCGGTATCCGCGCAAGATGCTGGTTGGACCACATTGTTCGATGGCTCGAGCCTTTCGGGCTGGAACCCGATTGGCAATGCGAATTGGGAGCTCGCCGATGGTGCGGTACAGGCGGATAGTGGCTCGGGATTCTTGGTGACACCACGGTCCTATGGCGATTTTGAAATGATTGTTCAGTACTGGGTAGATGAACCCGCCAACAGCGGCATTTTCATTCGGTGTGCCGATCCGGAAAGCGTGAACGATCTTAATTCTTACGAAGTCAATATTTACGATACCCGAGCCGACCAGACCTACCGTACGGGCGGCATCGTGCATATTGCGGCCCCGGAGAGTGTCATCGACAGCCCGGGTCGCTGGAATACCTACGAAATCGTGGCGCGCGGGTCGCGGCTACAAGTGTGGCTGAATGGAGAACAGATGGTCGATGTCGAGGATTCGCAGTTCGCGGACGGACCGATTGCGCTGCAGTATGGCGCTGGTGTTGTGAAGTTTCGCACGGTGTTGGTTCGGGAGCTGTAGGCGACGAGAGCCTACGGCTCGGAGAATTGTCGTCGGTCTTGCGGGACCGTGATACACACAGAGCGAGTGTGCGACCGCCTAGCGGCCGCACACTCGCTCTTGCCCACTGTTGTTCGAGGGTCTCATTGCAGCAGGTCGTCCGGGATGTTGTCCGCCTCTCCAGCCTCGAGTAAGTTCTCCTAATCTTCATCGTGTCCGTGAGTTCATTCACAGATACGGAATATCAGTGTCCCGGTTGTTTCCCGATGTGTGACTGCACAACGGACCGGGTTACCAACAATTCTTCTGCGCCGTTGAACCGGCACGCGCCCCGATGACCGCCTGATCAAAGACATAACTCGTTCACATACACTGGTGTTTGAGGGTGTAAACGAACCTGCGCTGTTTATCGTCAATTCCGGTGTGTCTCTACGGGTACGGAAACGACACCCCATGGCGAGATGTTTCTTCCCTGTCCTCTTGGCCCTGATCGGCGCCGTGACGGGGACCACCGGGCTGGTAGTGGCCCAGCCCGGGCCTGTCGCTCAGTCTGTTTTTGTCGTGGTGACGCCGTTCGTGAATGTATCGGGAGACGTTCTAGAGGATTGGCTCGGCACTGGAATTGCTGAAACGGTTGCTATCGCTTTCGACGATGACGATGGGTTCACAGTGGTGCGTGACGGTGATGAGATGTTGCCGCCTGGCCGCCAACGTCTTGCAACGTGGGTGGTGACCGGTGGGTATCAGCTGGTTGGCAGCACTCTACGGATTACCGCACAGGTCGTAGATGCGGACACCGATGCAGTGGTCGGTTCGGCGATCGTCGATGGGCGCATTGATGAGCTCTTCGACACGCAAGACCGACTCGTCCACGAGCTGCGGGTCAGGCTCGGTGGACGTCAGCCCATTGCATCCGTGCCGCAGGCCTCGGGTGCGGTGGCGACGCCACCCTCGCGACGATCCACGCCGCCTCGACCGGTGGTAGTCCCGGGAGGCGGCGAGCCTGTCTTGGACGCGGTGGCATTGCCCTCGGGGCGTGTCATCGACGGCCCCTCAGCGCCGGTAGCCCCGGACACCATCGTACGTGATGCAGATGGACGTGCGACCGTGCGCGCCGTACGGTTAACGGAGCCACTCCGCTTCGATGGTGTCCTCGACGAGCCAATCTATGAACGGGTCCCGTCATTTGGCGGGTTCATTCAGCAGCAACCTAATGAAGGTGCTCCAGCGACCGAGCGCACCGAGGTATGGGTGTTCTTCGATGACCAGAATGTGTACGTGAGCGGCCGTAACTGGGATTCAGCACCTGAGTCGCTCTGGATCGCGAATGAGATGCAGCGTGACTCCTTTCAGCTCATTCAGAATGAGGGTTTCAGCGTTGTGCTCGATACCTTCTATGACCGGCGCAATGGCGTGGTGTTCTCGGTGAATCCGATTGGCGGGTTCATGGACCAGCAGATCACTGACGAGAGTCAGTCGAATGCGGACTGGAATCCGATTTGGAATTCCCGCACGGGACGTTTTTCTGGTGGCTGGACTGTGGAGATGGTAATTCCATTCAAGTCACTCCGATTTCCTGCGACCCAGTCACAGGTGTGGGGATTGCAGATTGGACGCCGTATTCGATGGAAGAACGAGTGGACGTATCTCACGCCTGTACCGATTTCTGCGGGACCTGGGAATTTCCGTATCTCTGTAGCCGCGACGTTGACCGGGATCACGGTACCACCGGGGAACCGGACATTCGAGATCAAACCCTATGCGATTGGTTCACTGGCGAGCGACGTCAACACCGTGCCGCCGATTTCGAACGTGGGTGATGGTGACTTCGGTGTCGACGTCAAGTATGGCGTCACAGAGAATTTGACGGCGGACTTCACCTACAACACGGACTTCGCACAGGTGGAGGTGGACGAGCAGCAAGTCAACCTGACTCGATTCAGTCTCTTCTTTCCAGAAAAGCGTGAGTTCTTCCTGGAGGGCCGTGGCATCTTTGATTTTGGTGAGGGGGCCCGCTTCGGCGGTGTGGGCGCTGGGGGGCGTCCAGGATCAAATTCTTTCTTTGGTGGGGGTAACGCACCAACCGTGTTCTTTAGCCGCCGGATTGGCCTGGAGGGAGGGCAGACCGTGCCGATCCGGGCCGGGGGACGACTTACAGGGAAAAGCGGTGACGTGACCGTCGGGGCCCTGAATATTCAGACCGACGATGCGCCGGGGGTAACTGCCGCGCCTACCAATTTCACCGTCTTCCGGATCAAGCGAGATGTGCTGCGCCGTAGTCGAGTTGGAGGTATCTTCACCGGGCGATCGGCTCGCCCGTCAACCGTGCCTGAAGGTGAGACGGGTTCAAATCAGGTCTACGGGGTCGATGCTGCGTTTGCGTTCTACGACAATGTCAATTTCACCGGTTACTACGCGCAGTCGCAGACGCCTGGGCTTGTCGGTGACGATGCCAGCTATCAAGGGGCTTTTACGTATAACGGTGACCTCTATGCCGTTCAGGTTGATCATCTGGTGGTTGGGGACAATTTCAATCCAGAGGTCGGGTTTTTGCGGCGCGACGATTTCCGCCGCACCTTTGCGACGGCGCAGTATAGTCCGCGGCCGGCGATCGATCTGGTGCGTCAGTTCACGTGGGGAGCAAGCGTCGACTACATTGAAACTGAGACGACGGGACAGCTCGCAACCCGTTTCTTGCAGGCGCGATTCCTGACGGAGTTCGAGAACAGCGACCGATTCAGTATCGATGTACAGGATAGCTACGAACTGCTTACGGCGCCATTCCGCATTGCGCCCGGTGACGGTATCTCCATTCCGGTGGGGGGCTATGGATTCCGGGACGCGTTTGCGTCGTATTCTCTTGGAGGCCAACGGCGTGTGTCCGGGACGTTGAGTCTCCAGCGCGGGGAGTTTTTTGGCGGCCACATTACCGGGGTCGGTTACCGGCGTGGACGGCTCGCCGTGACCCGGGCGTTTTCGTTTGAGCCTGGCATCTCGGTCAATCGAATTGAGCTGCCGCAGGGCCGCTTCGCGACTACGCTTCTGACAAGCCGTGTCACCTACACCTTTACACCCCGGATGTTCTTCGGCGGGCTTCTGCAGTACAACTCAAGTCGTGATTCATTGAGTTCGAACCTGCGTCTCCGGTGGGAATATCAGCCAGGCAGTGAGCTCTTCATCGTGTACAACGACGTCCGAGACACCGAGCTCCGCGGGACACCGATGCTCGAGAACCGGGCATTTGTTGTGAAGTTTACCCGTCTCTTCCGTTTTTGACCTGCCGGGTTCCGGGCTGGACCACTTCTCACGCATCGGACGCAGTGGGGCTCTGGTTGCTGGACGAGGAGAAGTGTCAACAGCACCGTGAGACCAGCCGTTATTGTTGAGATTTCGTATGCGATGTCGTGCCGGCAACTGCCGAAAAGACTGGTGGGTTCGCGATGGTGGCCCAATCGCGTGACCCCCTCGTCGCAGATGGACGTCACAGGGTGCGAATTGAATTACACTCCGCTCAATCTGTGGTTTTCGTGGAATACAGGCATGCAGTGAAGAATGGCGGTCCGGTCGCTGTTCGTCGTGCAGAATCGCGCAGTAGCCAGTTCTCTGTGCAGAGTGGTGCTTGTCTTGGATTCTTGTGGGGTCGGTTCGGTTGGCCGATCCAACTGAGGAGGTTCTTCGAATGAAAGGTGTCTTACTGCTCGTGTCCGTGGTTCTGGTGGTCGTTGCGATGCCTCAAGCCCAGTCGGTGGATGACGAGATTGCCCGTGCCGTTCTCGCCGCTCCGGCCGCCATGGCGGAGGGCGCCAGCGTTGTTCGTTTCGCTGCCGATGGCAGCCACACTGTCCTTCGAGCCGGGTCGAACGGGTTGGTGTGTTACGACCGGTCCAATGAGCCAGGTCGCTCATTCGCCGTCCAGTGTACCAGCGAGGAGAACATGGCCCGGTCAGCGCAAACCCATCGGATTCGCATGGCCGCCAGTAGTGCTAATGACGTGCAGTTGGCGCTTGCCGCCGCCGAGGCCGATGGAACGAGAGAGGCTCCGAAGTACGGAAGTGTCTGGTACTCGCTGGCTGGACAGGACGAGGCTTCGGTAGTTCCTCACCAGGCCCACATTACCATCGCGGTTCCTTTTGCCACCGGCGAGGCATTGAGTCTGCCCGCCGAAGGAGCGTACACCCAAGCCGGTGCCTGGGTCATGGAAGCGGGGACCTCGGCCGCACATATTATGGTTCCGGGTCGTTGAACGCCTGTCCTCGTATTGTCCGTGGCCAGAACGAGGTGCACACAATCTGCGTGCGCTGTCCGGGGGTACGAAGGGGGAAACCTGCGTCTAGGTGATGAATTGCCGCCGTCCGTCATGGAGCTCGGTACTCCACCTGATATGTCGAAGTTGCCCACGGCAGGAGGCTCTCGAGTTGGTGAATCTTCATGATTCAGCAACTCCGCGGTTGGAACTGGCCTCTTGCCAACGAGCGACTCTACGGCGGCGTGAGCTGCGTCCGGGTTGTCTGTCTGACGGGGTAGAGGTGACTGCGGTTTCAGTTGATTTCTACCCGATACGTCGCTGTATCACTGGTGACCTCGTTGTAGTTCAGGATGAGAAGCGTGTACCCGCCTACGGTCACCGCGCTGGTCAGGGTTGCAGGTTTCCTGCCACCTGTGTCGGATGAAAGGGCCTCGTCTTCCGTACAACCAGTCTCATTTGCAACGATTTGCGCTATCGAGCACGTGGCCTGAAAGAGATAAATATCAATATCGTTGTCGCTATTGGTCCAGTCGACCGAGGCGGTGAGTACACCGGTTCGCGGAGAACCAAAATTCACTAGTTTGATGCTCTCTGGCCCTGTACCCAGTGAGATGGACCCCTCATTGAGGTACGGCTGTGCCGATGGGGAGGTAGTGCTGTCACTACATCCCAGAAGACTCAACATGGGGCCAGCTAAGATCAGGGCTGATATATATTTCGCACCGTAGTTCATATCGTCCTCCGGACAAGTTCAACGAGCGCTGGTATATCGCGACGTTCGATGGTGTAAATATACGTCCTC
>Ga0310344_10003475_pt1 | contig 11706 bp, 9 predicted proteins | sample HC15DNA20200_MG_FD_203801 | JGI IMG/M metagenome (GOLD analysis project Ga0310344, IMG submission 203801) | Marine microbial communities from station ALOHA, North Pacific Subtropical Gyre - HC15-DNA-20-200_MG | ecosystem: Environmental > Aquatic > Marine > Oceanic | place: Pacific Ocean: North... | reverse complement strand
TTTTAAATACGCTAAGTAACTCACGTAATCCAGCTAACAAAATAAAAATTAAAAAAAAAACTAATAAATATCCACCTTTAAAAATAAAAAAAATTGATAAAGGTAAGATTATAACTGATGTTAAAATTCGTTTTTGTAAATTGTTCATATATTCCCAAAATTTCTTTTTACCTTATTAAACTTACTTATAATTTTATTAAAATCTGTTTCATTAAATTCAGGCCACATTTTATCTATAAAAAATATTTCAGTGTAGGCTAATTGCCATAATAAAAAATTACTTAATCTTTTAGTTCCACCAGTTCTTATTAAAAGATCAGGGTTTGGTACATTTTTTGTATAAAGATTTTTCTCAAAATTTTCTATATTAATTTTATTTTCTTTTTTACTTATTAGTTTTTTACAAGCATTAATAATTTCTTCTTTAGATCCGTAATTAAGTGCTAAATTAAGATTAATTCTATTATTTTTTGACGTTTTTTTTTCAATAAGTTTGATTGTTTTTTTTATATCTATTGGTAAACCTTTATTACTGCCTATAATATTTACTTTAATACCTTGTTTTATAATTGTTTTTAAATTTTTTTTTAATGATTTTCTTATTAAATCAAAAAGAAAATTAATTTCTTGTTTTGGTCTGCTCCAATTCTCGGTTGAAAAAGTATATAATGTTAAAAATGACACACTGTTCTTAATAGACGCTTTAATCACAGCTTCTACAGTTTTTAATCCTTTTAAATGACCATAATTTCTGGATCTTTTTTTTTTTAAACCCCATCGCCCATTGCCATCCATTATTATAGCGACATGATTTAATCTGTTCATATTGTCATTATTTCTTTTTCTTTTTCTTGTAGTTTTTTTTCTAGATCTGAAACTTGATTATCTGTGGAATTTTGAATTTTTTTTTCATAGTTTTTAAGCTCATCTTCGCTTATTTTTTTATCTTTTAAATTTTTTTTTAAATTATCATTTGCTTCTCTTCTAATATTTCTTATCGAAATTTTCGCTTTTTCAGCTAGTCCACTCATGAGTTTCTTTAACTCCATCCTTCTTTCTTCATTTAGACTTGGAATAGGAATTCTTAATAGCTGTCCATCTATTTGCGGATTAATTCCAAGATTAGATTTTTTGATAGCTGCATCAATTAATTGGACATTATTTTGATCCCAAACTTGTACTGTTAATAAACGTGCTTCTGGCGTTGATATATTAGCAAGCTGGTTTATGGACATGCTTTGTCCATATACATCAACTTTAATAATATCTAACATATGAACATTGGCTCTTCCGGTTCTTAGTGATGATAAATCTTGCGTAAAAACATCAAAAGCTTTTTTCATTTTAGAATTACAGTTTTTTAATATTTCTTCTGAACTCATAAATAATTAAATACCTTCTCCAACTTTAAATCTTACAAATTGCTTAATTTTAATTTCCTCTTTCCCACTTACTTCTTTAAGAATATCTTTAACTTTTTTTTTAGGTTCCATTATCCATTCTTGATCTAACAAAGTATTCTCTGCTATAAATTTATTTAATTTACCCATAGCAATTTTATCTACAATTTTAGAATCCTTTCCAGTATTTTTCAATTCTTCTTTAATTATTTCCTTTTCTTTTTCCAATACTTTTGGGTCCAAAGTATCTTTATTAATAGATAGCGGTGAAGTTGCGGCAACTTGCATTGATAATTGTTTTCCAAATTCCATAATATCATTTTTAGACTTGTTCGTTTCTAGACTTAATATTACACCTAACTTCCCAATATTTTTTTTAACTGCAGAATGTGTATATGAAAAATTAATACAATTATTTGAACTAACAAAATCACTTCTTCTAAGTGAAATTTTTTCTCCAATTTTTGAAATTAAATCAATTAAGTTTGTGCTAACATCTTTTTGATTTTTCATTTTTGTAATTAAAATATCTTTGATTTTTCCTTTTTGATGGAAAGCTATTTCTGATACTTCTTCAGCAAAATTTATAAATTCTTTATTTTTTGCAACAAAATCCGTTTCGCTATTAATTTCTACGATTGAAAAATTATTATCTTTTTCATGAATAGAAATTAATCCTTCTGCTGCTGTTCTTTCTGATCTTTTGTTAGCTTTTGATATACCTTTCTTTCTTAGTAAATCAATTGATTTTTCTATATCACCTTTAGTTTCATCTATTACAGCTTTACAATCTTTAAACCCAACTCCTGTAATTTCTCGTAATTTTTTAACTTTTTCTAATAAACTATCAGATGACATAAAAAAAACTATTTTGATTTTTTTGTAGCTAACTTCTTAATTTTTGAAAATATAGATGTAGATTTTTTATCTTTTTCAATTTTTTTTACTTTTGGTTTTTTTTCTTCGGCTTTAGCTTCAGGTCTTTTTTCTTCTTTAATTTCTGTTTTTTTATCTAATTTATTTTTTAAATCATTATTTGATTCTGTTGATATATTTTTTTGTGCATCTAAAATTGTAATTTTTGCAAGTTCGCAATACAAATTAATTGCTCTTCTAGCATCATCGTTTCCTGGTATTGGAAAGTTTATTCCTGTTGGATCAGAATTTGTATCTACTATTGCGACAATGGGTATATTAAGCTTTTGAGCTTCTTTTACAGCTAATGATTCAATATTAGTATCTATTATAAAAATCATATCTGGGACTTTTTTCATCTCAGCTATACCTCCAAGAGATCTTTCTAATTTATCTCTTTCGGTACCCATTTTTAAAAATTCCTTTTTTGTAAAACCAGTATTTTCTTTTTTTAATTCTTCGCAAAGCTTTTTATAACGTTTTATTGAATTTGATATTGTCTTCCAATTAGTAAGCATCCCTCCTAACCATCTATGATTTACATAATATTGGGATGTGTCGTTTGCTAATAAAGATATAGATTCTGCTGCTTGTTTTTTGGTCGATACAAACAATATTTTTCCACCTGCACTAATACATTTATGAATTTCCACTAACGCAGACTTTGTCATTTCTAAAGTTTGCACAAGATCAATAATATGTATGGAATTTTTTGATCCAAAAATAAATTTATTCATTTTTGGATTCCATCTAAATGTTTTATGTCCTAGATGAACTCCAGCTTCAAGTAATTGTTTTATTGTTACCTTTGGTAATGTCATAGTTTCCCGGTTATTCCACCACAATTCTTTCCATTTAAGGACCGGAGGTTTTTAAACCAACAATTGTGTGCGTATTTAAGTTCGATGTTCTACAATTTTAATAGATAAATTACAATATTAAATTAGACAGTAATTTTCTTAATATATTGCTCATTATTCAAGTTTTTTAGAGTTTCAAAGTCAAATTTCCTCTTATCTTTTAATTCAAATAAATAATTCTCATTATTGTCATTAATAGAAATTTTAATTTTTGAGTTACCTTTTTCTTTTATTTTTTCATAAAGTTTTTCAAGATCTTCTGATTTATTCATCTCTATAAGTACATCTTTATAACTAATTTTTGTAGTTTCCTTTAAACTAACAATCTTTCTAACGCTTATTCTTCTAAATCTATTCTCTTGATTTTCTTTGTCTTTCATTACTGTTAATAAAAAAGATTGGCCCTCTATTAATTTTTTTCTGTTCTCTTCCAAAATTTCTGAAAAAAGAAAAAGTTCAAATACTTTGCTTAGATCGCTAAATTTAACTATAGCAAATGAATTGCCTTTGGATGTTTTTTTCTCCTTAATTGACATAATTGTTCCAGCTATAAAGCACTGATTTTCAGCCTGATTTTCAAAATCTTTAAATGTCTTTACGTTATATTGCTCTAATATATTTTCATAATCTTTCAATGGATGTTTTGACAAGTAAAAACCTATGGACTCAAATTCTTTTGATAGTATTTCATCGTTTGACCAATAAGAAGAATTTTTATCCGTCATCAAATAAGAAATTTTATTGCTATCATCCTCGAATAAGCTTGACTGGTTATTAATTTTATTTTCATGAATTGTCTTAGAATTTTGAATTATATTTGGAATATTATCGTAAAGAATTTTTCTATTTTTAAATATAGAATCAAAAGCTCCTGCTTTAACTAAACCTTCCAATTGTAATTTATTAATATCTTTTGGATCTACTCTATTAATAAAATCGCTTATAGATTTAAATTTACCATTTTTTTCTCTTTCTTTAATTATTTTAGATACAGCTTCAAATCCAACGTTTTTTATTGCTCCTAAAGCATAAAATAATGACTCTTTCTTTGGAACAAATTCAGCAAAACAATCGTTAATATTAGGTAAACAAACATTAATATCTAATCTTTTTAACTCTTCAAAAAATTCACTTAATTTATCTGTGTTTGATAATTCGTTCGACATAGATGCTGCAATAAATTCATTTGGGTAATACGTTTTCAGATATGCTGTATGATAGGCTATCATAGCATATGCTGCGGCATGACTCTTGTTAAATCCATATTCCGCAAAAGGTTCAATTTTTTTAAAAATAAAAACAGCTGTATCTTTGGCTATACCATTCTTAACAGCTCCAGCAACAAAATTTTCTTTTTGTTTTTCTAATTCAGCACGTTTCTTTTTTCCCATTGCTTTTCTTAAAATATCAGCTTCACCAGCTGTAAATCCTGAAAGAGTTTGAGCTATTTGCATAACTTGTTCTTGATATATGATGACTCCATAGGTTGGTTCTAAAATTTTTTTTAATTTTGGATGTAAATAATCTGGCTTTTTTTCTCCATGTTTGCATTGATTATAAGTAGGTATGTTGCTCATTGGTCCGGGTCTATATAAAGCAACTAAAGCTATTATATCATCAAATTTATTAGGTTTCATGTTAACTAAAGCATCTCTCATTCCGGCGCTCTCTAGCTGGAACAAACCTACGGTATTTCCTGAGCTTAAAAGTTTAAAAATATTTTTATCATCTAATTTAACTTTTTGAATATCTAATTTAATCCCTTTTTCTTTAAGTAGAGATATTGTTTTTTTTATTACTGTTAATGTTTTTAAACCAAGTAAATCAAACTTCACTAGACCAGCATTCTCCGATGTATACATATCGAATTGTGTTGAAGGTAAAAGTGATTTTGACGAAGGATCTTTATATAAAGGGACAAATTCCGACAATTTTTCTTCTGGAATAACAACTCCTGCAGCATGTGTAGCCATATTTCTATTTAAGCCTTCTAACTTTAAAGATAATTCTACAAGTTTTTTTACTCTTGGGTCTTTATCCTGTTCTTTTTGTATTCTTGGTTCTCTTGCAATGGATTCTCTTAATGATAAAGGTCTTGATGGATCAAATGGTATCATTTTGCACAACGAATCCACGTAACCATATGATAAACCTAAAACTCTACCAATATCTCTAAAAGCCATTCTAGCTTTTAACTTTCCAAAAGTTATAATGTGAGCAACTCCCTTACCATATTTTTTTTTTAAATAATCAAAAACTAAATCTCTTTTTTCTTCACAAAAATCTATATCAAAATCTGGCATAGATATTCTGTCTGGATTTAAAAATCTTTCAAATATCAGATCAAATTTAATTGGATCTATATCTGTAATAGAAAGTGACCATGCAACTAACGATCCCGCTCCAGATCCTCTACCAGGGCCAACTGGTATATCATTTTTTTTTGCCCATTTAATATAATCAGAGACAATTAAAAAATAACTTGAATATTTCATTTTAGAAATAATTTTAATTTCATGATTCAATCTTTCATTGTAATCTTTTATGATTTTTTCTAAATCGTCTTTGTTATAAAATGGAACAACATATTCCCTTAATTTTTCTTTCAGCCCCTCTGTGGACTCTTTTACTAAAAGTGTATCTATATTTTCAGTTTTACTAGTTTGAATATTAGGTAAAACAGGTAGTGAATTTTTTGGTCTATAAGATACTCTGAATGGAAAATTTTCATTATTTTCTAAAGCATCTGGCAAATCTTTAAAAAGTTCGTACATCTCTTCAGAGCTTTTTAAATAATGTTGATCGGTATATTTTCTTCTTTCTTTTACATTTACATAGGTTTTTTCACCTATACAAAGATATGCGTCATGCGCTTCGAACATATCTTTATCTAAATAATACACTTCTTGTGTAGCGATTATTGGTAATGTTAAATTTTTAGATGTGTTAATTAAAAATTTTTCAAATAATTTTTCACCTTCATCATTATGGCGTTGAATTTCAATATAAATATCTTCTTTGAAAACTTTTTTAAATCTCTTTAATAAAATCATAACTTCTTCAGTTAGATTTTTAAAAAATAATTTTCCTATTAAACTATCAAAAGAGCCAGTTAATAAAATTATACCTTTAAAATTTTTCTCTATATCTTCAATGGTGCAGTGAGGATCTTCTATATCTTTTACGTCTAAAAAAGATTTTGAAGAAAGTTTTATTAAATTTTTATAACCATCAAGATTCTTTGCAAATAGTGGTATTTTTCCGATATTACCTTTGTATTTTATATTAATTTGCGTTCCAATTATCGGTTGAGTTTTTGATTTGGCTAATAATTCAGAAAATTCGAGAGCACCGCATAAATTATTTGAATCACATAATCCCACTGCCTTAACTTGATTTGATTTACAATATCTTGCTAAATCTGTAGTTTTTAATGCGCCTTCGCAGATAGAATATTGTGTATGAATTTTTAGATGGTTAAACTGTTTGGATTTCTCTTCATTCATTTTTTTTAATTATATTACCATCTAAAATACTTAACTTATAGTCCGCTCTATTTGATAATTCTCTATTATGAGTTGCATATAAAATTGCTCTTTTTTTTGACCTAACTTTTAGAAACATTGAAAAAATTTCATTTGAGGTTTTTCTATCAAGACTTCCGGTTGGTTCATCAGCTAAAATTAATTCTGGTTCGGTTATTAGTGCTCTTGCTACTGCAACTCTTTGTTGTTCACCGCCAGATAGTTCTGAAGGAAAATGATTGAGTCGTTTAGATAAATTTACTGTATCTAATAGTTGAGCTGCTTTTTTTTTAGACTCACTCCATGAAAATCCATTATTAACTAAAGGAATTAAAACATTTTCTAATGCTGTAAAATCATTTAATAAATTATTTTGTTGATATATTATTGAAATTCCTTTTTTTCTTACAAAATCTTTTTCTTTATCAGTAGATTTAGACAGATTTTTACTTTTAAAAAAAACATTGCCTGATGTAGGTGAATCTAATAACGCTATTATATGTAGCAATGTAGATTTTCCTGACCCTGAAGGTCCTGTTAGAGAAATTATCTCTCCAGCGTTTATTTTTAAATTAATATTTTTTAAAACGTTTATATTTTTACTAGTTGTAGAAAAGTTTTTTGATATTTTTAATAATTTAATTATTTCTTTATTCATATTTTAAAGCCTTAATAGGATCTAATTTTGCTGCAGAAATTGATGGAAAAATAGTAGCTAAAAAAGTTATCAATAAAGAAAAGAAAGAAATAGCTAAAATATATCCTATATTAATTTCTGACGGCATTTTACTAAGAAAATATATTTCTTCAGGGAATAGTCTAATATTAAATATTAAAGTAATTAAAGATCTAATTTCTTCTATGTAGTATGAAAATAGAACTCCAAACACTACACCAGTAAAAGTTGCTAAAAATCCAATTGTAAAACCAACTGTAAAGAAAATTTTTGTAATTGATTTTTTACTTAGGCCTAAAGTTCGTAAAATAGCTATTTCTTTTGTTTTATTTTTTACCAAAATAGTTAAACCAGAAATTATATTAAAAGCAGCTACAATTATTATTAATGTTAAAATAATAAACATAACATTTCTTTCAACTTTCAATGCTGCAAAAAAAGATTTATTTAAATCTTCCCAAGTATATACATAATGATCTTCGAAAATTTCTTGTATTTCCTTTTTTAAAGACTGAGCTTTGTCTGGCTTTTTAAGAAATATTTCCAAATTAATATCAGTATCTGATAATTCGAACAATGAATTAGCATTATCAAATGGCATAAAAATAACATTTTGATCAAACTCAGCTAAGCCAGTAGAAAAAACAGAAGAAATTCTAAATTTTTCTTGAAGTGGCAAATTACCAAAAGGAGTTTGAAGATTAGAGGTGGACATAAGTGTAACTTCATCTCCCAATATAAGATTTAAAGATATTGCTAATTCTTTTCCAATTGAAATAGTATTACTTGTAAATGATTCCAAGGATCCATCTATAATGCCATTTTTTATTAAGTTTATTTTGTCTATATCATCATTGTAGTATGATCTAACAAGTATACCTGTTGTATTTTCTCTATTAATTAAAATAGACTGACCACTAAAAGTTAATGAAATTCTTGAAATTTTATTTAATAACTCGTGTTCATCAAGTTTCTTTTGATTTATTTTTTTTTCGTATGCCTTAACAATAATATGTGGATTAAAACCTAAAATTTTATTTATTAATTCAGTTCTAAAACCATTCATAACTGACATAACTATAATTAAAATTGCCACACCAAGAGCTATTCCCGTAAATGAAAAAATGGAAATTACTTTTAAAAATCCCTCTTTTCTTTTAGGTTTAAGGTATCTAAATGCTATTTTTCGTTCAATTTCTGAAATCAATTTTAATTTCTGCTGTTAAGTAATTTGTTTCTAATTTCATCTAAAGATAGAGTCTCAGTTTTACCGTTAACACTCTTGAATTCAAACTTTTCATCTGTAGATTTTGAACCCAAAATTATTTGATGTGGTATACCAATTAAATCAAATTTTTTAAATTTTGCTGATAAATGTTCATCTGTATCATCAAACAAAACATCAATATTATTTCTAATAAGTAGATCATATATTTTTTTGGCTTTTTCGTAATTTGTTTTGTCATTTTTTTGCAAACTAGGAATTATTGCAACTTCAAAAGGTGATACTGACTCTGGCCATCTCATTACATTTTTATTATATTTTGCTTCTATTATGGCAGCTACTAATCTTGAAACACCAACGCCATAGGAACCCATTTTTACAAATACTTTTTTCCCATCTTGTAAATCTACTGAACATTTTAATGGTTTTGAATACTTGTCGCCAAAATAAAAAATATGTCCAACTTCAATTCCCTTTGTAACTAATTGATTTTCTTTCTTTACTTTATTTTCAAATTCATCTTTTTTATATTTATCATCAGTAACTGCATAAAACTGATCATAATTTTTTCTTAACTCCTTAATAGACTCATCGGTTTCATTAAATTTACTTATATCTATATCAAAGATTCTTTTGTCAGAATAAATTTTACTTTCTCCAGTATCTGCCAAAATTACAAATTCGTGAGAAAGATCACCTCCAATTGGTCCCGTTTCTGCTGCCATTGGAATCGCAGTAAGACCCAATCTTTTAAACGTGTTTAGATAAGCAAAAAACATTTTATTATAAGATTTTTTTGCCTCATCATCACTTAAATCAAAAGAGTAGGCATCTTTCATATAAAACTCCTTACATCTCATAACTCCAAATCTTGGTCTTAATTCATCACGAAACTTCCACTGAATATGGTACAAAAGTTGTGGTAAGGATTTATAAGATCTAACGCTAGATCTAAAAATTTCAGTTATAAGTTCTTCGTTTGTTGGTCCATACAATAATTCTTTACCTTGACGATCTTCAATCCTTAACATTTCTTCACCGTAATCATCATATCTACCACTTTCTTTCCAAATTTCTGCAGATTGAATAGTTGGCATTAAAAGTTCTTGAGCTCCAATTTTATTTTGTTCTTCTCTTACTATATTTTCTATTTTTTTCATTACTTTAAACCCAAGCGGCAACCAAGAATAAATTCCTGTTGAAGATTGTTTTATCATTCCAGCTCGCAACATGAGTTGATGAGATTTAATTTTAGCCTCTGAAGGATTTTCTTTTAGCAAAGGTATAAATAACTTAGATAAATACATAAATATAATTTCAAATCCTTACTAAATTTACGTTTGTATAGGGTCTCTTTCCAGTCTTTTCTTTGATAGTTTTTCTACAATTAGTTTTAAGCGCATCTATTAAATTTTGCTCTTGTTTGTAATTTTTTAATGAAAAAGTTTTACATATACTATTTATTTTATCCTCTAACGCGAATATAAAATTGTTGTTCTCATCGTTGCTTGGAATACCTCTAAAAGAAATAATAGGTTTTTTAACTATAGATCCAGAATCGCTAATTATAATTGTAATTTCTAAAAAGCCATTATGAGATAAATTTTTTCTATCTTTTATTGACTGAGATTCTTCACCAACACTTATATTGCCATCAACAAATATTCTTCCAGTTGGAGCTTTATCAATAACTTCAGGTTTATCTCCAGGAAAAAGTTGAACTATATCTCCATTCTCTACTTGCACTGGATATGGAACCTGCATTTCCTTTGCAAAATTAATATGTTCTATCATATGTCTATGCTCTCCATGAACTGGTATGACTGACTTAGGTTTAACCCAATTGTACATTTCTTTTAAATCTTCTCTATTTGGGTGGCCAGAGACGTGAACAAAATTGTTATCCTCAGATATAACTTCTATACCATTCTTAACTAATTGATTATGTAGTTTGTAAAGTTTTTTTTCATTTCCAGGTATAATCTTAGATGAAAAAATAACAGTATCACCTTTTTCTATTTGAACATCAGGATGAATGTAATTTGATATTCTCATCATAGCTCCATTTGGCTCGCCTTGGCTTCCCGTGCAAAGATAAACAATCTTTTCTCTAGATATTTTTTTTGCATCTCTAGGATCTATCGGTTCTATTAAATTATTTAAGTATCCACATTTTTTTGCTGCTTTATATATTCTATGCATGGATCTTCCAACTAATGAAACTTTTCTCCCAATTTTTTCTGCACAATAAAATATACTTTCCATTCTAGCTACGTTTGAAGCAAAGGAAGTTACTATTATTCTTTTTCGTTTTGTTTCCATTATTTTCAATAAACTTTTTCTAACATCAAGCTCCGATCCTGATTTTCCTGGACTAAATACATTAGTAGAATCACATATCATAGCGAGTACGCCACTATCTCCTATTTGTTTTAATTTTTTTTCATTAATAGTCTCACCAATTAGAGGATTTGGATCACATTTCCAATCGCCTGTATGCAAAACTGTTCCTGATGGTGTAGTAATACTTAAACCGTTTGGTTCTAATATTGAATGAGTTAGCGTAACAAATTCAATATTAAAATTTTCTAGTTTAACTTTTCCATTAAGCTCAACTACTTTTAATTTATTACCAACATCTATTTTTTTTTCTTTAAATTTTTCTTGAATTAAGACGCTAGTAAATGGTGTAGCATAAATATTGCATAATAGTTTGGGCCATATATGTGCTATTGCTCCTATATGATCTTCATGAGCATGTGTTAAAACTAAACCTAATAAATCATTTTTTTTATCAACAATAAAACCTGGGTCAGGATAAATTAAATCTATACCAGGCACAGTATCATCAGCAAATGTTACGCCAATATCAACTATTATCCATTTTCTATTTTCTGTATTTCCATACGCAAAAAGGTTCATGTTCATTCCAATCTCCCCTGAACCTCCTAGTGGACAAAAAATAAATTCTTCTTTTTTCATTTAATTAAAGATGACTCATTTTTTTTAAAAATTTCAATAATACCCTTGATTGTTATATTCTTGTCTACAACAAAAGGTCTGATAATAGAAGTTTTAAATAAGTCAGCATATCCTCCTGTGAAAA
>Ga0310344_10003474_pt1 | contig 11709 bp, 9 predicted proteins | sample HC15DNA20200_MG_FD_203801 | JGI IMG/M metagenome (GOLD analysis project Ga0310344, IMG submission 203801) | Marine microbial communities from station ALOHA, North Pacific Subtropical Gyre - HC15-DNA-20-200_MG | ecosystem: Environmental > Aquatic > Marine > Oceanic | place: Pacific Ocean: North... | reverse complement strand
CTTCCGATTTCTAGCGCCAATTTTTTGGATTATTTTTGAAGACATTTCCGTTCCCTTTTTTAAACTTTCTTTTATTGATAAATTATTAGTGTGACCATGCAAAAATCCTGCTGCAAAAAGATCACCTGCACCTGTTAAATCAATAATTTTTAAATCTTTTTGACTATCGCATTCAATAACTTTATCTTTTTGAATTGCAACGCTTCCTTTTTCACCTCGTGTAATAACAAGAAGTTTTCCAAGTTGTTTTCCAAATGAAATTACTTCATCAAAATTTTTGGCATCAATTAAAGATAAAATTTCTTGTTCATTAGCAAAAATAATGTCTAATTTATTTTTTACTAAATCGAAAAAATTTTTTTTATGACGTTCAACACAAAACTGATCTGATAATGACATTGCTGTTTTTTTAGATATACTGATTGCTTTATCAAAAGCTTTTTTTGGTTCACCTTCATCCCATAAATAACCTTCTAAAAAAATCAATTCACTATTTTTAACTGCATTTTCATCTATATCTTTGTCGCTAATTTTTCCTGCAATACCCAAAAAAGTACACATTGTTCTTTCAGAGTCTGGAGTAATTAAGATTAAACATGTTCCTGTGGGCATTGGTTCTTCTTTTTTTTTATAACAATATTTTACTTTTTCATTCGTTAAACTTTTTTCATATTTTTCACCCAATTCATCATTATTAACTTTTCCAATGAAAGAAACCGGATTATTTAATTGTGATAAACCAACTATAGAATTAGCAACAGAACCCCCAGCTATAGTTTTTTCAATTTTTAAATTTGATAATATTTTTTTAAATTCAACTTCATCCACAAGCTTCATGGTACTTTTAGTAAGATTATTTTTGGATAAGAAATTTTCTTCAACCTTACAAATTACATCAACGATAGCATTTCCTATTCCTAATACTTTCATCAGAGTTCCTTGTTGTTATATTTACAATAATTGATTATTACACATGTCTTACATGAAGGCGCTCTTGCTTTGCAAGTATATCTTCCATGAAGCAATATAGTATGACCGGCTTTTTTTAAGTATTTTTTAGGAACTACTTTGTACAATTTTTTTTGAACTTCATCAGGATTTTTCCCGTAGGCCAAACCTGTTCTATTGCTAACCCTAAATACATGTGTATCCACTGCAATTGTAGGCAATCCAAAACCTTCATTTAATACAACACTTGCAGTTTTTCTTCCAACGCCAGGCAAATCATGCAAATCTTCAAAATTATTAGGAACTTTTCCATTATGTTTTTCGATTAATTGCTTTGATAATAAATAAACACTTTTAGCTTTGTTTCTAAAAAGACCAATACTTTTGATTAATTTTTCAATTTTTTTTTGTCCCAATTTAACAAAATGTTCAGGCTTATTGTATTTTGGATAAATACTTTTAGTGACATTATTGACGTTAACATCAGTGCACTGAGCTGAAAGAACAACTGATACTAAAAGAGTAAATTTATTTTTGTATTTAAGATCACTTTTAGGATTTTTTATTACTTTACTTAAATTTTTGAAAAGAGAATTTATTTCTCTAGATTTCATTTAAAATTTAATACGTTTCTCATCGAGTAAAGTCCAGGTTTTTTACTCATTAACCATTTAGCTGCAGTAAATGCACCTTCTGAATAGAGAGCCCTATCAAACGCCTCATGGTCTAAAGTTATAGTTTCTTTTCCGCTTGAAAAGTAAACTTTATGATTTCCTACTATTTGACCTTTTCGAATTGAACTGAAATTAATTTTTTTACTGTAAGGAAAATTTTTTTTATTCAAATATTTTTTTCCTGCTAATTTATAAAAATCTTTTTTTTTCCCTATCGCAATACCTTTACCAAGCATCAATGCTGTACCCGATGGATGATCTTTTTTATACTTATGATGTACTTCAAAAACTTTGCTTAAAAATTTATCTCCAAGAGATTTAGAAGTTATTTCAGTTAAATACATCAATAAGTTTATGCCTAAGCTCATATTACCTGCTTTAAGTATAGGTATTTTTCTAGCATATTTTTTTATTAAATTTTCTTCTTTTTTAGAAAATCCTGTTGTTCCAATAACTACTCTTTTTTTTAATTTAGATGCAATTTTTAGAACCTCTAAAGTGCATTTTGGAACTGTAAAATCTATGATTATATTTGCATTTTTAAATGCTGCTTCCGAATTTAGTTGGGGTGTTAGTCCAGACACCTTTTTGTTAATTATTCTATTTTCAGTAATAGAAACTAGTTTGAAATTTTTTGCACTTTTAGAAGATTTAATAAGTTGTTGACCCATTCTTCCAAAACATCCGGTAATTGCTAGATTAATTTTTTTCATTTAACCTTTCCAAAATCTTTTTGCCTTTTCAAAAAAATCTTTCATAATAGGATTAGTTTTTGAATCTTCTAATTTTTTAAATTGTTCCAGTAAATTTTTTTGTTCTTTTGTTAAAGATACTGGAACTTCAGTAATTGCTCGAATATATAAATCACCATAGTTTTTATTTCTCATCATAGGCATCCCTTTACCTTTTAATCTGAATTGTCTCCCATTTTGAGTGCCAGCCGGAACTTTAACTTTTGCTTTACTACCATCAATTGTTGGAACTTCTACTACAGTTCCAAGAGCTGCGTCTGTTAATGAAATTGGAAATTCATAAAAAAGATTTTCCTCAGCTCTCTTAAAAATGCTGTGATTTTTTACTGACACAAAAATATATAAATCTCCATTTCCACCACCTTTTATACCTGCTTCTCCTTTGCCTGATAATCTAATTCTTGTACCATCATCAACACCTTTTGGGATATTAGTGGATATCCTTTTTTTAGACTGTTTTTTACCTATTCCCTTACACTCTTTACATGGACTTGAAATTTGTTCTCCAACACCTGCACAATCGGGACATGTTTGTTGAATTGTAAAGAAACCTTGGCTTGATCTTACTTGACCTTGTCCTCCACATGTAGAACAAGAAATAGGTTTTGATCCTGGTTCGGAACCAGATCCATTACATGTTCCACATTTATCTGAAGACGAAAAAATAATTTCTTGCTTTTTTCCGTTATAGGCATCTTCAAGAGAAATAGGTAAATCATATCTTAAATCTTCACCTCTAAAGTCTGAAGATCTTCTTCTTCCTCTTCCTCTCGCTCCACCGAAACCTTCAAAAAAATCATCAAAAGGATCTGAGCCAAAAATATCTGAAAAAATATTTGAAAAATCAAAATTTGAAAAACCACCTCTTCCAGCTGCTCCCTCAAAAGCTGCATGTCCAAATTGGTCATAGTTAGTTCTTCGTCCTTTATCAGAAAGAACATGGTAAGCTTCACTTGCTTCTTTAAACTTTGCTTCTGCAGTTTTATCATCCTTGTTTCTATCTGGATGATATTTTAGTGCTAATTTTCTATAAGCTTTTTTGATTTCATCAGGAGAGGCTGTTTTGATAACACCCAAGACTTCATAGTAATCTCTTTTTGCCATACATTTACCGACATTTTTATGTCTTTAGCCTTAGGCTCTTTTTTCTTTATCTTTATCGTTTTTATCTTCTTTTACTTCTTCAAAATCTGCATCAACAACATTTTCTTTATTTTGTTCCTCATTTTTTGAACTTTGTTTTTGCTGAGCACCTTTTTTCCCAGCATCTTTTTGTTGGCTTTTATATACAGCTTCTCCAAGTTTCATTGAAGATTGGACTAAAGCCTGTGTTTTTTTCTTTACTTCCTCTGTATCAGTACCTTTCAGCGCGTTTCTTAAATCAGAAATTCCAGTTTCTATAGCTTTTTTATCAGCATCAGAAATTTTACTTCCATGCTCCTTTAAATTTTTTTCTGTAGTATGAATAATAGTGTCAGCTTGATTTCTTGCTTCAACTGTTTCTCTTTTTTTCTTATCAGCTTCTTTATTTGCTTCTGCATCTTTTACCATATTTTTAATTTCTTCATCACTAAGACCTCCAGAAGCCTGAATTTGTATTTTTTGTTCTTTACCAGTACCTTTATCTTTAGCCGAAACATTCACTATTCCATTTGCATCAATATCAAATGTAACTTCAATTTGAGGTACACCTCTAGGGGCATTTGGTATTCCAACCAATTCAAAATTTCCTAACAGTTTATTGTCTGTTGCCATTTCTCTTTCCCCTTGTAAAACACGGATAGAAACAGCGGGTTGATTATCTTCAGCTGTTGAGAATACTTGGCTTTTTTTAGTAGGAATTGTTGTATTTTTATCAATAAGTTTTGTTGAAACTCCTCCCAATGTTTCAATTCCTAGCGACAAAGGTGTTACATCTAAAAGAAGAACATCTTTCACATCTCCTTGAAGTACACCACCTTGGATAGCAGCACCCATGGCTACAACTTCATCAGGATTTACGCTTTTGTTTGGATCTTTTCCAAAAAAAGTTTTTACAGTTTCGACTATTTTTGGCATTCTTGTCATTCCACCAACGAGAACAATCTCATTTATTTCTGCTGCACTAAATCCAGAATCTTTTAATGCAATTTCACAAGGCTTAAGAGTTTTTTTAACTAAATCTTCAACAAGGGCTTCTAGTTTTGCTCTGGTTAATTTTATATTAATATGTTTTGGCCCCGTTTTATCAGCCGTAATAAATGGTAAATTGATTTCAGTTTGTGCTGTAGAAGAAAGTTCAATTTTTGCTTTTTCTGCAGCCTCTTTAAGCCTTTGCAAGGCTAATTTATCAGTTCTTAAATCTATTCCGTTATCTTTTTTAAATTCATCAGCTAGATAATTTACAACTTTATCATCAAAATCTTCACCACCTAAAAAAGTATCTCCATTTGTAGATTTAACTTCGAATACACCATCACCGATCTCAAGTATTGAAACATCAAATGTACCTCCTCCTAAATCATACACAGCTATTTTTTTTCCACCCTTTTTATCTAACCCATAAGCCAGTGAAGCTGCAGTGGGTTCATTTATAATTCTAAGCACTTCTAGGCCAGCAATTTTACCTGCATCTTTTGTTGCTTGTCTTTGGGAATCATTAAAATAAGCTGGTACTGTAATTACTGCTTGTTTTACTTCTTGTCCCAAATATTTTTCAGCTGTTTCTTTCATTTTTTGTAAAATAAAAGCAGATATTTGCGATGGAGAATATTTTTTACCACGAGCTTCTAACCAGGCATCATTGTTATCAGATTTTACAATTTTATATGGTGCTCTTGAAACATCTTTTTTTACTGTTTCGTCTTCAAAATTTCTTCCGATTAATCTTTTAACGGCGAACAAAGTGTTTTCAGGATTAGTTACAGCTTGTCTTTTTGCTGCTTGACCTACTAGTTTTTCATTTGTTTCACCAAATGCAACAACAGAAGGAGTTGTTCTAGCACCTTCTGCATTTTCTAAAACTTTTGCCTGCGAACCTTCCATAACAGCTACGCAAGAATTTGTAGTTCCTAAATCAATTCCTATAACTCTACTCATAAATATTATCTTCCTTTTTTTGCTATATGGGTGTTTTTCTTTTTACTACAAGTAAAAAAGTTACTTTTTTTCATCTTTTTTACCGTTATTTTTCACATCAATAGCGTCTTTTTCTACCTTTCCTTCTCTTTTTTTTGTTACACCAACTAAGGAAGGACGAAGTAAACGATCTTTCATCATATAACCTTTTTGAATTTCTTGAATAACAGTTCCTGAGTTTTTTGTATTATCTTCAATTTCAAGCATAGCTTGGTGGAAATTTGGGTCAAATTTTTTGTTTATACATTCAATGGGTTCAATACCATTTTTTTTAAAAATAGATATTAAATCCTTTTTTACAATTTCTATTCCATCAATAACTTTATTTAAATCCTTGTTATTTTTTAGTTTTTCGTCATTTTTAAATGAGGTTACAGCGCGATCAATATTATCCAAAAGTGATAGTGATTCTTTAGCAAAACTAAATCCTCCAAATTCAAAAGCTTCTTCTCTTTCTTTTTCAAATCTTCTTCTTTGATTTTCCATCTCGGCCATTGTTCGGAGTAGTTTTTCTTCGATAGTTTTGAGCTTATTCTCCGCCGATTCTTCTTTTGCAGAAATTGGTTTATTATTTTCTGTTAAAGGTTTTTCTTCTTCTTTTTTTTCTGATTTTGTCATTAGTTTGATATATGGTCACTTTAAAAAAAAATACTAGAGCAAAATGAATAAAATTAAAGAAATTTTAGTTGGTACTAATAATATTGGAAAATACAAGGAAATATGTGCATTACTACCAGAAGAAATAATAAAATATTCTCCAAAAGAATTTAATATTTTAGCTCCAGAAGAAAACGGTGAAAGTTTTGAAGAAAATTCTCTTATCAAAGCAGAATATTTTTCCAAAAAAACAAATTTAGTTTGTTTAGCTGATGATTCAGGTTTGGAAATAGAACTCTTAAAAGGGGCACCAGGAATTTATTCATCTAGATGGAGTGGAAAAAAAAATGATTTTGATTTGGCAATAGAAAAAATTTTTGGTGAAATGAAAAAATTTACAGAAGATTGGAAAAATCATAATGCAGCGAGATTTGTTTGCTGCTTAACACTTTTCTGGCCTAATGGGGAACGATTTTCAGGCACTGGTACTGTGGAAGGAAAAATATCAGATATAAAAAAAGGAAATAATGGATTTGGATATGATCCAATTTTTGTACCTAATGGACATAATCAAACTTTTGGAGAAATGGATCCTAAACTAAAAATGTCTATAGATCATAGATTTAAAGCATATCTTAAAGTGAAAAAATTTTTTATTTAAAAAACTTCAACAAATTTTTTATCAATTACTTTGTAAATTTTGAGTTGATGTTTGGTAGAATTATTTTCAATAAAAAATTCACCGAGCAAACCTTTAAATCCATTTTTGTTGTATAATAGATTTGATCTAAATTGTGAATTATTACTAAACCAACAATAGTATATTAGTCCCATTACATCATAAGCTAGTATAGAAACTTCATTAGGCATTTCATTAAATATATCTGAATATTTTTTTCTAAATTTTTTTAAATTATTAAAATTGATGGAAGGAAAATGTAAATTTTGCATAGCGTTTTCACTAAAAAAAGTTTCATCAAACCATTGATTAATTGTAAAGAATTTTACTTCAATGTTTGATACATCGGAAAACATAAAAGATGTTAATACACTTTTGAGTCTCTCACCAAAATCTATTACAACGACAGAATCAAAACTGACTTTTCCTAATGTATGCATTTGTTCTAATTGTTTTAGCTCTTGTTTATGTTTATACAAATCGGATTTTTCTAGTATTTTAATTCTCCTTTCTAGATCTTTTTTTCTTTCTCTATACTTAGTTATTTTTTCTATCTCTCCAGTTATTGTTTTTGGATTTGTGTCATAAGAATAGGTTCTATAAAATCTTAATATATCTTTTTCAGCAATAGATTCTGATTGATCGGTAAATTCTGTTTTCGGCGATAAAAGTAATGTTTTAGAAATTTCAATTTCTTTAAAATATTTTTTTAAAGCACTAATCTGTGATCCAATATTAATTCCAAAGGCAATTGTATTTTTTGGAATATTTTTAGTTTTATTTGTAAAAGAAATAAATGTTATATTTTTTATTTCTCCTAATCTTTCTAAACTTTCAAAAAAAATTGGACCTATTACAATTTCTATACCAAGCTCTTCAAATTGTTTAGAAGCCTTATAAGCTTCCAAGGCATCTGCTTTGCTATCTTTAGGGTAAATTTTTAAATTTTCGTTATCGATATCGTATAATGCCAACTGAATAGCTTTTAAAAAAGATTGCCCCAAATCTTGATACTGACCTGACAACGGAAGCAAAACACCTATTTTTAAAACTTCTTTGTTTTCATTAGTTTCATCACTATTTGTAGTACTATTTATTGTAAACAATAAATAAGTTAATATTGAAGCTATAAGTAATTTTTTCATAAATTTAATTAAGCTTAAACATAATAAAATGTAATTTAGGCATCAAATGGACAAAAATAAACAACAAGTTATTAAACCAGGACTTTATATAGTTTCAACTCCAATTGGTAATTTAGATGACATGACTTTTAGAGCTTTAAATATCCTAAAAAAATCAGACATTATTTTATGTGAAGATACAAGAAGATCAGCAAAATTACTTACATATTTCCAAATAAAAAATAAACTTATTTCCTATCATAAATTTAATGAAAAAAAAGTTAGTGATAATGTTATTGGTGATATAAAAAATGACAAAGTTGTTTCATTAATTTCTGATGCTGGCACTCCTACTATTTCTGATCCAGGCTTAATAATTGTTAATAGATGTATTAAGGAGAATTTAAATATTTATCCAATACCGGGCTCGTCAGCAGTTACGTCAGCAGTAAGTGTTTCTGGTTTTGGTGAACGATATTTATTTTACGGTTTTTTAACAAAGAAAGAAAATGCATTAAGACAAACACTTCGTAATTTAAGTAATTTAGACTATTCAATAGTTTTTTTTATTCCTTCTTCAAAAATTAATTATTACATATCAGAATTTAAAAACTATTTTTTTGATAGGAAAATATTAATTGCAAGAGAAATGACAAAGATTCATGAAGATTTTATTAGAGGAAGAGTTATTTCAATGAAAACTTTGTCTAAAAATGTAAAAGGGGAATTTACAGTGGTCTTATCTGATAAAAATAAGGAAAAAAATTCTGAGAAAACCATTGACGAATCAGTTAAAATGGAAATAAAAAAAATGATAAAAAAATATAGTCATAAAGATGTTGTTGAATTTATTTCAAAAAAGGAAAATTTACCAAAGAAACTTGTTTATAATTTTTGTTTAAAACTAATTAAATAATATGAAAAAATATTTATTTTTATTCCTTATAATTTTATTAAATTCATGTGTTGGTTCTTCAACAAGCGGAATTTTTGGTTCAGGAGTGAGTATTGCTTTAGACCCTAGGACATTAGGTACTCAAATTGATGATTCAATTATGCAAAAAAATTTACAAGCTAGATTAGCTTTAAGAGAGAAAGTGTATCTCGTAAAAGTTTCTGTGAAAGTTCTTGATGGAAGAATTTTTTTAGGAGGAAAGGTTGATAAACCTGAAGAAAAATTAAAAATAACAAAAATGGCTTGGGAAACCAAAGGGGCTAGATCAGTTAAAAATAATATTTCAATAAAACAAAAATTTTCATTTAAAAATGTAGCTAAAGATGTTTTAATAACATCTCAACTTAGAACTGCATTAATTTTAAATAAAAAAATAAAGGCAGCTAATTTTAATATTGATACTATTAATCAAAAAACCTATGTTTTTGGAATAGCACATACAGCAGAAGAAAAGAAAGAAATTATCCAAGAAGCAAAACAAATAGTTGATTTAAAGGAGATTATTACTAGTATTTTAATGGTATCAGATTTAAGTAGGAAAAAAGAATAAATTAATTTTTTTTACTTTTTTGATAATCAATTATATCTGAAGAATAAGCTGCTACAGAAGCCAGGTTTAATATGTCACTGGTAGATGATCTTAAAGGAGCAATTTCAATAGGTTCACCTAATCCAACTAACAAAGGACCAACTACCTTAACTGCACTTAAGCTTTTCATTAATTTGAATGAAATAGCTGCGCTGTGCCTTCCAGGCATAACCAAAACATTTGCATTACCTACAATTTCAGAAAATGGATAGAGATCTCTATATTTTTCATCTAAAGCTACATCTGGTTGCATCTCTCCATCAAATTTAAAATCAACCTTTTTTTCTTTTAATATTTCAACAGCATCTCTCATATTTTTAGTAGATCTAGTTTTTGGAGTACCAAAAGTAGAATGAGATAGGAATGCAACTTTTGGATCAAAACCAAATAATCTAGCAACTCTTGCAGATGATATTGCTATTTGAGCAAGTTGTTCTGCAGATGGAATTTCGTGAACAGTTATGTCAGATATAAAAACAGTTCTACCTCTATTAACCATTATGTTTAAACCAAAAATTATTTCTCCTGATCTAGGATCAACTACACGTTTTACTTTATCTAATGTTGATGTATATCTTCTTGTATTACCAGTAACCAGCGCATCAGCATCTCCACAAGAGACCATACAAGTTCCCCAAATAACCCTATCATTTCTAATCAATCTATCGCAGTCTCTTTCAAGTAAGCCTTCTTTTCGTTGCAATTTTTCATAAAGGAATTTTGCATATTTTTCTCTTTTTTCTTTATCAGTGGAGTTTACTATTTCTATTTTATAATTTTCATCTAAACCAATTTCTTTAAGTTTTTTTTTAACAATTTCTTTTTTTGCTATTAATACTGGAATTCCAAGACCATTACTTTTAAAAGCTATCGCTGCTTTCAATGTATTTTCATCTTCACCGTCAGCAAAAACTACTTTTTTTTGGGATTTTTTTATTTGAGTATTTACACCTTGCATAATGGTTGTTGATGGATCAAGTCTTTGTTTTAGTTGTTCTTTATAGGTTTCAAAATTTTCTATATTTTTTCTTGCAACACCACTTTTTATTGCCGCTTTAGCAACCGCAACCGGTATTACACTTATTAGTCTTGGATCAAAAGTTGAAGGAATTATATATTCTTTTCCATATATTGGTCTTTCTCCACCCATAGCCGCTACAACTTCATCAGGCACATATTCTCTTGCAAGTTCTGCTATTGCATGTGCGGCAGCTACTTTCATTTCTTCGTTAATAGTTTTTGCTCTAACATCTAAAGCTCCTCTAAAAATATACGGAAATCCAATTAAGTTGTTAACTTGGTTTGGGTAATCAGATCTACCAGTTGCCACAATAGCATCCTCTCTTACATCGTGGACATCTTCAGGATTAATTTCAGGATCAGGGTTAGCGCAGGCAAAAATAATAGGATTTTTTGCCATTGATTTTACCATATCTTTTGTAAGAACATCTTTTGTAGATAAACCCAAAAATACATCTGCGTCTTTTATTGCTTCTTTAAGAGTTCTTAATTTAGTATCAATTGCATGAGCAGATTTCCACTGATCAAGATTATCTCTTCCACGATACAAAACTCCTTTTCTGTCTATCATAATTATATTTTCATTTGGAACACCACTACTCTTAAATAAATTTGTACAAGCTATAGCTGACGCGCCAGCTCCATTTACAACAATCTTAATATTTTTGAGTGATTTTTTTGATATATCTAATGCGTTAATCAAAGCAGCTAAAGTTATTATTGCTGTACCATGCTGATCATCATGAAATATCGGAATATCTAATTTTTCTCTTAATTTTTGTTCTATGACAAAACAATCCGGAGCGGCTATATCTTCTAAATTTATACCGCCAAAACTTTTTGAAAGGCTTGTTATACAGTTAACAATTTCATTAGCATTTGATGAATCTATTTCAAGATCTATAGAGTCTATGTCTGCAAATCTTTTAAATAATATTGCTTTACCTTCCATAACAGGTTTTGATGCTAGCGCCCCTAGGTTTCCTAAACCAAGTATTGCTGAACCATTGCTAATAACGGCAACTAAATTTCCTTTTGTTGTATAGTCATAGGCAGCATCAGGATTACCCGCGATTACTTTAACTGGGGCTGCTACACCTGGAGAATAAGCAAGCGCTAAATCTCTTTTGCTCGTCATAGGTTTTGAAGATAAAATTTCTATTTTTCCAGATTTTCCACTATTGTGGTAATCCAAAGCTTCTTGATCTGTGTATTTTTCTATTTTGGACTTTTTCTTCATTTGAAAAGCAAGTA
>Ga0310344_10003473_pt1 | contig 11712 bp, 9 predicted proteins | sample HC15DNA20200_MG_FD_203801 | JGI IMG/M metagenome (GOLD analysis project Ga0310344, IMG submission 203801) | Marine microbial communities from station ALOHA, North Pacific Subtropical Gyre - HC15-DNA-20-200_MG | ecosystem: Environmental > Aquatic > Marine > Oceanic | place: Pacific Ocean: North... | reverse complement strand
CTACCGAGTGTGGCGATAACTATGTCTTTAGTTCGCTTTCCGATCTTATGCAACTGGTTCAGTATTTGATCTTTGTCTTCTGTAGATCTTGTAGTGGCAACTTCCCGCGCTAAATCCCCGAGTTCGATTTCATTTGGAGTCACAATTGGACTCAACGAGAGTAGATCGGCGACTCCAGGTAACACGGGGGCAGGATTTAAAACGCATCGCACACCCGCGCTCATTGTCATTTCGATCGCTGTTCTAACTGCGGCCACAGGAATTTCCGTACTAACTAGAACGACATCAGTTTTAGGGAGCAATGTCGATAATTCTGTACGCACATGTTCGGGGGACACGGAGCTATTTGCTCCCGGCCCTAGTGCTATTTGATTCTCCCCATTTGCGTCAACTACAATTAGCGCCGCGCCGGTCGGTTGATCGTCGAGTAGGGCGACTCGACTGGTATCAACGTTATCGTTTGTCAGTTCGGCTAATGCGCGTTTACCCGAATCATCCGTTCCAACAGCACCTATCAACGAGACGTTCGCGCCTACTCGCGCAGCGGCGACCGCCGCGTTCGCTCCTTTCCCGCCACCAAAAGTCTGCAAGCCAGCGCCGACGACAGTTTCGCCCGGCGTCGGCAGATGCGATGTCGAAATTACTAGGTCAGTGTTGATCGCTCCAACGACAATTACGCGGTCAGTCATTAATTTACAAACTCCTTGGTGGGGACGTAGACTCGCGCACGATCACCTCGACGGGAAACGACTTGGGTGGATTCAGATTAACGTCTCCGCGAATCAGATCCAGTAACATTTCTGCTGCACGGATACCCATTTCTCGCGCTGGTTGGCGTACCGTGGTTAGTCCCGGTGACAGTAACGGCGCCATTGGCACATCGTCGAAACCGACGACGCTCACATTACCCGGCACATTGATTCCGCTCGCGCGACAATATTCGAGTGCTCCAATTGCCATCATGTCGTTTGCACACAGCAATGCCGTTGGCCTCCGATGAGTCGGTACATCGAGTAGCTGTTTGGCCAATTTAAATCCTGAATCCATCCGATAGTCGCCTATCAGGACGTCCATGTTATCTGGGTTGAGACCACCCAACGCAAGCGCTTCACGATAACCGGCTAGACGCTGTTCGGCAGTCCACAAGGCAGTCGGTCCAGCGATACACGCAAATCGCTCATGACCAAGAGCAACCACGTGGCTCGCTACTTCCCGTGCGCCTCGCCGACCATCTGCGAGTATTGTTGGGAAGTTGGCGCCGGGAACTCGTTCATCTACAAGTACCACAGGTCCAAGCGACTGGAGTTTCAGCAGGGATGTCGGTGACTCGTCAAAGCCGGTTAGGTATACGACGCCATCGACTCGTTGGCTTCGGAGTAATCTAGCGTTTCCAGATTCCGCTTCCTCAGTGCTTTCTGAACTGCAAAGCACAACTAATACGTCGCGTGCCGCCGCCGCATGCGCTGCTCCGCTGGCTAGTAGACTGAAGAACTGGTTGGATAGATCCGGTATGACGAGGCCGATCGTCGAGGCTGACTGTCGCTTTAGATTGCGCGCCGATTCGTTGGGGATGTAATCCAACTCCCGTACGGCGTTAAGGATCCGTGCTCGACGGTCAGCACTTACGGGGCCGGTTCCGTTCAGCACGTAGCTGACGGTACTCACAGATACTCTCGCATGTACTGCGACGTCCTTCATCGTAGGACGTTGGCTCAATTTCAATCGAGAGACCGTCATCGCTTATTTATTGCTACCGCCGGCTGCCCACAAAACGATTGAGGCCCAAAGCTTTGCGTAGTGCCGCCACGCCATAAATTCTGGTGGTGCCCAATGCGGGGCAACATCCGAGGCGAAGGCTACTGCGCGTCCTTTTCCAACATTGTCGACGACTAGCAGTGCGTCACCGTCGTGTTCCGCTATAACAGTTGCACCTGGTTTTGCTTTTAATTGATTATAACCCAGAAGAATCGGCCATTCGGGAGGCGTACCACCAAGGGCTGGATGTTCGGGGTTCGGAAATGTCGCGATTACTCCTTCTGGTGCTTCAATACGGTCGTCGCGGTCGAGCATAGACACAGGAAGTATCGCCGCTAGCGGCGTTACCTGATAGCGTGCGCGCCCATCGATACCGGTGAACGACATATAACCGCCGGCCATAAGCAGGCCACCGCCACCTTTCACGTACTCAGCGATCAAGCTCAACCGGTTCACGGTGCGCTCCGACCGATGCCAGGTCTCATCACACAATAGGAATGAATTCGATCCAATATCGCTCAAGATGACCACATCGAATTGTTCGAGGCCGGCTTGGGTCTTAGGAAAGCGTTTTGATACCTCATGGGCACGTATATAAGTGACGTCGTAACCGGCATCAGTGAGGGCAGCTAGAAAAACGCCGGCACCTTCCTCATATTCGGTCGAGTGAAATTCATCGAAACCCTTTAAATGGATGATGTGTTTGATCCAGGATTCGCCAACGACCAGTACGCGCAACGTTGAGGATTTTCTTGTATTCATTGGAAATTTGCCTCCAGTTTCGGGAATGGGACTGTGTAGTTTTAGGACCGGAGAGTCGGAGGCGCTTCCTGTCCGCTACCCGGTTGCCTTGCGAGTTTGATTTTAAGCGCTTGACTTTGTTTCCGGCCGCGAGCTCACCTCAGCCCTCACACTTAAGCGTTCAAAGTGCGGTCGTAATCTGGCTCCTACAGGTATGGAGCTTTTATATTCGTTTCTACATTAATCTAGGCTTCTCTAGTCGTCAAGATACCTGGGTCTGAAGCTTTAGAAATGGAGATCTACATTTGCTGGCGATTTAGATATTCGATATATAGACATGGAAATGAAATTTTTAGTTAAAAAAGTAAATTTAAATAATTGAAATAGTTCAAGTAATAGAGACTCCACAAAAATTGTGCGGCCTTAGTATATTGGCGCGACTAAGGCTTGGGCTATCTACGTCATGAGTGGCTTGAACATATGGGACAATCTATTATGATTGTTCATTAGAAACGTTTATTGGACCTAGTTTGGCCAAAACTTCATAACCTAAAACGGCGGTTGCATAGGGCGTGCCCCATGAAGATCGCTACGAGTCAAATCCCCAGTGTGCAATGTGTTCTTGCGCAGGACGGGAATTACCGAAATTATCGGGCGAACGAAAAATCGTTGGCAGGAATGCGGTTGATGTTTGGAGGATCCCTTGGTCGAAAGACTACCAATAATCATCGATTGTGATCCGGGTCAGGACGACGCGATAGCATTGCTGCTAGCAATGGCCCCTGCACACAAACTGGAGATCCTCGGAATCACCACCGTTGCTGGCAACGTTCGACTTGACTTGACGACTAGAAATGCGCGGCTGATGTGCGACATTGCTGACCGAGATGACATAGCTGTCTATGCCGGTTGTGAGAAACCTCTAAAACGTCAATTAGTTACGGCTGAGAAAGTGCATGGCCTTACGGGCATTGACGGGATTAAGATCGTCGAGCCCCGTGCAGCGCTTGGGAGGATGCACGCAGTGGATTTTATTATTAAGACGCTAAAAAGAGCAGTAAATGTTCCGATTACTTTGGTGTTGATGGGTCCGTTGACGAACATTGCGACTGCATTCGAAATGGATCCGTCTATTATGGCCGGCGTCGCCGAAATCGTATTGATGGGTGGGGCCATGCGCGAAGGCGGAAATATTTCTCCGTCAGCAGAATTCAATATTCTTGTGGATCCCCATGCGGCAGACCGTGTGTTTCGCAGCGGTGTTCGGATCACGGTTCTGGGGTTAGATGCTACCCACCAAGTATTGTCGACAGTGGAACGTAGGGATCGTCTTCGCGAAATCGGGAACAAAGCTAGCAGCGCCGCCGTGTCTATTCTGGACTCTTATAATAAGTTTGATTCCGCTAAATATGGCTCTAACGGTGCCCCTTTGCACGACCCGTGCACCATAGCATATTTGTTGAAACCTAAACTTTTTCATGGCAAAAACTGTAACCTGACGGTTGAAACGGAGTCGGAGCTGACAATCGGACATACGGCTGTCGATTTTTGGCGCGTAACAGATCGTCCCTCGAACGTTAATTGGATCCATACAGTGGATGCGAGCGGATTCTATGATTTGTTGTTCGAAGGTTTAAGTCTGTTTAGTGACTCGTGAAAATATTAACGCGATAGCGGCTACCTGCGCGATTAACTCATTTGTTTGGTATGTAAACACGTCTAATAAATACTATTAAGGAATTGAGAGTGATGCTTAACGACTCGACGATGATGCTTTTCGCTGGGAACTCGAATCTCGACCTAGCACGCGCAGTGGCTAGTCATCTCCAGGTAAAACTCGGCAAGGCGACAGTCGGGAGGTTCAGTGATGGTGAGATCAATGTCGAAATCGAAGAAAATGTGAGAGGCCGCGATATATTTGTTTTGCAGTCTATCTGTCAACCGACAAACGATAATTTGCTTGAGATGCTGGTTTTGATCGATGCTTTGCGACGTGCGTCGGCGGCGTATATCACGGCTGTCGTACCCTATCTCGGATACGCGCGGCAAGACCGTAGACCCCGCTCTGCACGTGTCCCGATTACCGCGAAGGTGGTAGCGAATATGATTTCGAGCGTTGGTACTGATCGGGTGGTGACGCTAGACCTACATGCCGATCAGATCCAGGGTTTTTTTGATATGCCAATGGATAATATCTATGCCTCTCCGGTTTTGCTTGGTGACATCTGGAAGCACGAATATCCTGATCTCATTATAGTCTCTCCAGACGTGGGCGGCGTCGTTAGAGCACGCGCCGTAGCGAGCCACCTTGACAACGCCGACCTCGCTATCATAGACAAACGGCGACCTCGTGCGAATGAGGCCAAGGTGATGAATATCATCGGTGACGTTGGCGGGCGCAGTTGCGTAATCGTGGATGATATGGTCGATACAGCGGGAACGCTCTGCAAGGCAGCAGACGCCTTAAAGGAAAACGGTGCAAAACGTGTTGTAGCGTATTGTACGCATCCAGTGTTATCGGGGCCGGCTATTGACAACGTATCGCAATCGAGTCTAGATGAGTTGGTGGTTACCGATACCATCCCACTCTCGGAGATGGGAGAGGCATGCAAGATTATCAGACAGTTAACGGTCGCCGAATTAATTGCCGAGAGTATTAACCGAATAGGTACTGGCCAGTCAGTCAGTTCGATGTTCATTGATTAGAAACCTCGTTTCCAACCCTAGTCGCGGATCAACGATCGTGTATACCTGTGGCGGTCGTTGTAGCCCGAATGGCGAAGGTGCCACAGCTTGCGTCACTTGTGCACAAACATTAATATTTATTCACCCGATTAATTAATAGCGCGTTGGGTTACACGGCAGATTACATTTATGGAGCTTACGCCGGTCTAGCCAGCGTTTGATGTGACAAATGTTCCGTCGATTTTCTGTAACTCCGATAAGAGGGGTGATCGTAGTATGCGCGCGAATTAGAGTGGACTAATATGAAGTTGGAAGGAACCGCAGACTTTCTCTACGAACCACAAGATGTGTGGACTGCGCTGCATGACGTCGACATCCTTGTAAAGACCATCCCCGGTTGTAGATCCATGGAGCCTGATGATGAAGGTGGTTATGTCGTGGCGGTCTCGCTTGGCGTGGCTGCAATCAAGGGCGATTATGAAGGGAAGGTCCGTGTTACAGATGTTAAGTTTCCGCATCACTACGTTCTCGATGGCGAGGGCGCGGGGACACCGGGCTATATCAACATGAAGGTAGATTGTTATTTGGATGCAGTAGCGGATGGCACATTAATGCGTTGGTCTTGTGACGCCGAAGTTGGTGGTTTGATTGCCGGTATCGGTGGACGCGTAATGACCGGGATCTCCAAATATATGGCGAAGCAGTTTTTCAAGGCTTTAAACGATGAGATGAAAAACCTGTTTGAAGAAAAGAAGATCAAATCAGCATAAGGTTAACCGATATGAAACCAGCTAATTTTGAGTATTTTAGAGCGACGAGTATCGATCACGCGTGTGAATTATTGAGTGTCCATGGCGACGATGCAAAGATCCTTGCCGGTGGGCAAAGTCTCATAGCAGCGATGAACTATCGTTTGGCACGACCGCAGGTTCTAATCGATATTAGTAATATCGACAATCCGAGCGAAATCACGGATGAAATTAATGGCATTCGAGTAAAGGCCACGACGACACAAGCGGTCGCTGAGCATGATCCTGTCGTTCGGGATCGTTTACCGATGTTAGTCGATGCGCTGGAGCACATCGCGCATTTTCAGATCCGCAACAAAGGTACCGTCGGTGGAAGCATCGTAAACGCAGATCCAGCTTCTGAATTGCCTGCCATGTCGCTACTACTGGACGCCGAATATGAAATACAAAGTGCGTCGAATAAGCACGTCATGGCAGCTGAAGATTTTTTTATTACCTATATGACAACTGCACTGCAAAGTGATGAAGTTCTTGTATCGATTTTATTTAAGGAACCGCCGAAAAACTGCGGTTGGGCGCTACACGAAGTTGCCCGACGCGCTGGCGATTACGCCCTGGTTGGTAGTGCGGCAATTATCGCGCTTGATGATGATGGGAAATGCGCTTATGCGCGCGTGGTACTTTTCGGTGTTGCGTCGACCCCGGTGCGGGCTAAAGAAGTGGAGGAGCTATTAGTCGGGCAGATTTGTTCAGATGAATTATTTGAAGAGGCTGCAAAAAGGGTTAGCGAAGTCGTAGACGCGGAAAGCGACGTGCATGTTACTGATGAATATCGGGGCAACGTCGCCGAAGTACTAACGGTTAGATCCTTGGCAGATGCTCTAAGTCGAACGCAAACTGCCAGTTAAGGAGTTGAAAATGGTTGATAAACAAAAGATTCATCTTACTGTTAATGGAACTGCCTATGATAGGGAGATTGAACCACGAACACTCCTATCTGATTTCATTCGGCATCACCTCGATCTTACCGGTACGCACGTTGGTTGTGAACACGGTATTTGCGGGTCATGTACGATCTTAATGGATGGTCTACCTGTCCGTTCTTGCCTTACCTTCGCGCTGCAGGCGGAAGGCAAGGCGATTGAGACGATCGAATCGTTAGATACAAACGGCGAATTAAGCCCGCTGCAAAATGCTTTTTGGGAAAACCAAGGTCTTCAATGTGGTTTTTGTACACCAGGAATTCTGATGAGTATGAAAGCCTTCCTTGAAGATAATCCAAAACCGACACGCGATGAGATTCGAGAAGCTTTATCGGGTAATTTGTGCCGCTGTACCGGTTACCACGATATTGTTGACTCAGTCGTGGCGGCAGCCGAGGCCGCACTATCTTCTGGCACAGCAAAGGCTTAGGTGAGGGTTACTGCGATGAAAAAACCAATTGAAATAGCTGGCGTAACTAAGCACATCGGTGTGCCCCGTAAGCGTAGTGAGGACCCGCAAATTCTGATGGGTCAGGCAAAGTATGTTGATGATATAAAATTGCCGGGTACCCTAGAAGTCGCTTTTTTTCGCAGCACGCATGCCCACGCGCGGATCAAGAAATTGAAGCTTGATGGGGCTAAGAAGCACCCGGACTGCATACATATCTTTACTAACGAGGAGTTTAGTGCTGGGGCGACGACATTCTTTCCGAACACCCGCGGTACCTTACATCCTGTATTAATGCCGTTTTTTGCACATGGCAAAGTACGTTTCGTGGGGGAGATCATCGCAGCGGTGGTGGCTCCGAGTCGTTATATTGCCGAAGATATTGTCGATTTGATTGAAGTTGAATATGCAACTTTGCCAGCATACAACGACGTAGAAGACGCGATGCAACCGGATGCTGTTCTGATTCATGAAGATCTCGAAAGCAACGTGTATTACGCCGATTCGTTCAGTAACGGCGATGTCGACAAGGCCTTTTCTGAAGCTGACCTGGTCGTAAGTGAAAAAATTACAACCGGTCGAACTTCGGCCGCACCGATGGAAACGCGTGGCGTAATGGCTACTTGGGGTTGGGACGATACGCTGACTGTGTGGTCGTCGACGCAGATGCCATATCCTTTGCGTACATCAATTGCAGTAAATTTGGGAATCTCTGAGCAGACAATCAGAGTGGTCGCGCCGACTGTCGGCGGTGGGTTTGGACAAAAGGCACACTTCTTCCCAGAAGAATTTATCCTGCCGTGGATCGCAAAAGAGATCAAGCAACCGGTAAAGTGGATCGAGGATCGACGTGAACACTTGCTGAGTGCGTCACACGCGAAGCAATGTACCATCTACATGAATATCGCTTTCATGAAGGATGGCACGATGGTTGGGATGAAGATTAAGAATATCGGAGATTCTGGTGCCTATTCACAGTATCCTTGGTCAGGTCTTATAGAGTCTGTGGCAGCAAATAATGGGGCCCCGGGCGCGTTCACAGTGCCAAATATCAGTTTCGAGACAGTCGTCTGTTTAACTAATAAAATGTCTACAGGGGCTTACCGTGGAGTTGGCTGGTCGGCCGGCTGCTACGCGCGAGAAATGGTGATGACCAAGGCGGCAAGGTTGCTAGATTTGGACATTATCGAAATTTACCGGAAGAATTTTATTCGCCACGATGAATTTCCATATACCACGTCAACTAATCAAACTTACGACAGCGGCGATTATCACAAAGTGTTGGAAAAGTGCATGGAAATGTCGGACTACGAGGATACTAAGAAGCAACCGCGCAGCACTAAAGATGGAAAACTAAGGGGTGTCGGAATTGCGTTTTTCGTTGAGCAGACTAACTGGGGTAGTAGATCGGCGGAAGAGAGTGGTTTTCCTGCGACCTTGCATGACACGACTACAGTAGAAATGGACCCAACCGGAAAAGTTACTGTCAGAAGTGGACAATTTAGCCATGGCCAGGGGCTTAAAACGACGTTGGCCCAAGTGGCGGCGGAAACCCTTGGTGTGCCGTTCGATGATGTTGTCGTCCTCGACGGCGATACGGCAACAGGGGCATATGGGATGGGAACGTTTGCCAGCAGAAGTGCGGTTATCGGAGGTGGATCGGTGATTCGAGCCGCAACCGATGTTCGTAATAAGCTACTTACCATTGCTGCTCACGTAATGGAGGCGAACGCGGCTGACTTGGAAATTGACGAAGGAAAGATTTATGTCAAGGGGTCTCCTGATCGCAGCATGACTGTCGCCGAAATCGCCTATATTACCTACTACGACCGTTTTACTCGCCCCGATGAGGACGAGGTGGAACCGACTTTGACCGCAACCCGGCACTATGACCCGCCGGCTGCCTACGCCAATGGTTCGCATGCAATTCACATCGAACTAGACCCGCAGACAGGGAAGGTCGATATCAAGCGGATTGTTGCAGTAGAAGACTGCGGCAATATGATCAACCCAAAAGTGGTCGACGGTCAGATGCGTGGGGGTGCGTCTCAGGGTCTTGGTATGGGTTTGTTGGAATCTCTGGATTACGACGAAAGTGGTCAGCTCAAGAACGCATCTTTTATGGATTTTATGATTCCGAACGCGACCACACTGCCGGATATCGAATGCGCCCACATCGTTACGCCCTCTCCCTACACTGAGGGTGGGTTTAAAGGCGCCGGTGAAGCCGCGATGTTGTCAGTGCATATAGCATTGTCAAATGCACTCGTGGACGCATTGTCCGAGTACGACGGGCCACTGGTACCCATGGTTACCCCCATTGGGCCACAACAAGTAATGGACTTGATCAACAATACTAATCAACCGCAGGCTCGATAAAGCGAGCGTAATATGATCCCTTCAGAGCCCTATGCAGGCATATTTTTGTGGATGGTCTAAACGACGACACAATCGCAGAGCTCAGACGAAACGGCTATGTTGCAGATCCGGAGATTGCGACCGCCTTATATTTGGCGGAGGAACTTGATAAGCCCATTTTGATTGAGGGCGAGGCTGGTGTTGGCAAGACCGAGATTGCACACGTTCTCGCTAGGATGAAAAACACCAAGCTCGTTCGTCTACAATGCTATGAAGGTTTGGACTTTAATTCAGCCTTGTACGAATGGAATTATCAGAAACAGATATTAAGCGTGCGTCTGCATGAATTGCGAAATAATACTGATGTAGGAATCGGCGATTTCTACAGTGAGGAATACCTGTCTTATCGACCAATTTCCAAGGCTTTGATGGCCGATCAACGCGTAGTGCTTTTGATTGATGAGATTGATCGTGCGGATGAGGAATTTGAAGCGCTCTTGCTCGAAACACTAGCGGAATATCAGCTAACGATCCCGGAGTTAGGGTCCGTTAAGGCTAAATTTAAACCGTACATTATCTTAACCTCGAATCGGACTCGCGAGTTGTCCGATGCATTGCGTCGCCGATGCCTTTACTTATGGATGGACTACCCAAGTTACGCTAAGGAATTAGAAGTCATTCAGCTTAAAGTACCCGATCTTGACGCAGAGCTGGCCGCGAAGGCGACAAATTTCGTCCAAGGTTTGCGTCAGCAAGATCTGAATAAAGTGCCGGGGTTATCAGAAGCGGTCGATTGGACTAGAGCGCTGCAAGCGACAGGAGCTAAGATCGTGGACCGCAAGGCAGTCGAAAATACCGTCGGATGCCTATTAAAGGATCGACGCGATATCGCAAAACTAAAGAGCGAGACTCTAGATCCTTTGCTTGAGAAGGTTGGTAATCAGCCACTCTGATGGCGAACGCATTTGATTCGGTCGAGACCACGATCGACTTTTCTCTCCGACTATATAGATTGCTGCGACAAAACGGCGTTCAGCTTGGTACTTTTCAAACAATTGCCTGTACCCGGGCTATCCTCTCACTGAGAGCCGTTGATCACGGAAATTTGATGCGGATCTACCGAATAACACTAATCAATCGCAAAGAGAATTTGTTTCATTTGGAGCAATTATTTGCACTGCTATTAAAATCCTATCTGTCCTCAGCAGTAGACCTCAAAGACGAATTAGAAGAGCATGAAGAAAACAAGGCCCTGACTGTTAAACGGCGGGAGGGTACGGACGAATCGTCCGGGGATGATGAAGAGGAAAAGGATTTAGCCGAAATAGAGGGTTATTCTGTTGCCGAGGTAGATCATCACAAAGATTTTCGCTACATGCCTAAAGAAGAATACCCTGCGATTCTTGAAGTGTTGGCACAGATCGCGAAGAAGTATGTTTCGGTCGCCCGACGAAAAACAAAAAATTCAAAACGCAGTGGCATTATTGATCTACGTTCTAGCGTGCGTGATAGTGCCAAGTTCGATGGTGAAGTCGTTAATTGGCACTACAAGAAGAAGTTACTTACGCATACACGTTTAGTAATCGTGGTTGATGTTAGTGGATCGATGGAGGTGTACAGCAAATTTCTATTGAATTTTATATATTTTCTTAACCAGAATCGACATTTCGATGTTGATGTATTTGTATTTAGTACGACCTTACAGCCTTTGACCGAACACTTTCGATTGAAGAATTTTCAAGCAATGTTAGATGCGGTGTCAATGCATTTTTCAGGTTGGTCGGGTGGTACTAAGATTGGCGCGGCACTAGCGGATCTAATTGATTCGTATGGTTCGATTATCACCGCAAAATCGGTTGTTGTTATTATGAGTGATGGCTGGGATACGGGCGAGGTTGACATACTGGATCGTGCGATGGCTAAAATTTCTAATCGAGCGAAATCGCTAGTCTGGATAAATCCACTAAAAGGTTATGCTGACTATGAGCCCCTT
>Ga0310344_10003470_pt1 | contig 11716 bp, 7 predicted proteins | sample HC15DNA20200_MG_FD_203801 | JGI IMG/M metagenome (GOLD analysis project Ga0310344, IMG submission 203801) | Marine microbial communities from station ALOHA, North Pacific Subtropical Gyre - HC15-DNA-20-200_MG | ecosystem: Environmental > Aquatic > Marine > Oceanic | place: Pacific Ocean: North... | reverse complement strand
CCTCCTGAAAAGAGAGGTGTAATTTTAATATCTTTTCTTTTTTTTATAAATAATCCGCCTATTCCTTGTGGCCCATATATTTTATGAGAGGAAAAACTAGCAAAGTCTAAATTTAAATAATTTACATCAAATTTTGTTTTTCCTAATGCTTGAGAAGCGTCTGTATGAAAAAATATTTTCTTTTTTTTACATATTTCGCTGATTTCTTTTATTGGATGAATAGTTCCAATTTCATTATTCACATGCATGATAGAAATTAAAAAAGTTCTTTTATTAATGGCTTTTTTTAAATCATTTAAATTTAGTTCTCCAAATTTATTTACTTTAAGATAAGTCACTCTATAACCTATTGCTTCCAAAAACTTGCAGGATTCTAGAATACATTTATGTTCTGTGACACAAGTAATTATATGATTTTTTTTTTTTTGAGAAAATGCTAATCCTTTTAAAACTAAATTATTTGATTCCGTTGCACCAGAAGTAAAAAAAATTTCTTCTTTCTTTGCTTTAATGATTTTTGCTATTTGTAATCTGGATAAATCTATAAACTTGCTTGTTGCCCATCCGTGAGAATGGGTATGAGAATGTGGATTGCCAAAAATATTTGTTAAAAATGCTATCATCTTTTTATAAACTCGTTTATCAATTTGCGTGGAGGAATGATTGTCTAAATAAATATTTTTATTTATCATAAATATTTATATTCCAGAGCCGTCACCACTAGGATTATCAACAACTCTTGCTGGAATACCAACAACTATAGTATTTGATGGTACGTTTCTTGTTACTACTGAATTTGCACCAATTTTTGAATTTTTACCGACTAAAATAGGGCCTAGAACCTTTGCTCCTGCTCCAATTACAACATTATCTGAAATAGTAGGGTGCCTTTTTTTTTTCTCCCATTTTGTACCACCTAATGTTACTCCTTGGTATATACTTACATTATTACCAATGATAGTTGTTTCACCTATAACAATTCCCATTCCATGATCTATAAAAAGATTCTTACCAATTTCAACACCTGGATGAATTTCAATACCAGTTAGAAATCTTGAAATATTTGACAAAACTCTTGCTATTAATTTTAAATTCAATTTCCAAAAAATACTTGATGTTCTATGGAAAATAATTGCATGTAACCCAGGGTAACATAGTAATATCTCTAAATAAGATCTTGAAGCTGGATCTTTTTTTTTATAAATATTTAAAAATTCTTTAAAGTTTTTTAAAAACATGAATTTAAAATAATATATTGATACTATATTTGTTTATTTTTATGGAAAATTACTAGTTAATTTATAAATTTAATAAATAAATAATTATTTATTAATTGATTTTAATATACATTTAATTATAAATCTTATATTTAAAATATGACAGAAGTATTAATTAATGGATCGCAGGGTAAATTACAAGGTTTTTACAAACATTCTGAAAATTCTAGTAATGTTGGTTTAATTTTACATCCAAGAAAATGTTCTGAAAGCTCAATGGATAATAATATCGTTTCTTCTTTATTTGAAAGTTTTTCAAATAATAATTTTTCAACCTTAAAAATCAATTTTCGCGGTGTGCAAAAATCAGAAGGTGAGCCTGAAGAAGACGGTTTAGGCGAATTAAGTGATGCTGCGACAGCTCTTGACTGGTTACAAGAACAAAATGAGGATGCTAACAGTTGTTGGATAGGAGGCATAGATTTTGGCGCTTGGGTAGGGTCTCAGTTATTAATGAGAAGACCAGAAATAATTGGATTTGTAAATGTTGCAGTTCCAATTAAAGAATTTGATTTTTCTTTTTTATCGCCGTGTCCTTCTTCAGGGTTAATTATTCATCCAAACAAACAAGCAGATATAGAGCAAAAAAATATTTTTTCCTTAGTAAAAAAACTCTCAAATCAAAAAAAAAATAGAATTATGTATAAAAAAATTAATTCAGACATTAATTTCAAAAATAAAGAAAAGGAAATAAAGAAATATTCAGATAAGTTTATTTCAGATGTTTTTTCAGATTTAAACAAAGCTAAAGAGTTGGCCGGCAGTTAATGGTTTTTTTACTCCTGTTGTTTTAGGAAATGTAATTGGTAAATTTAATAATTTTCTAACAGATAAATAACCGAAAGCATATGCTTCTATAGCATCTCCACTCCAGTTATATTTATCAGATAACAAGATTTGAGATTGCTGAATTTTATTTCTTATCAATTCAACTAAAAACTTATTAAGTCTTCCGCCTCCTGATAAAATACATAATTCTGGATCATCAGGAAAATAATCAAAAGCTTTTAATAATGATTCTGCAATTAAATTGTTTAATGTTGCCGCGCCATCTTCAATTTTTATTTTTTTTCTTAATAATGATAAAGTAAAGAAACTTCTATCTAATGATTTAGGAGGAGATTTGGAAAAATAAGATTTTTTTAAATAATTAAGAACTATTTCCTTTTGAACATTTCCTTTTCTAGCCAACAAACCAAAATTATCAAACTTTTTTTTTGAATTTTTAGAAATCCAGTCATCTATTAAAGAACAACAAGGCCCAGAATCAAAAGCCAGAATATTATCTAAACTAGTATTAGATCTATGATTAAAATATGTTACATTTGAAATTCCACCAAGATTTATGAAACAAATTTTTTTTTTTATTTTCTTTGTTAAATAATAATGAAATATAGGTGTTAAAGGAGCTCCTTGACCACCGTTTTTTATATCATTTTCTCTAAAATTACCAACAACTTTGATATTTAATAAATTTGCTAATTCTTGGAAATTACCAATTTGCCAACTGTATCCATTTGAAGGATTATGGGATATTGTTTGTCCATGAAAACCAATAACATCAATTTTTTTTTTATTAATTTGATTTTTTTTTAGAAATTTATTAATTGCTATCAAATTTAAATGCGTAAATTCATTTTCTAATTCAATGATTCTCTTTTGTTTTCTTAATTTTTTAATATTTACTTTTTTCTTAAAAATACCTTTAATTTTTGTACTAAAAGATTTAGAAAAAGGATAATAATCTGAAACACCTAGTTTTATTCTAGCTTTACCGTCAGTTTTAAGTATTGCAATATCAACTCCATCTGCAGAAGTTCCACTCATTAAACCTAGGGCAGTAAAAATTTTTGAATTTAACATTAATTAATCTTTAAATTATAATTAATAAAAATACTATCAAAGATCGAGTATTATAAATGTTAATAAAAAAAAATACTAAAAAGTTATAAAAAAAATGCTCAAACCAAAATCTAGACTTATTCAAGAATTACAATCGAGAGGATATATTCATCAATGTACAAATATTGAAAAATTAGACCAATTGGCTACTAAGAAAAAATTAGTTACATATATTGGATTTGATTGTACTGCTGAAAGTTTGCATGTTGGAAGCCTTATTCAATTAATGCTTATAAGAATTTTGCAACAAACAGGTCATCAAGTTGTCGTCTTGTTAGGTGGTGGTACTTCAAGAATAGGTGATCCATCTGGTAAAGATAAATCTAGACAATTATTAAATGATAAAGAAATTAAAAATAATTCACAAAATATAAGAAAAAATATAGAAAAATTTATAATTAAAAATAATAGTGTTACAAAAGTAAAGTTTTTAGACAACTCAATTTGGCTAAATAATATTAACTATATAAGTTTTTTAAGAACTTACGGTAAAAATGTATCGGTAAATAAAATGTTATCGATGGATAGTGTAAGTGAAAGATTAAAAAGAGAACAACCATTATCTTTTTTAGAATTTAATTATATGATTATTCAAGCCTATGATTTTCTTGAATTAAATAATCGAGAAAATTGTGAAATTCAATTTGGTGGATCTGATCAATGGGGTAATATTACAGCTGGCGTAGATCTAGTAAGAAGAATAAATAAAAAAGAAGTTTTTGGTTTGACAACTCCATTAATTACTACAGCATCAGGTGATAAAATGGGTAAAACTAGCAAAGGTGCAGTCTGGTTAAGTGAAAAATTACTTTCTTCAGATGGTTATTGGCAATTTTGGAGAAATGTAGATGATAAAGATGTAATTAAATTTTTAAAATTGTTTACAGATCTAGAAATTGAGAAAATTAATAATTTAAAAAACAAATCAAGTAGTGAAATTAATAGTAATAAAGAAATTTTAGCTAATATGGCCACTAATTTGTGTCATGGAAAAATTGAGACTGATAATTTTTCTGTAAAAAAAAAAGATCTTATTAAAGGAATAGAAGCATTTAAGATTGTTAGTCTAAATAAAAAAATTATTCAAAGTAACAGCGAATCAAGAAGATTAATTAGAGGTGGTGCGGTAAAATTTAATGGAAAAGTAATAACTAATGAGCTTGAAATTTTTTCTCCAAAAAATATAAGAAATAATAAAATAGAGATTTCGATAGGTAAAAAAAATCATTTTGTTGTTAATGTTATTTAATCTTCTTTTTCTTTTTTTTCAGCTTTAAAGACGCTAAAAAATTTTTGGATGAATCCTGGTGTTATTGTTTTGATTGGATTCACTTTAACTTCTGGTTCATCTAAATTACCACTAACAGTGTAAGCAAATGACCATATTCCCTTTCGTTCATTAGTTAATATTTTACCTAATACAGGTATTGAACCAATAATTTTGTTAAGTGTTACCATAGGTATAATAGCCCCTTCTAAATCTATTTTATCTTCACGTAAATAAATTTTACCTTGATTTGAAAAACCAATATCAGGACCATATGCTTCGTATTTTTTTAAATTTAACACACCGTTTTCTAAAGTAAATTCAGATTTTAATTTATTAATTAAAATTCCTTCACCTGATAACGCTGAAACAATTCCTATTGAAGCTAAATTTAATATTTTAGCAAGAGTAGGAGCTTTTATTAACCTCATATCTCTTATAGTTATACTTGAATTTAATGGATGATTTTCTTTTGAATCATCATAAGTTCCATGTAATACAAATTCACCTTCTTTCCCACTTTTATTTATATTAAAAGTTTTTAAAAATAATCCTGCATCATCAGAATTAATTACTAATTCTCTTGAATTTTCATTAGGACTAATTTTTAATTTGAATTCTTTGTCATTTTCTAGTTTGGAATTTAATTTAACATCTTTAAATAATTTGTTTTCATATTTTAATATAGCGTCCACATCGTAAATACTTTTTTCCTTAGCAACTAATATTTCCTTTGCTTTTAAATTTATAACTAGAGGTTGTAATTTTACCAAAAAACTATCTTCTTTTTGTTTTTCGATAAAGGTTTCTTTCAAAGTTTTTGAAAGATCTAAATAATCTCCATTTAAATCCAAATTATTTAAATTTTCATTTCTTAAAACTTTAATACTAACTTTTTTAGCATTTTTCTTTAAATTAATATTTAAGCTTTTATATGGTTTGAATTCTTTAGATAGTTTTATTAATCCGTTAATTTCTGAATCTCCCTCTTTGAAATTTACAATTTCTATTTCTTTTAATCTTTTTTTAGAAAAATTAAAATCTATATCAGCTGATGCATCTACACCTTTTTCTTTTGTTATCCTAAAGGATGGAAAATTTATTTCAGTCTCTTTTAAATTATTAGATGTTTTAATTTTTTCTTTATTATTTTGAAGAATTAAGTATGTTGCCTTTAATTCTATCGGGCCTTTAATATAAGTTTGATTTAACTTTTCAGAAGAGGTTTTAAAATTAAATAATTTTTCTATATCATTCTCATCAATTTTTGCCGCTATATCATATTTGCTGATATATTTACTTTTATCCTTATAGTTTTTCTCTCCTTTTAAAAAAACATCTACTTCTCCTAAAGTAGCATTACCTTCGATATTAAATTTATTCTTAGTTATTAGAAATTTTAAATTATTATCAGAATTTAAATCCAAATTTTGAAAAATATCTTTTCTTGAAAGTTTTGTTAACAAACCTTCAGCTTGAAATTCTTCTAGATTCATTTTTAACGATCCTTCATAGAAATCCTCTTCTATGCTAGTTGAAAAATTATCAATAAGGACTTTATCATTATTTGGGTTTAAATTACCTTCCAAATTAATAGAATTTACTATTAATGGATTTTTAAACACTGAAGGTAAATCTATTTTTCCTTCAAGCATTTCTATTTTATTAGTAACTAACTTTCTTTCTTTAATTAATGGTAAAAAATTTATATAAACTTTTAAGTTTTTAAATTCTGAAATTTGTTTTTTATCAATAGAAAAAATTTTAAAATCTCTTCCATCAACTATAATTCTCATTTTTTCTTTATCAAAATTTATTTTAGGGTCTTTAATAGTGGTGTAAAATTTTTCTGTTTTAAATCTATCGTTTATAAATTTTTCTAGATATTGGCTTGAAAAGCCCCCTTTATTTATAATCCACGCTGAATAAAACAAAGCAGATATTATCAATAAAATTATTAACGATATAAATGTTTTAAATATTTCTTTCATTTTTTTTAATTTTTTTTAAATAAAGCAGCTTCTAAAAAAATATCAATATTTCCATCTAATACTGAATTACAATTTGATACCTCTGTATCATTTCTAAGATCTTTAACCATTTTATATGGATGCATGACATAAGATCTAATTTGCCTGCCCCAACCAATTTCAGATTTGCTTTGATTTTTTGATTGCTGTTCAGATTCTTTTTTTTGCAATTCCATTTCATAAATCCTTGCTTTTAACATTGAGAATGCAGTAGATTTGTTTTTATGTTGAGATCTATTATTTTGACACTGTACTACGATTTTAGTAGGTAAATGAGTAATTCTTACAGCACTATCAGTCTTATTAACATGTTGTCCACCTGCTCCTGAAGCCCTATATGTGTCAATTCTTAAATCCTTTTCATTTATATTAACTTCAATTTTTTCATCAATAACTGGATAAACCCAGACGGAAGCAAAACTGGTATGTCTTCGAGAATTTGAATCAAATGGTGATATCCTAACTAGTCGATGAATACCAGATTCCTTTTTCAACCATCCATAAGAATAATCCCCGTCTATTCTCATTGTTAAAGATTTTATACCAGCTTCTTCTCCTGAATTCTCTTCTAAAATTTCAAAATTAAATTTTTTTTTTTCACACCATCTAGTATACATTCTTACAATCATTTCAGCCCAATCTTGCGCTTCAACCCCTCCAGCTCCTGAATGTACTTCTAGAAAACAACTATTTGTATCTGCTTCACCTGATAAGAAACTTTCAAATTCTTTTTCTCTTACTTTTTGAATTAATTGATTAGTATTTTTATTTATATCTGAAATTAATTTTTCATCATTATCATTAGTAATTTTTATTAATTCGTTTAATTCAATGTACTCTTTTTCTAAAATCAAAAAAGAATTCAATCTGTTTTCTAAAATATTTTTTTCTTTAACTATTGTCTGAGCGTTCTCTTGATTGCTCCAAAAATTTTCTTTTTGAATCATATTTTCAAAAGACTTAACTTTTCTTGAAAGGTTATCTAGATCAAAGACCCCCCCTAAGTGTTTTTAAAGAAGCCTCAATTTTTAATAAATTATCAAGAATATCTTTTTTCACTAATATAATCCTCCCAATCCTTTAAGATCAGTTCTTAATCTACCAGAAGATTTTTTATTTATATAATCTTTTGTATAAGAATTTGAAGCAAATGCTTCCAAAATTATTTCTTTATCATTTTTTCTTGCAAGTTCTCCTGTTTTTAAATTTATTTTAACTAATTGAGTTTTTGAAGGAATTCTAAAAGGTGTTCCTTTTTCATTTTCTAAAGCTAAATACATAAAATCTCTAAAAATTGGAGAAGCAACGCTAGCTCCAGTTTCTCTAGGTCCTAAAGATTTAGGTGTGTCAAAACCAACGTAAACACCTACAACTAAATCAGGCGAAAAACCGATAAACCATACATCGTTACTATCATTTGTTGTTCCAGTTTTACCAGCTAGTGGTTTCTTGATAACAGAAACTTTTTTGCCAGTACCTCTTTTAACAGCTCCTTCTAACATAGAAACAACTTGGTAAGCATTAACAGGATCGATAATTTGTTCTCTAGTATCAACAATTTCTGGTTCCAAAGAAGTATCAAGTGCTTCTATTTTACAATTTAAACACATTCTATCATCATGCTTTTCGATTGTTTTGCCTTTTCTGTTTTGAACTCTATCGATTAAAGATGGTAATATTTTTTTTCCTCCATTAACCAAAATTGCATATGCTATGGTTAATCTTTCAAGAGTTGTTTCTCCAGCTCCCAAAGCCATAGATAACACTAAATTATTATCATCGCTAATATTAAGTTTTTTTGCATTTTTAAGAATAGATTCAATTCCAATCATTTGTGCTAAACGTATAGTCATTAAATTTCTTGATTTTTCTAGACCCAATCTCATTGTGCTTAAACCGTAAAATTTATTTGTATAATTTGTAGGACTCCATTTACCTAAATCAGCGCCTTGATCAATTACAAAAGGAGCATCTAAAATTTTTGTATTAGGAGCTAACCCTTTCTCAAGAGCTGTTAAATATACAAATGGTTTAAAAGCAGATCCAGGTTGTCTAAATGCCTGCGTTGCTCTATTGAATTCACTTTTGTTAAAACTTATGCCGCCAGAAATCGCAAATATTCTCCCGGTATGAGGATCTAGAGCTATTAGTGCTCCATTAATATCTGGAAATTGTTTTAAACTGTATAGGGATAATTCGCCATATTCAATGAAATCTTGTTTTGCATTTTTTTCTTCTACATAAATTATATCTCCAATATCTAAAACATCTTTTGGATGTTTAACAGGTGGGCCTAAATATTGATTTCTTCTCCATTGTCTTGCCCATTTTAAATCTTTTAAATTAATTCTTCCGTAATTATCATTATCAAAATAAATATTAGCTCCCGTGTTATCAATAAAAACAACAACAGCTGCTTTCCAATTTGGGAAAGCTTCTGGGATGGAAATATTTGCCAAGTCTCTTTTCAAATTTGTATCTTTAATATTTATATTAGCTAAAGGTCCTCTCCAACCATGCCTTGTGTCATAATTAATCAAACCTTTTTTTAAGACATTGTCAGCTATTTTTTGTAGTCCGGGGTCTAATGACGTTCTTACAGTAAGTCCTCCTTTATATAATTTTTCCTCACCATATTTCTCGATTAACTCTCTTCTTACATCTTCTAAAAAATATTGAGCTTCTACAGGTTTTAACTCTTTTCTACCAATGGTCGTTAACTCAGAACTTTTTGATTTTAAAGCTTGTTCTCCTGTAATAATTTTTTCCTGTTTTAATCTTTTTATAACCCAGTTTCTTCTAGTAATTGCAGCTTTTTTGTTTTTAATTGGATGATAATTATTTGGTGCTTTTGGTAAAGCAGCAAGAAAAGCTGCTTCTGAAATTGTTAATTCATTTAAAGATTTATTAAAATAATTTAAGCTTGCTGCAGCCACTCCATATGATCTATATCCAAGATAAATTTGATTCAAATAAAGCTCTAATATTCTATCTTTAGATAGAATCTGTTCTATTCTTAAGGCTAGCAAAATTTCTTTAATCTTTCTTTTATAAGATACTTCACGTGTTAAAAAAAAGTTCTTTGCAACTTGTTGGGTAATAGTAGAAGCTCCTTCTGGTCTTCCTCCAATATTGTTAATATTTCTTTTTGCCGCTCTAATAATACTTGTGAAATCAATACCAAAATGACTGTAAAAATTTTTATCTTCTGCTGCTAAAAAGGAGTTTTTAACTATATCGGGTATTGATTCCAATGGAACGAAAGATCTTTGTTCAGCAGCATATTCTGAAATAAGCCTTCCATTCGAGGCATAAACTCTTGTAACCATTGGGGGTTCGTAATTAATTAATTGTTCATGGTCAGGCAAATCTAATATAAAGTGCCATATTACAAATAATAAAAACATGAAAAGAGCAAATAAAGAAATAAATGCTGAGGTAAATATGGTTAACAACTTTTTAAATTTCATTTTTTATATTTAAAAATTAATTAATTTTTTTTACTTTTATTTTAATTAAAATGTTATTATATCAAATAATATATGTGTTAGTTTATAAAACGAATTTAAAGATAAAAGATTCATGCAAAATTTACATTTAACATATTTTAAATTATTAACAAAAAAAAATTTAAATTTATTTTCAAGGAATTTGATTAAAATTTCAATTTTTCAAACACATTTTTATAGGATTTTATCAAGATGGACAAAAGAATTATTGTTGATTCTTCATTTGAAGAAGAAACTAGAGTTGCGTTTATTAACGGACCAGAAATTGAACACTTTGAAGTTGATACATCTTCAAATAAAAAGCAATTAAAAGGAAACGTATATTTAGCTAAAGTCAGTAGAGTCGAACCTTCTCTACAAGCAGCATTTGTAAATTATGGTGGCAATCGGCAAGGATTTCTTCCTTTTAGTGAAATTAGTAATGATTATTTCAAAATACCTAAGAGTGACAAAAAAAATAAAATAAAAGATGATGATTTTGTTGTAAAAGATTTCTATAGAGATAGTAAGGAAAATAGAGCAAAAAAAATTTCAAGAATTCCAGACTTTAAAAAATATAAAATACAAGAAGTAGTAAAAAAAAATCAAATAATGCTGGTTCAAGTAGTGAAAGATGAAAGAGGTAACAAAGGAGCTGCGTTAACAACATATATAAGCATTGCAGGTAAATATTGTGTTTTAATGCCAAATAAACCGTTAGGTATAAAAATTTCAAAAAAAATTGTCGATTTTAAAGAAAGAAAAAAATTAACTGAAATTTCTAATAAATGTAAACTTGAAAAAGAAATGGGTTTAATAATCAGAACAGCAAGCAGAGATTGTGATGAAAATAATTTAAAAAAAGATTTTGATTATGTTTTAGGAATCTGGAAATCAATAAAGGAAAAAACAATAAATTCATTGGCGCCTACTATAATTAATGAAGATTCGAATATTGTAAATAAATTCATAAGAGATAGTTTTATTGAAGAATATAAAGAAATTATTGTAGAAGGCGAAGAAACGTATGAACAAGCAAAAAAATATATAAAAACTTTATTACCTGGACAAGAAAGAAAATTAAAACAATATAAAAACACAAAATTACCAGTCATGGAATATTATGATTTAGAAAAGAAAATAGATTCAATCTATGAAACAAAAGTTATATTAAAATCAGGAGGGTATATCATAATTAATTCTACTGAGGCATTAACAGCTATTGATATAAATTCTGGTCAATCTACAAAAGAAAGAAATGTCGAAGAAACAGCTTTAAAAACAAATATAGAAGCTGTAGATGAGATTTGTAAACAAATAAGAATAAGAAATATAGCAGGGTTAATAGTTGTAGATTTTATAGATATGGGGTTTGTAAGAAACAAAATTATTATTGAAAGAAGATTGAAAGAAACACTTAGATATGACAGAGCAAAATGTCAAATATCAAGAATAAGTAAATTTGGTTTACTAGAATTATCAAGACAAAGAATTGGTCCTAGTTTGGAAGAAACAACTATGGAAGATGGTGTAATTTCTGGTATAAGATGTACTATAAGATCGACTACATCTTCTGTTGCTAAAATATTAAGAAAATTAAAATATTTAAAATTTGAAAAAAAAGTAAAAGAACTTTCACTTAGTTTATATGAAACATTGTATGAATATATTATTAAAAACAATCAAAAATTTGTCAAAGATCTTGAAAAAAAATTAAAAACTAAAATCACTTTAATTAAAGATAATAATATT
>Ga0310344_10003469_pt1 | contig 11717 bp, 16 predicted proteins | sample HC15DNA20200_MG_FD_203801 | JGI IMG/M metagenome (GOLD analysis project Ga0310344, IMG submission 203801) | Marine microbial communities from station ALOHA, North Pacific Subtropical Gyre - HC15-DNA-20-200_MG | ecosystem: Environmental > Aquatic > Marine > Oceanic | place: Pacific Ocean: North... | reverse complement strand
TTTTATTAGGAAAATTTGCAAGAGAGTTTATTTTTAAAATTCCAGAGTTATTAAAAACACAAAAAAATCCTAACCCTACAGCTAGTGTAGTGCCAAATGGTTATTTATTTTTATTTGGATCTAAACATGCTGAAGAACAATATGAGGCTTTAAAGAATCACGAAGAATGCGAAGCAGGAACAAAAAACACTAAAGGATCAGATTTAAAAAAAATTTTTCCCTATATTAATGATGAAGGCATAGAAACATTTACTTATACAGATGAAAAGATGGAAGGTTGGATTGATCCACACATGTTTCATAGTGCTCTTAAAAATAAAGCAATAGAATTAGGAGCTGAGTTTATAAAAGGAGAAGTAAAGAGTATTTCGGACATTAAAGCAAAAATTATTATTTCTGCAGTAGGTTACTCAACTAACGAATTATTAAAAGATATACCGGTGGTTCCTCAGAAGCATACCGTTTTTAGAGTCAAATGTCCTAAACATATCCCAGATATGCCTCTTATTTCTGACTTTACGACAGGAGTTTATTGGAGACCTGAGGGCAAAGAGTATTTAGCGGGCTCACCAATCTCATCATTCAATGCTATAGATTTAGAACCAGACTGGAGTCACTTTGAGGAATTAGTTTGGCCGGCTTTAGCTAAAAGAGTGCCAATTTTTGAAGAATTAAAACTAACAGGTGCTTGGGCAGGTTATTATGATTGCAATAAGCTAGACAATAATGCTGTTGTTGGAAAACATCCTAAGTATGAAAATTTATATATGGCTTCTGGTTTTACAGGCAGAGGTCTAATGCAAGCTCCTGGAATAGGAAGGGCTTTAACAGAATTAATTACTACAGGATCTTATCAATCAATTGATCTTAATGCTTTTGCTATAGAAAGAGTATTAGAAAACAAAAAAAGGCCTGAACCTTACGTATTGTGATTGCTTAAGAATTAAAACCATTTTTTAGGATAGTTTCTTTTTAGAATAATTTTATTAATTAGAATAGACATTAAAACTATTATAATTGTTCCAGTTATTACTGGAAATAAAATAAAATCAAAAGATAAATCCATAAACAAAGCTGCTAGAGGATTAGAGGCTGCCGGAGGATGCATTATTTTTAAGTATACCATCAAAATTACCGCAACTCCAACTGACAAACCTAGAGAGTAAAAAGAAATTCCAATAGTTTCGTTGAAAATAATTCCAACAAGTATTGATATTAAATGACCAAAAAATATGTTTTTTGGTTGAGCTGTTTCTAGATCATAAAGCACAAATGCAATAAAAACGGTTGCTCCGAAAGAAAACATTAGCCATACCCCTGCAGAAGTTTCTAAAGTCAAAAAAGCAAGAATACTTATAACTATAGCTGCCGATATTCCTGATACAATTGGCTCTAAATTTTTTGGTATTTTCATATATGTTTTTTCTCTAATTGGGTTATATACAGTTATGGAATTAAAAAAACAATTTAATTTTCTTAAAAGTTTCCCAGATAAACTTAATAGATTTTATGTTAAAGAGTCCAAATTTAGTTTAATTGTTAACAACAAGTCTAAAAGTAGAAAAGATTTTGATCCTGTTACAAATCTTGATAAATCTTTTGAAAAATACATTAGATCATTAATTAATAAAAAATTTCCAAAAGATTCTATTATTGGTGAAGAATTTAAAGATAAAAATTCTTTTAATGATTATAGATGGTCAATAGACCCAATAGATGGCACAAGAGTTTTTGTTATCGGTGGACCAACATGGTCAAATTTAATAAGCCTATCTTATAAAGAAAAGTCTCGACTTGGTTTAGCAAATTTTCCGGAGTTGAATAAATATTACATAAATGATGAAAAGAAATCTTATGTGTACAAAAATGGAAAAAAATTTATTTTAAAATCTTCAAATAATAATAATCTTAAAACAATAAAAATTATTGGTAATTTTCATGGAATTCTTAGTTATGAAAAACAGCGTAAAATTATTAAAAAATTTGGACCATCATTTAGACTTGCAGGTTTTGATTCTTTAAATTACTGTCTATTGGCGGAAGGTAAGGTAGATGCTGTTATTGAAGCAAATTTAAAGCCTTATGATATTTTACCATTAATCCCGATTATCAAGAATGCAGGTGCTATTGTTTCAAGTTGGAAGAATGGATCGGCTGAAAAAGGTGGAAATATAATAGCAACTTCTAATAGAAAATTACACAATAAAATATTAAAGTTATTAAAACCGTTTACAAAAAAATAAAATGATAAATTTATTTGCTAATAGAGTATTTAGAGCGATTAAGATTGATATTGATCTTTATGAAGAAGTAGAAAAAGACACGTCAGCCACCCTTCAAGCTGGTATAGTGGTAGTTCTATCCAGTTTAGCTGCAGGAGTGGGAGCCTTACAACTAGGTGTATCTAATTTTTTATTAGCTCCAGCTTTATCATTATTGAGCTGGTATGTATGGGCTTACATAATTTATTTTGTTGGTGTAAAATTATTTGGAGGCCCAAAAACAAAAAGTAACCATGGTGAATTATTAAGAACTATTGGCTTTTCTAGCGCTCCAGGTTTAATAAGAGTTTTTGGTATTACCCCTGATTTAATGACCGTTACTTTTATAGGTTCGGCATTTTGGATGTTAGCGTGTATGGTGGTTGCAGTTAAATCTGCTTTAGATTATGAAAGCTTGTGGAAAGCTTTAGGAGTGGTGATAGTTGCTTGGTTATTCCAAGCTTTTTTCTTATTTTTGGTAATTGTTCTATTTAAAGGAATCTAAACAGGGAAGATTGTTTTAGATAATTTACAACTATTACAAACTTTATATCCCGTGATAATTAAATTTGAATTTACACTTTCATCTTCTTTTTTGCATTCCTCACAAATATTGTCTGGCAAATCTTCCATGTAGGACAAGATACACCTTTTAATATTTTAAATCTATCTTAGAATCGTGTGGTGAAAAAAAATATTTTATTCTTATTAATCTGGCAAACTTTATTGTTGTTTTATTATCAAGTAAACGCTGGAGAACTCAAAGTAACAACTAATAATTTAGATGAAAATTCTAATTATAAAAAAGTCTATTTTGCTGGAGGATGTTTTTGGTGCATGGAAGAGTCTTTTGATAGAGAAAAAGGTATTATTCAATCTATTTCAGGATATTCTGGTGGACACTTGAAAAATCCTACTTATAAAGAGGTAATTTATAAAGACACTGGTCACGTAGAAACTATTGAAATTACTTATGATCCTAAAATGATATCTTATAAAAAACTTTTGGAAGTTTTTTGGAAAAATATTGATCCTTTTGATAAATATGGTCAATTTTGTGACAAAGGTAAAGGCTATAGATCAGTTATTTTCTATAAGAATAATGAACAGAAAAAAGTTATTCAAAAATCAATTAGTGAAATAGAACAAAGATTTAATTCTAAAGTAGTAACCTTACTATGGAAATTTGATAAATTTTATCAAGCAGAGGATTATCATCAAGACTATTATCAAAAAAATTTTATAAGATATCTAGCTTATAAAAAAGCTTGCCAGAGAGAAGAGGTATTAAATAAAATATGGAATTAAAAAAAATTATATTATTTTTTACACTTATATTCTATTTTGGCCCGCTCAATGCTGAATTAATTAAACCAAGTAATAAACTTGATCCATACGACGTGGTTAAAATTCAGCTTAAAGCACTTAAAAATAATAATGAAAAAGACCAAGGTATAAAACAAACATGGATTTTTGCTCATCCCGATAATAAAAAAGTTACTGGTCCTTACGAGCGCTTTAGAATTATGATTTACGGTCAGCAATATAAATATCTTATCAACCATTCCTCACACAAGATAAACTTAATATCAAACACCTCTAACTCTTACATATATAGAATTGAAATTCTAACAAATGATAAAAAATTATTTTTCTATGAGTGGCAAGTTCAAAAAGGTAGTGATGCAGACTGTAAAAACTGCTGGTTTACATCTGCAGTATCACTACCTTTAGATCAAGGAAACACAATTTGAAACGTCCTCCTTTTATCTATCGATATTTAATTGTTGGGTGTATTCTAGTATTTCCACCAATTCTAAGTTCGCATTATGGTTCTATATACTTAGGTAAAGAAAATGGAGTGCTTCTTGGTTTTTCTGTTGGAATAATTTGTGTAACTTTTGCATGTTGGAAATTATATATCGATGATTGGAGGGATGACGAAGATTAATGGAGTTTGCAACCTCTAGATCAGAAGCTTTAGATAAACTTAATAAATTTATAGAAAGTGATATTTTAAATTATAGCACTAAAAGAAATTTTGACTTTGGTGTAACTAATAGGAGTAATGTTTCTTGCTTATCTCCTTATATAACTCATAGATTAATAACCGAATATGAAACTGCAAAACTTGTTTTAAAAAAATATCCTTTTAAAAAAATAGATAAATTTATTCAAGAAATATTTTGGAGGATTTACTGGAAAGGTTGGCTTGAATTAAGACCAAAAGTCTGGACTGACTTTATAGAAGATATAAAGATAATTGAAGAAGACAAAAATTATTTGAAAGCAGTAAATGGCGAAACAGAAATTGAATGTTTTAATGATTGGGTAAACGAACTAAGAAATTTTAATTATCTTCATAATCATACTAGAATGCTGTTCGCAAGTATTTGGATATTCACGTTAGGATTACCTTGGCAAAAAGGAGCAGAATTTTTTATGAAGCACTTATACGATGGAGACGCAGCTTCTAATACTTTAAGTTGGAGATGGGTTGCAGGAATACAAACTAAAGGTAAAAATTACTTAGCTCAGTCTTGGAATATAAGTAAGTTTACAAATAACAAATATAAAAATGTTAAGTTAAATGAGACTGCCGTACCAATTATAGATAAAAGAGAATATAAAATTTCTCCTATTCAAATTACCAAGAATAAAAATTTAAATGATCATTTAATTATTTTTGAAAATGAAATGTTTGTTGATTTTGTAGAACATAAAAAATATAAAAAAATTTATTTTGTTTTGTTGGGCAATGAAAATAGATCAATAAAACTATCTATAAAAGTAATGGATTTCAAAAAAAAAATCATCAAATCCGAACTAAATGAAATTAAATATAAAGCTGAATTATTAGATGGAAATAGTTTCACAAACTTTACTAAAACTTCTAAATCTTTTGATGTCATATATCCTTCTATCGGTGAAAATTTTTTATTTTTAAAAAGGTTAGTAAAAAAAAATAGTCTAAATATAAATTTTATTTCACGAAAAGAGGATGAATTTTGCTGGAAATTTTCAAATAAAGGTTTTTTTAATTTTAAGTCAAATATACCAATAATATTATCAACTTTTAAATTGAATTAGACCTAGAGCATTTTTTAGAGCAATATTTTACCTTTTCCCAATTTAGTCTCCATTTTTTTCTCCATGCAAAAGTTTTGCTGCAAACAGGACAAGTCTTTTTTGGTAAATTAGCCTTTTTCATCACTCAGCAAATGTTTATTCTTTATAAAAAGCAAATAAGCTGCGATTTCATAAAAAATATTCAACAAAAAAAACAAAGGTTTGCTCTTAAATATTTTATATAAAAAATTATATTTAGGTACATTTTTCCAAATTATTAAAAAAGACTCTGCCCCATCAATTACCTTACCATCTTGTATAACATGCATTCTTCGTAAAAGTTCTTTATATGATTTTGATGTAATTTTTCTTGCTTCCTCGTTATTAGTAACATCTATCCATTCAACATTTTTATCACTGTGTTTTTTATAATGGTTAATTTCAGCTCTACAAATATTACATGAGTTATTAAAAAAAACTTTAACCATTAGTATTTTCTTTTATAAAATTATTTGCAGCTTTAAAAATCTTTGTTTTTCTCTCTTTATTCATTTTTTTTAAAACTCTAACCATCATAGCTAGTCTAGGATTTTTTAAAAAGAATTTTTTATTTCTATCAATAAATTTCCAGTACAATCCATCCATAACATCACACCAAGGTCCCTTCTTAAAATGCATCATTTTAAGAAAATAACTCGATCCACATATATAAGGTTTAGTTGCAAAAATTCCTCCATCACTAAATAAACCCATACCATAAACATTTGGAGACATTACCCAATCAGATGAGTCAACATACATTTCCATAAACCATTTATAAACTTGTTTCGGATGAATCTCAGAAAGATTCATTATATTTGCTAGAATCATTAATCTTTCAATGTGATGGGACCATCCAAAACTTTGAGCATTTTTAATTGAGAAATCAAGTGGATCTAAACCTGTTGATCCATCATACCAAGACTTTTTCATCTTTCGTTTATGATTAAAAAAATTTGATTTATCTAATTTGTCGTCAAAATTTTGATAAATACCTCTCATAAATTCTCTCCACCCAATAATTTGCCTGACATATCCCTCAAAAGAATTAATTGGAACTTTATTTTCTATTTTCTTTAATTTAACAATAAGTTCTTCTGGTGTTATTAGCCCAATATTAAGTAATGGACTTAATGCACTATGAAACATAGTATTTGATTTTTCACTTACCGCATCTTCGTAATCTCCAAATAAATTAATTCTCTCTTTTAGGAATTCATCAAGTTTTTTATGAGCATCTTTTCTAGTTGTAGGAAACCAGAAATTTTCAGTATTTCCGGGATGATCGCCGAAATTTAAATTAATAAATTTTTTTAAATCATTAGTATGTCTGGAATGGTTTAATTTAGAAATACTTGGAATCTTGATATTTTTAGGTAATTTTTTTCGATTGTCTTCGTCAAAGCTCCATTTACCACCCTTTGGTTTTCCTTTTTCATTCATTAAGATATTCAATTTTGTTCTAATAATTTTATAAAAATTAGCCATAAAAGGTTTCTTATATTTAGAAAGATATTCTTTAAATTCATCTCTAGACGTTAAAAACATGGGTGAATTTAATTGGTTAGCAACTACCCCCTTTTTTTTTAACAATGTAAGTATTTTTTTTTCAAATGGCTTATCTTCAATTTCAAAAAAACTTACTTCTTTGATCTTTTTGTCTTTAATTATTTTTTCAACTTTTTTTTCGTAAGATGTTTTAAATTTTGAATTAACATCCTCATAAATTATCTTAAAATTGTTTGATTTGAGCTCATCCCTAAAAGATCTCATTGATGATAAAAAGAGAAGTATTTTTAATTTATGGTGTTTTTCATAGGTACATAAATCATAATCTTCAGCCATAAAAAAAGCATGATCCTTATATTTTTTTAAATATTGAGGATTAAATAATTGATTTCCAAGTATTATAAATAGCTTCATGCTAGCCAAATTATAGAATTTTAAATAGAAATAAACGCGTCATTATTTGCCTATTTATTTAATATAATAGTGATAAAAAGCCGGTATGAAAAAATTAATATTAGGAGCAACAGGATCAATTGGATCATCTTTGGCAAAGAAAGTAGTTTCAGATGGAGGAGAGGTTCATTTGGTTGGTAGAGACAAGACAAATTTATCTAAAATTGCATCAGAATTAAACTCAACTTTTACAAGTTGTGATGTTTTAGAAGAAAACTTTGCAGAAAAAATTTTTGATGACCTAGGTGATACGCCAATTAATGGACTAGCATATTGCGTCGGTTCTATAGATTTAAAACCTATTAAATTAACAAAAAAAAGTGATTACATGCAATCTTTTAATTTAAATTTAATTTCAGCAACTGAAATTATTAGACGTTCTACTGATAGCTTAAAACAAAATAAAGGATCAATTGTTTTATTTTCTACAGTTGCAGTTAAAAGAGGATTTACTAATCACAGTATCATAGCATCCGCAAAAGGTGCGATCGAAGGTTTAACAGTGTCTTTAGCTGCAGAACTAGCTCCCAATATTAGAGTTAATTGTATTGCACCAAGTTTAACAAAGTCAAAAATATCAAATTTTATGTTAAAAAATGAAAAAATGGCAGAGAGTATTGCAAAAATGCATCCGCTTAAAAGACTGGGTGAAGGAAGCGACTCTTCTTCAGTTGCAAATTTTTTATTAAGCGACAGTAGTTCGTGGATAACAGGGCAAATTTTAGGTGTAGATGGAGGAAGATCATCCTTAACTTAATTTATGAAAAAAATAATTTATATAATTTCAATATGTTTAATAACCCAGTTCGCATATGGTGCTGCCAGCGATAGTAGCTCAGATAATAAATCTGACTATTATAACGATGCAAAAAAATTAGTTAAAAGAGCTGGCAAACAAGAAAAAAAAGAAAAAATAGATAAGGCTAAAAAACTTTACTCAGAAGCATTTAAAAAATTAGAAAAAGCATATTCATCAGATAAAAACAATCCTGACATTTTAAATTACATGGGTTACACATCTAGAAAAATTGGTAATTTTGAACAAGCTGAAAAATTTTATTTGACCGGATTAAAAATTAAACCTGATCACAAAGGTATAAATGAATATCTCGGTGAATTATATGTTCAAACTAATAGAATTGATAAAGCCAATGAAAGATTAGAAGTTTTAAAAAATTGTAATTGCGATGAATTTAAAGAACTTGAGTTGATAATAAAAACTCGTGGTATAAAAGTTTACTAAGAAATATCTAAAGCAAACTTTTTAAGTTTTTCAATCGGAATTAAATCTAAAGTTTTTATATTTGTCTTCTTTAAGTAAACGGAACAGGCAACATTTTCTTCTAAAGCTCTTGCATACCAAGTCGCACAAATGCACCAGCTATCTCCATCTTTAAGCCCAGGAAATCCAAATTCGGGACGAGGAGTTATTAAATCATTTCCAACTTTTTTTGACCATGTTAAAAATTCATCAGTAACTTTTGCACATACTGTATGAACGCCGTGGTCATTTTTATCAGTATTACAACAACCATCTCTTAACCATCCAGTAAGTGGATCACTAGAACAAGGTTCTAAAGACTCGTTAAAAACATTTTTTTGTTTTTCCTCACTCATTTTTTTTAAATTATTTTATAATTTAGTTGGATTAGGCTGACCTTTGTAAACTTTTTTAGGATCGAATTTTTTTTCTTTTTCTTTAAATTTTAGTTTTAGTTCTTCTGAATTATTTATTTTACCTAATGGAATAGATCTATAAAAACATGATTTGTAACCAACATGACAACTTGCTCCGTCGCCAATGTCTACCTTCATCCATAAAGAGTCTTGATCATCATCAATTCTTATATCTATAACTTTTTGTACAAAACCACTTGTTTTTCCCTTATGCCATAAGGCATTCCTTGATCTACTCCAATAACAAGCCTCTTTTTTTTCAATAGTTATTTTTAAAGATTCTTCGTTCATATAACCATGCATTAAAACTTCACCTGATTTATGGTCTGTTGTAGTAACTGGTATCAGACCTTTTTCATCAAATTTCGGTGAAAGAAATCTTCCTTCTTCTATCTCAAAAACACTCTCTCTTTTTTTAAACATGGGCGTAAAATAGTGAAAAAAAGACAAAATAGCAATTTGCATTAATGAAATATGTCCTATAAAAATGAGCGCTATATGAAATTAGTTAAAGACATTGATAAGAGTAGCTCAAAAAAACCCGAAGTTACTGATAAACAGGCTGAAGAAGCTTTTAAAACTATATTAACCTGGATTGGAGAAAATCCGACTAGAGAGGGTTTATTAGAGACCCCCAAAAGAGTAGTCAAAGCATTCAAAGAATATTTTAAAGGCTACCATCAAGATGCTAGTGCAGATTTGTTAAAAACTTTCGGAGATGTAGAAGGGTACGATGATATGGTAGTAGAAAAAAATATAACTTTAGAGAGTCATTGCGAGCATCATATGGCTCCTATTATTGGTGTTGTGCATATTGCTTATATTCCAAATAAAAAAGTAGTAGGTTTAAGTAAACTTGCAAGAACTGTAGAAGTTTTTTCTAAAAGACTACAAACACAAGAAAGACTTACAATGCAGATAGCTAAAACCTTAATGACTGCACTTGACGCTAAAGGAGTTGCTGTAACTATCGATGCTGCCCATCAATGCATGACTATGAGAGGTATTAAAAAAGAAAGAGCTACAACAGTAACAAATTATTATTTAGGTACCTTTAAAGAAGATCTTAGCTATCAAAATAGATATTTGAGATATATAGCGAAATAAATGTCAGATAAATTTAAAGCTGTAGTAATTGATACTCAAAACGAAAAATTTACCAGAGAAATAAAAGAAATAAATAAAACAGATTTAAAAGATGGAAATGTCCTAGTTAAGATAGACTATTCCAGTTTAAATTATAAGGATGCGCTTATTTTGAACAACGGGGGAAAAATCGTAAGAAAATTTCCATTTGTGCCAGGAATTGATTTTTCTGGAAAAGTTTTAGAAAGTGAAGATGGTAAATTTAAAAAAGATGATAATGTTATTTTAACTGGCTTTAGAGTAGGCGAGGCTTATTTTGGAGGTTTTTCTCAATATGCAAAAGTTGACTCAAATTTTTTAATTAAAACTCCAAATGAATTAGATAATCATAAGTCTATGATGTTAGGTACCGCAGGTTTCACTGCTTTACTTTGCGCGTTTGCTGTGAAAGCCAAAGAAGAATTATTAATGGGAGAGAAGGTAAAAGATGTGCTTGTCACCGGAGCCACAGGTGGAGTAGGAAGTATAGCTGTTATGGTTCTATCAAAGATGGGTTACGATGTTCATGCAGTAACGGGAAAGAAAGATAAACACGATTATCTTAAAGATCTTGGTGCAAAAAATATTATTGATAGAAAAGATTTTGAAGGAGAGAGCAAATTATTAGAAAAAGGTATCTGGGATGGAGTAGTTGACACGGTTGGTGGTTTAGCTCTAACAAAAATTTTTGCTCAAACTAAACCAGGTGGAATTGTAGCTGCATGTGGTAATGCCGGTGGAATAAAAATTAATACTACCGTAATGCCTTTTATTATTAGGGGAGTAAAGCTTTGGGGGATTGATTCTTCAGGCTCTTCAATTAAAAGAAGAGAATTTATTTGGAACGAAGCTTCAAAACTGATTGATTTTACTAAGCTAAAATCACTAACAAAAGAACTATCATTTAATGAGCTTTTAGAAACTTATCCTAAATTATTAAAAGGTGAATATTTTGGAAGAGCTATAGTAAATCCTAATAAATAACCTATAATTTAACTTTCTATGGATTGGGACAAATTAAAAATTTTTCATACAGTTGCAGAAGCTTCAAGTTTTACAAAAGCATCAACGATACTAAATTTAAGTCAGTCAGCTATTAGTAGGCAAATTCAAGCATTAGAAAGCGATTTAAACGTTCAACTTTTTGAACGACACGCAAGAGGCTTAGTTCTCACAGAAAATGGTGAATATCTCTTTAATTCTGCACACGAAGTTATTTCTAAATTAAAGGATGTAGAATCCAATTTAATCGGACATAAAGATAAATTAAGTGGAAAACTTGTAGTAACTACCGTTGTAAGTTTTGGCACTACTTGGCTTACTCCTCGAATAAAAGAATTTATGGACCTACACCCAGAAATGGAAATAGAATTAATATTTGATGACAAAGAACTTGATTTAGCTACTCGTCAAGCCGATGTAGCAATTAGAATGAGAAGACCTAAACAATTAAATTTAATTCAAAAAAAATTTGTTGATTTCAATTATCATATTTATGGATCGAATGAATATTTAGAAAAACATGGTTATCCAAAGTCTTTAAAAGATTTAGATAAACATAAGTTTATTACTTATGGGAAAGGA
>Ga0310344_10003468_pt1 | contig 11719 bp, 11 predicted proteins | sample HC15DNA20200_MG_FD_203801 | JGI IMG/M metagenome (GOLD analysis project Ga0310344, IMG submission 203801) | Marine microbial communities from station ALOHA, North Pacific Subtropical Gyre - HC15-DNA-20-200_MG | ecosystem: Environmental > Aquatic > Marine > Oceanic | place: Pacific Ocean: North... | reverse complement strand
TGGCGCTCCTACTTTTCCTAATTGAGAAGACATATTAATAATAGAACCACCTTTTGATTTTCTATTTTTTGACTTTAACATAACTTTTGCAGCCATCTGTGCTACATGAAAAGCAGCTTTCATATTCAAATCCACTACATAATCCATATCTTCTTTTTTAATTTTCGTAAAATGATCTGGTCTATTTGTTCCTGCGTTGTTTACCAATATATCTAAAGAAGAAATTTTATTAAATACACTTTTTACATCATCATAGTTTGAGACATCACATATATACGATTTACATTTTCTCTTAAGTTTTGTTATTTGTTTTTCAACCTTATCTAAATCGCTTTTAGTCCTACTAAGAATAATAAGATTAGCTCCTGCCTCCGCTAAAGCTATAGCACAAGCTTTACCAATACCCTTACCAGCCCCTGTAACTAAAGCTGTTTTATTTTTTATTTCTGTTTGCTGTAAATACATTTTCTAAAATATAACATTAATACTAAATTTCTTCTAACCTTTTACTGCTCCAGCTGTTAATCCACTAACAATCTGTCTTTGAAAAAACAGTACAAAAAAGAATAATGGAGCAGTTGCTGAAACAACGGCTGCTACAGCATACATTACTTTACCTTCTTCTTGGACAGTGCCTAGAAAACTTGCAATTGCTGGAATCATTGTTTCATTTTCATCTGAAAGCAACATGGATGTAACTGTAAAATCATTGTAAGCAAGAAGGAAACTAAATAATCCAGTAGTAATTACTCCTGGCCACATTATAGGAATGATCACATATCTAAATGCTTGAAATCTATTACAACCATCGCACATAGCGCTTTCATCTAAATCTTTTGGTATGTTTAAAAAAAATGAATGTAGCATCCACAGAGTAAAAGGTTGGTTAATTGCAACAAGCACAATTATTGTTGTAGGCAAAATTCCCCAAACATTCCATGCAAAAAAAGGTTGAAGATATCCTGAAATCAAAGTCATATGAGGCATCGCACGAAAGATAAGACCTGCCATTAAAATCCAGAAAGCATAACGATAAGTAGACCTTGCAAGAGCATAACCACCTAAAGTTCCAAAAGTAAGAGAAATTAAAACTGTAAAAAATACTACTATGCTTGTATTAATAACGGCACGCCAAAATTCTTCTTCAATCCAAGAGCCATAATATCCACCCATAGTAAAAAAACCGCCTGTTTGTTTTTCAGTATGAAAGCCAAATATTGCATTTGACCAATCAGCTTTTGAAAAAAAATCAGCTTGTACTTTGAAGGATCCCCACAATGTCCAAATAAAAGGAAACATAGCAACAATCAACCACAGAGCTACAAATATAAAAGCAATAATACGAACTGGGGTTAATTTATTTTCAATTTTTGTATTCACAAATTCCTAACCTTTATTTTTTTCTTTAAAATCTCGCCATGTTCGAATTAGTACGGGCAAAAGTAAAATTGCTACACCAAAAATAGTAATCATAGATGTAGCACCTGCGGCGTTATAGAGAGGGTAAGCACTTTCTCGCAAATGATTCCATATTAACCAGGATATTGAGGTGGCGTGCGCTTCAGCTCTAAAACCTATGATTGGTTCAAAAACTCTAAAATTATCCATTAAAAGTATTAAAGTTATGAAAATAGCAAGTGGCATTAAATGAGGAATAACAACGTGGCGTATTCTTTGAAATTTTGATGCTCCATCTATTGTTGCCGCCTCTATTGTTTCTTGAGGAACCGTTTGAAGACCTGCATAAAAAACAATAAAACTAAAAGGCATCAAATGCCAAATACCGTATACCATTAACATAATCCAGGTAAGCACAGGTGATGCTTTCAAGCTAAGAGAATTATCATTAAATATTTTTTGGAGTGTAGCTCCAATCACACCATCACCGTCAACCATCCAGAAAAGTATCAATGAGCCAACAAGAGGTGTAACTATCATTGGAAGAAGAGATGCAAAAATTGTTGGACCTTTAAACATCTTTGGAAGATTATTAACTCCAACGGCAACTAAAAAACCAAGAAATAAGACAAAGGGAGTAACTATAAAGGTGTAAGTAAGAGTGAAACTGAGCGCTCTATATAAGGGGTAATTATATAATTTTTTAACAAAAACTGCAAAACTATCAGAGCTCTTCCAAGCTTCTCCTACTTCATCAAATGCAAAATGCATTCTGTTTGAATACGTTTTAAATCCATTAAATTTACCAAGAGGTGCTTTTTCTTTTAACTTCGCGGAAGCTTCAGTATCCACAGATGTTGTTGTTTCACATCCAAAAGGATCACAATTTTCTGTAACAATTATTACTTGTTTATGTTCAATATGTAGAGATTGAATAAAAACAGAAACTATAGGTATTGCAATAAATAAAAACATTACGCTTAATGAAGGAAGAGAGAATAATAAGAATGTGCTGTGCTTCATTATGCGATTTTAAATTACATAGAAAGATACAAGGGGTTTTCAAATTTGAAAACCCCTTTTTACTGATTTATTTATATTGACTACAGATAACCTGCGTCTTTAGCAGCTGTTTCGTAAACAGCCTCTACATCACTAAGTGCTTGTTCAGCGCTCTCTGATCCCTTTAAAAAATCAACTAGCTCTGCACCTAATGCATTGTGCAACAAGCCCATTTGAGCAAACATTGGGTAAGATTTAGCACCGCCTTGAGCAGTTGCAGAAACTCCTGCTGCAGCTGGACCAGGTTTAAAACCATCAATTAACCAAATTGCATCATCATTATTAGCAGCAACCATTTCTGAAGTCATACCACTTACAAGTGCTGCAAACGTTGCTTCTGCTTCACTGTCAGACACGTTAGTAGCTATAGTTATTCCATCCCACCATAAAGTTGCTCCTGGTATTGAACCACCAGTAACAGTTGGAGCTGCAGATAGAACAGTATTTGAAGTCACTTCAGTTGAAGAACCTTCATTATCTAGTATAACTCCTCCGCGAGAACCCCACATAAAGCCAATTGCCGCTTGACCAGCTTCCCATAATCCTTGCGTATCATCAGATGCCTGCGTTAAATGATCTTCGTGAGCATACTCTACAAGAGCTTTCATTGTTTCTAGAGCAGCAACACCTTTGGCATTATTAATAGATGCTTCAGCACTACCAGGCTTAAAGAATTCTCCACCATGTGCTAGGTATATAGTGTTAAATACTTCACCAACATTCCATCCAACTTTGAGATTCATTACAAGTGGATGCTCCATGATACCAGCTGCACGTATTTTTTCAGCAGCAGAAATTACTTCATCATAAGTTGCTGGTATTCCATCAACTCCAGATTTTTCTAAAATATCTGTTCTATAATACATATGCTGAGAATTTGCCATAAACGCTATTGCCATTATTTTTCCATCAACAGTTATCAGTTGGTTAGATTTTAAGTGCCCACCATATTTTTCAACTAAATCATCTAATGGTCTAACAAGCCCATCGTTCATTAATTGAACTAGGGTAGAGTTAGCTACAATAACTGAGGTATACTCTGCTGGATTTGGTGTTTGAGCAGCATTCATTATTTGACGTGCTTCGGTAGTATGATTTCGATTGAATTCAGACGCAGATCCTGCACAATTACTTTCAGCAGAATTTGCTATTGCGTGAATTGCTGGAAAATCACTTGCTAGAATTCGGATTGATTGCCCATTCGGTCCACAATCAGCTGCATACAAAGATGAGCTGAAAAATAGGGAAATAAATCCAACTAATATTAATTTTTTAAATAACATTTTTCCTCCCTATTAATTACCCTTAAAATAAATTGTTATATTAAGAGAATTAATATTATAAATATTTATAATAAATATATTGCATTGTTTTGAATAAATATGCAATGTAATGAATATTATTTCGGTGGATAAAGGCATAAATGAAAACTAAATTAAAGAATCCAACATCCCAGAATGTGGCCACATTAGCTGGTGTATCCCAGTCAGCAGTCTCTCGGTGCTTCACCAAAGGAGCCAGTATCTCAAGTCGCACAAAATTACGCGTCATCGAAGCTGCTAAAAAATTGGGTTATAAACATCAAACTATTCAGCATTCTTTTTCTTCATCAGTGGATGGTGGGCTAGTGGGCGTAATATTACCCTATGTCACCAATAGATATTATCCTGAAGTCCTAACTGAATTACATGAGGCTCTTCGAATGAGTGGTTACAGAATACTTTTGATTACAACCGATGATGGTGAAGAACTTGATAACAACTTAATTCAACCTTACCTAAAAGAGAGATTAGTTGCGATTGTTTCGGCTACAAAGCCTACGGATACATTTGTAGAAAATTGTTTATCCAAACAAATTCAACTTATCGCTTTTAATAGAAATTGGGAAATACCCACATTGAGTTCTGTAGCTTGTGATCACAGATATGGTGGAGAGGCAGCAGCAGAACATTTCATTACCAATGGACATTTTAATATAGGAATAGTTGAAGGACCAACTGGATCCTTTGTAAGTAATGAAAGATGTAAAGGTTTTAAAAACCATTTTAAAAATTTAAACAAAATTAAACTTTTTCATGAAAGAGGAAATTTTACATATGAAGGAGGTTTAGAGTCAGCAAAAAAACTTTTAAAAAAAAATATTACAGCATTATTTTGTGCTGACGATATTATGGCTTTTGGTTGCCTTGATTATATTAAAGAAAATACAAAATTAAATATCCCAAAAGAAATAGAGATAATTGGATATGATGACATATCAACAGCAAATTGGCATTCATATAATTTAACAACAATTAGACAACCTATTAGACAAATGTCAAAGCTTGTTACCCAAATTATAGATGATAATATAAAGGATCCAGAATTTGAGCCTATTAATCATTTAATACAGGGCAAATTTATTTATCGAAATACAACTAGATAAAAAAATTAACAATTCAAATTATATTGGAGGCTATTTTAGCACCTTTAACTAGGGAGACTAATTTTTCATAACAAATTTTCTCGTCAACTTTTCCAAATCCAGCAAATGTACTAAAACCACAATCTGTACCTGCCATAATCTGATCTTTTGGAACAACACTTGCAAATTGTCTAAGTCGATCTGAAACAACTTCAGGGTGTTCAACAAAATTCGATGTGGAATCAATAACCCCTGGAACAATAATTTTATCTTTTGGTAATTTAATATTCTCAAACACTTTCCATTCATGTGCATGTCTTGGATTTGAAGACTCAATTAACAGGTATTTAGTTTTAGCTTTTAGAACAATTGGTAAAATTTTTTCCAAACCAACATCAAAAATATGAGGCCCTTCATAATTACCCCAGCAAATATGAATTCTAATTTGATCCTGTGGAACTGCTGCGAGGGAAGCATTGAGAGCTTCAATTTGTTTTTCAGCGCGATGTAAAAAGCTTTTTTCATCTATATCTTTGAAATTCATATGTCTAGCTAAAGCCAAATCAGGACAATCAATTTGTAAATATAAATTTTTTGATGTAATTTTTTCATATTCATCTGACATTATTGAAGATAACTTTTCAAGATATTCATCATCATTATTATAATATTTGTTTTGTAAAAAAACATTTATAACCCCTGGTGAAGCAGAGTTCATAAAGCCGTTTTTATGGTTGTTTGATTTAAGAGCAGATGTAAAATTATTTATATCTTTTAAAAGGTCACTATTTTTTTTAAGTGACAGCTCTCCAGTACAACAGGGACGGGTGTAAGTAGGCGTTCCACCACTTTTGGCAATTTTTTCTTTATATTCGGGAAATGCATCCAAATCAGCAGGAGCTCTTCTTTCACTTTCTCCAGAAAAGCCATTTATTCTCTCTTTGACATAGGTAGCATAACTGATTTTACTCATTTCCCCATCACTGATAAAATCAATACCAATATCTAATTGTTTTTTTACAATTTCATGCACATTTTGAGATACTACTTCATCAAACTCATTTAAATTAAAACTTTCTCCCTTATCTTTAGCAAAAAGAAATTCAGATAATGTTTTTGAACGTGGTAAACTTCCAACATGGGTTGTTAAAATTTTCGTATTCAATGTTTATCTATCCTTAACCAGTTTTCATTAAAATTTGTTTCCATATTGCAGTTTCATCAAATAAAACCCACTCATTTTTTATACCTCTGGGACCAAATTCTGCATGAGAAATTCCCATTACATAAACTTCTGCTTGACTAGGATTGCCAAAATACCCAGGACCAGAGTGAATACCATTTAAAGACCATCTTATCGCTGCTTTTCTACATGCTGCAGGCTCATCCAGATAACTGACATGTTCAATTTTAAATGTCGCTTCAGGAAAGGAAGAAAAAATTGATGACCAAAAAGATTTAACCTCGTCTACTCCATACGCTTTAAGACCACTAGGTTGTTCTTGATTAATAGATCTATCATAAAATTTTTCAATACTATCCAAATCCTTTTGAAATATAGTTTTTAATATTTCAGCATATTCATAACCAGTGTTATTTTTAGGCAAACTTAACTGGGTATATTTTAAATCTAGAGGTGTATTTTGATTAAAAGGTATAGAGCATTTTGTTACACCACCTTGCTTATCAATTAATGTTTTAGCATAGGTTTTTGGATCTAAATTTAACTGTCTGACTATTGCTCCCTGATCTCTAACCAACCACTCATCATAAACTTGATTATTTTTACAAGCACAATCTGCAATAACTCTGTAAGATAGTTTAATACCTGTGGCTTTCCCGTAAACTCCATCATTTAGATGAGTTGCTTTTGTTAAAATACGATGCGAAGATAAATAACCATCATTTTCATTACCTATCCAAATAACATCCTCCCCAAGAAGTTGCCGATCTGGAAATTCGTCAAGCGTAGCATAAGTTGCTTTTACTACTGTATCAGGTCCGTAGATAACTCCATCAGGAGATCTTACCGGAATTCCCTTTGCATAATACTCTCTAATTGACTCAACATCTTTATCCTCCCAAATCTGATAGGTAATCTTAAGAATATAATCAGGCAGATCTTTAAATTTTTTATCAAATCTCTGCATTAAATTATTTTTTTTGACGAATTATAAAAATACTACCCTTATCTCCACTTATATTTTTGAGACTCCTTGAAGAGTTTTTTGGGGGAGAAAAGGCATCTTTAGGGCCTATTTTAACCTTTGATTCATTACATGTAATTTCCCACTCACCCTCTAAGCATAAATAAACTTCAGACTCAGTCAAAGTATAAGTATGTATATGTGCATTTTCTCCATGCAATAGGGTGAGCCCAAAACCTGTTTTATGATCTATGTAAGGATTAAAATCTTTATTGTGAATATTGAAGCTATCTAAGTAATTTAAAATTGAATTTGAATTATAATGTTCATCATCTAGAAAATATTTGTTTTGATCTTTAGAACGAATAACAAATTTTTCAATCTCTTGTGATGTATAATGATCAAATTGATTTAATTCATTTTCTTTCAAGGGTTCAATTAATTTTTTTCCATTTGGGATCTCATTTTTATCTAAATCAATTAAAGAGTTATCATCTAGTAAAACCATTCCAGTTTCTTTTGCTTTTTTTAATAAAGATGGGGTCCAAGTAATCACGCCAGGGTCATTTTCACCAAGTGCAACAAACATTAAAGCTTGTTGATCGCTAACATTTTGAAAACCTCTAAACATGTTAGTAGGAAAAGAAGCAACATCACCCCTATGCAATACTATTTCCCCTTCTTTGCCATCGGTACCCCAGTAGAAACGCCATGATCCAGAAAAAATTAAAAAAACTTCAGCAGTTGTATGACTATGTAATCCTGAACCGTTCATTGGGGCTGCACTTACAGCCCCTATATTAAAACCGTGTGCTTCTGCTATTTTGACATTTTGTTTTGAATCTTCACTAACACCAGGTCCAACTATAGAATAATTTAATCTATCCTGATGACCCTTTAACTTACCTTCTACAAAAGGAATCTTACTGGGAATAAGATCATTAAATCTTGCTAAACGTGTATCTATATTTATTGACATTTTAAGAAAAATTATATTTTATTCATTTTTAATGAATAATATTCAAAATATTGAATAAATCAATTTAATATTTTGTCTGAATTGTGAGTAACTGAAATATAAAAAATTATGACAACCATTGAAAATTTTAATACTGGAATAAAAAAAGAAGGAAGTACTAAAGTAATTAATTTAGACCCAAAGCTTAATATAGCAAATAAAAAAGAAATAAGAATTCTTTTAAAAAATATAGCTGAATCTAATTTAGAAAATATTAATAAAAATATTAATGATGCCTATCATGATGATGCAGAAATAAGAGCTTTCCATCCACTTAATGATTTAAAAGGAGTTTCTGAAATATCAGAAATATTATGGAAACCACTTATAAATGCATTTCCCGATCTTGAAAGAAGAGATAACCTAATTCTTGGTGGCGCTTTTCAGGATAAAATTTTTATTTCAACAATAGCTCATTTAACTGGGACTTTTGTAAATCCATGGCTTAATGTTCCTGCTCATGGCAAAACAATACATTTAAGAATATGTGAGGCACATCAAATTAAAGATAATAAGATTATTCAATCACATATTCTAATTGATACATTAGATTTTATTCGTCAAGCTGGTTTATGGCCAGTTAACAAATCCTTAGGCGCAGAAGGTATGTGGCCTGGGCCAATAACAGGTGATGGTACAACATTTGAAAATATGGATAATGAATTATCAATCAATTCGATGAATCAAGCTTTAACAATGCAGAGAAGTTTAAATATCAAACCAGAAACGGATCCTGGATCAACACCTGAATATGTCAGAGATAAATTACTAAATCATCCTCAAAAAGATTTTTGGCATCCTAAAATGATGTGGTACGGACCATGCGGTATTGGTACAGCGAGAGGTTTAAAAGGATTTGTTGATCATCATCAATTACCTTTTAGACTTACATTTAAAGAGAGAGATTACTGGAAAATTGGTCATTATATAGAGATAGCAGATGGTAATTATTCGATGACATCAGGCTGGCATAGTATCGAATGTATTCATGGTTCAAGTGAATGGCTAGGATACGAAGCAACAAATAAGTCAGTAACAATGAGAGTAATGGATTTTTATTTGCATCATGAGGGTTTGATAAGAGAAAACTGGGTTCCAATAGATATAGCACACATTTTGCATCAAATTGGAATTGATGCTTTCAATTTAGTAAAAAAATAACATATTTAATAGATACTATCAGTTAATTATATATAGAAAATAAATTAATTAAGAGAAAAATATGACTATTTCATATATCAAAAAAGCAAATAAAACAGCCTCTTCAGATGAAGCAGAAACTCGTAAAAGAGTTCAAGATGTATTAAATGAAATTGAATCAAGAAGAGATGAAGGGATAAAAGATATATCGCGTAAATTTGATAATTATGAAGGTGATGTAATTGTTTCCAAAGAAAAAATTGAAGAAGTTATTAAGTCTCTTGATCAAAAAGTAAAAGATGATGTTCAATTCTCTTATGACAGAGTAAGAAGTTTTGCTGAGCATCAATTAAAACACCTTAATAATGATTTTGAAGTTGAATTATCACCAGGTTTGTTTGCAGGTCAAAAATTAATTCCTGTTAATAGTGTTGGTTGTTACGTTCCAGGTGGTCGTTACAATAATATTGCATCAGCTGTCATGAGTATTACAACAGCAAAAGTGGCAGGCGTAAAAAATGTTATTGCGGCAAGTCCTCCAAAAGATGCTAACGGTGCAAATCCTATTATTATTTATACAGCAAATTTATGTGGTGCTGATGTTATTATGAATATTGGTGGTATTGGAGCAATTGGAGCTTTTGCCTATGGTTGCTTTGGTAATCCAGAAGTTGATATGATTGTTGGCCCAGGTAATCAGTATGTAGCAGAAGCAAAAAGAATTTTGTACGGCAAAGTTGGTATTGATTTATTTGCAGGACCAACTGAAATTGCAATTATTGCTGATCACACTGCTGATAAAGAAATGATTGCTGTTGATTTAGTTGGTCAAGCTGAGCACGGACCTAACTCCCCTGCTTGGTTATATTCCACTGATCAAAAATTATGTGACTATGTTATAAAGAGAGTCCCTGAATTAATTGCCGCTCTTCCCGAAACATCAAAAAATAATGCTGAAGCAGCATGGCGAGATTATGGAGACGTTATTCTATGTGATACGAATGAAGAGTTATGTGAGATTAGTGATCAATATGCCCCTGAACATTTAGAAGTACAAGCAGAAAACTTAGATTGGTGGCTTAATAAATTAAAAAACTATGGATCATTATTTTTAGGTGAAGAGACAACTGTTGCGTACGGCGATAAATGCTCAGGCACTAATCATATCCTTCCAACAAAAGGGGCTGCAAAATATACAGGTGGTTTATTTGTTGGAAAATTTATTAAAACAGTTACATTCCAGCGTATGACAAAGGAATCAAATAAAGAAGTTGGTGCTGCTGCTGCTAGAATTTCTCGGTTAGAAGGAATGGAAGCACACGCAAGAACAGGTGATGCGCGTTTACGAAAATACGGATTTCAAAATTAAATTATTTTTCTTCTAATTCGCCTTTTTGGCGCATTTCTTTTCTGATGTTTGTTGCAGAAATTTTATGTATTTCTGCTCCTAAATCATGTTCGGTAAATGTGTACCCTACTCCTCTTCCATAAGATATATCAATAATGTTAGGAACTTTAATAACTATATATTCTCGACCTTCTACATATCCATGTGGTTTTAAACCTGCCATTATATTTTTTTTCACTTCTTCAAATTGAAATGGGTTATCAGATTGTCCTTCAACGCCAGCATCACTACCGCCCACATCACGGTACATAATGCAAACCTGTCCAGTTTTTTGCAATGCTCTTTTAAATAATTCGGTATGACCATCATGCCAGGGTTGCCAACGTCCAAGCATCTCTACAGTAGGTTTTTTCCAATCAAACATTTTTAATTTTTTCAGCTAATAATTTTATTTCATCATCATTTAAAAAACTCTTTATATGTTCATTTGCATTACTTGGCTCTTCAAACATTTTCGTTGTATCATCAAATTTTTTACTAGTCGAAAGAGAGTTTGCATCAAATGGAAGATCATTAATTTCATTAAGTTGTTGTAATTTTGCTGATACTACTCTGCCCTCCTTAATAGTATCTACCCAAATAAGATAATCAGCATCAAAGGCACTTCTTGCTTTCTCTGTAGGGGCCACAAAGTCACAGATAACCCATCTGCCATTCTCTTTTTCAAAATCAGCAAAGGTCTTCATTCTATTGGCTTGTCTCATCCTCCCTTCAATTTCAAAATCCCAATCATTGGCATATTTACGAACAAAATCAGCATTATACCAAGCGCAGTTATCCAAATGTTTTACTAATCTTTCAGATAACCATGTTTTGCCAGATCCAGGTAAACCACAAACCAATATTTTCATAATTATACTGTTATTAATTATTTATTTATTTAACGCAATAAATGTTTCATTTTGATAAAAATTCTTTAAAAAGCTATAAAAACATACAACGACTAACTTAATAATTATTTAATTTTGGGGAAATATACTAAATGATTTCAACGAATCCTTTTGCAGAATTATCACTAACCGTCCCTTCCTTATTGATGCAATTATTCGTTATAACCATGATTGCTCTAGTTATTATTGGTACTGTTATGGATATAATCCATAAAAAAAATGTAAAATATTTTTTTCAAAATGCGAAAAAAG
>Ga0310344_10003467_pt1 | contig 11720 bp, 9 predicted proteins | sample HC15DNA20200_MG_FD_203801 | JGI IMG/M metagenome (GOLD analysis project Ga0310344, IMG submission 203801) | Marine microbial communities from station ALOHA, North Pacific Subtropical Gyre - HC15-DNA-20-200_MG | ecosystem: Environmental > Aquatic > Marine > Oceanic | place: Pacific Ocean: North... | reverse complement strand
GATACTGGCCAGCAGGTCTATGTCCCGAACTACGCACCCAAGCATATCGTGCTCGACCGCGGAGAAGGGGCGCGTATGTGGGATCTCGATGGCAATGAGTACATCGATCTCAGTACGGGCATTGCGGTGAACTCGTTCGGGCATCAGCATCCCGAGCTCGTCGCGGCCTTCACAGAGCAAGGCCAGAAGCTCTGGCATGCCAGCAACATTTATTATGTCGAGCCCGCGGTGCGGCTCGCGGAGGAGATCGTCGAGTCGACTTTCGCCGACCGGGTGTTCTTCTGTAACAGTGGTAGCGAGGCCAACGAGGCGGCAATTAAGCTCGTGCGCAAACATGCGAGCATGCACGGCCCCGACGACAAACGGGAAATCATCAGTTTTGAGGGCTCGTTCCACGGCCGGACGTTGGCTGCGGTCACCGCCACTGCACAGCCCAAGTATCACGAAGGGTTCGGACCGATGCCCGGCGGCTTTTCCTACTGCGATTTCAACGATCCGGACGCCATTTCCAGGATGATTTCGGACAAGACGTGTGCCGTTCTCGTTGAAGCGGTGCAGGGGGAAGGCGGGATCACTCCGGCGCAGCAAGGGTTCCTCAAGCACCTACGAACGCTCTGCGATAAGCACAACGCGCTGCTCGTTTTCGATGAAATCCAATGTGGCATGGGGCGCACCGGCAAGATGTTTGGCTACGAATGGGAAGACGTTACGCCCGACGTCGTGACCATGGCGAAGGCGCTCGGCGGCGGTATGCCCATCGGTGCGCTGCTGGTCGCGGGAAAAGCCGCCGACGCACTACCGTTCGGCTCCCACGGTTCCACCTTCGGAGGAAATCCAGTAGCGGCGGCAGTGGCGCGCGCCGCGTTTCGGCTTGCACGTTCGCCCGAGACAATGGCGAATGTCGAGAAGCAAGGAGACCGGTTCCGCGCCGCGTTGCACGAGGTTAACGAGGAGCTGGGCTTGTTCAAGGACATACGGGGTCGCGGCATGATGATCGGTGCGGAGCTGGTTGACGCGCATGCAGGCAAAGCAGGTGAGCTGCTTGACGTATGCACCGCGCACGGCTTGCTGACCCTTGTGGCCGGACCCGATGTGCTGCGCTTGTTGCCGCCGCTCACGATCACCGATGAAGAAACGTCCGAGGCAGTGTCGAAGCTCGGGGCCGCGTGCCGCGCATGGGCGGGCGCTTGATCGGCGGCGCTAAGCAAGCAACTCGCTGAGTATGCGGTCGTAAATTTCGGCCAGCGGGTCGAGATCGGCGTAGGCGATGCACTCGTCAATCTTGTGAATCGTGGCATTGACCGGTCCGAGCTCCACGAGCTCGGCGCCGGTCGGCGCGATGAATCGGCCGTCGGACGTACCCCCGGAGGTGGATAGCTGGGTGGCGCGGCCGGTCACGTGCTGTATTGCGGTCTGCGTTGCGTTGATGAGCGCCCCGGCAGAGGTGACGAACGGATAACCAGAGTGACCCCATGAGACGTCGAAATCGAGGCTGTGCGCGGTAAGAATCTCCTCCACCCGTCGAATGAGTCCCTCGTGGGTGCACTCAGTGGAGTATCGGAAGTTGAACAGCGCGCTCAAATTGCCCGGTACGACGTTGGTCGCACCGGTGCCGGCGTTGATGTTGGAGACTTGAAAGGTGGTGGGCGGAAAGTCCTGGTTGCCTTCGTCCCAGGCGGTGGCCACCAAATCGGCGAGGGCGGGCGCGGCCCCGTGAATCGGGTTTATCACTTGATCCGGGTAAGCAACGTGGCCTTGGATGCCGCGCACGGTCAGTGCCCCGTTCAGTGACCCGCGGCGGCCGTTGCGCACGACGTCTCCGATCGCCTCGGTGCTAGAAGGCTCCCCGACCACGCACCAGTCGATATGGATTCCGCGTTCGCCCAAGGTTTCCATGACCTTTACGGTGCCGTTGACCGCTGGCCCTTCTTCGTCGCTCGTCAGCAGGAACGCGATGGAGCCCTGGTGCCCAGGATGGCGGTCAGTGAAACGTTCCACCGCGGTTACCATTGCCGCCAAGCTGCCTTTCATGTCCGCCGCGCCGCGGCCGTGCAACATCCCGTCGCGGAAGGTCGGGGTGAACGGCGGGGTGCTCCATGCCTCTTCTGGGCCCGTGGGAACCACGTCGGTGTGTCCGGCAAAGACAAACCGAGGGGAAGCGGTTCCCCGGGTTGCCCATAAGTTCTCGACTTCGCCAAAGCGCATGCGCTCGAGCGTGAAGCCGAGCGGTTCTAAGCGGGCCCCGATCAGGTCCAGGCAACCTTGATCTTCCGGCGTGACCGAGGGGCGCTCGATCAGCTCGCACGCGAAGCGGACGGTGGAGGAAGCGTCGGGCGGGATTGCGTAATCAGGCATCGCCGGTCTCGGTCCGAGATTCCTCCTCGTCTGAGGCGGGCTCATCCTCGCGGACGTGACGCATCATGTAGAACCCTTGAGCGATGACAAAGAGCGCGGTCAAACCGAGCAGTCCGAAAAGCTTGAAGTTCACCCAGGTGTCGGTATCGAAGGAGTACGCGACATACAGGTTGAGTGTTCCACATAGCACGAAGAATGCGATCCACGATCCGCTGACGCGGTTCCAGATGCGGTCGGGTAGCTCGATGCTCGATTCCATCATGCGGCGCACGAGCGGCTTGGCCCCGATGAAGTGGCTACCGAGGAATGCCGCGCCGAATAGCCAGTTGACCAGCGTGGGCTTCCACTTGATGAACGTCTCGTCGTTCAGCGCAATCGTCAACCCACCGAGCACCACGATGAGCGCCATCGTCACGACATGCATGCGCTCGACTTTGCGGTCCTTGAACCAAGTGAACGAAACTTGCGCTATCGACGCGGCGATCGCCACGCCGGTCGCGAAAATGATGCCTTCATTGGGGTCGTCGTGCATCTTGTAGGCAACGAAGAACAGGACGACGGGGAAGAAATCGAAGAGAAGCTTTTTCATGGGTGGCGCAGTATATCTGAAGGCATAGCCTCATTTCCGTGTCGAGCGTAGACTCCCGAGTCCTGAATGAGCCAGTTACTTCAAATCCATCCCCAAAATCCGCAGCCACGCCTCGTACGCCAAGTGGGTGACATCCTGCGTGCGGGGGGTGTGATCGCCTGCCCGACTGATTCCTGTTATGCCCTGGGCTGCGGGATGGCGGAGCCCGGCGCGCTAGAACGCATTCGGCGCTTGCGCAATGTTGAAGATGACCACAACTTTACGTTGCTCTGTCGGGACCTCTCGGAGCTTTCGACCTATGCCAAGGTCGACAATGCGGCGTACCGCGCATTGCGGGCCCACACACCGGGGCCCTACACCTTCATCTTGAACGCGACGCGAGAGGTTCCACGACGCTTGCAACACGCCAAGCGCAAGACGATCGGTCTGCGCGTGCCGGAGACGCCTATGGTGTCGGCTTTGCTCATGGAGCTCGGAGAGCCCATGATGTCCGTGACCTTGTTCCTCGCCGGCGAGACGCTGCCACCGGTCGATTCGGAGGAGATCTACGAGCGCTTGGGCCGTGACGTCGATGTGGTAATTGGTGCCGGGGACTGCGGTTTTGACCCCACGAGCGTCATTGACCTAACCGGGCCGGATTACACCGTGCTCCGCCGGGGGCGGGGAGATGTAAGCGCGTTCGACTCCCGGTAGTTGCACCAGGGACGTGCTTGGTTGTTGCGAGCGCAGGTCGCGCCCTACAATTCGGGCGGGGAGCTTAGCCAAATTGCTCCCGACGAGAGCCGACATGTAGGGCTTTGCTGGTATGTGGAGCTTGAGCGAGAGGTCGAAGCTCCGAAGAGAAAACCGGGTTAAGGAACAGAGGGTGGCGCAAGTACCAACTCAGCATCAGACCGTGCTTTCGGGTATGCGCCCCACCGGGCAGCTGCACCTGGGGCACTACCATGGTGTGCTCAAGAACTGGGTCAAGCTGCAGCATGAGTACGACTGCTACTTTTTCGTGGCCGATTGGCATGCGCTCACTACCCACTACGAGGATGCGGAGGTTATTGGCGACTCCGTGTGGGAAATGGTCATCGATTGGCTCGCGTGCGGTATTGATCCTGGGGATGCGAAGTTATTCGTTCAGTCTCGAGTGCCCGAGCACGCGGAGCTCCATTTGCTGCTTTCGATGGTGACGCCGGTCAGCTGGCTTGAGCGCGTGCCGACTTATCGGGATCAGCAAGAGCGCCTAAAGGAGCTCGACTTGGCCACCTACGGCTTTCTCGGTTATCCGTTGCTTCAGAGCGCGGATATCTTGATCTACAAGGCGGGTCTCGTGCCGGTGGGTGAAGACCAGGTCGCGCACATTGAGCTGACCCGAGAGGTGGCGCGCCGCTTCAACTACATCTTCGGGCGCGAGCCGGACTTCGAGGAGAAGGCGGAAGCAGCCACCGCCAAGATGGGTAAGCGGAACGCGCGACTGTACCGAGAGTTGCGAAAGACGTACCAGGAGCAAGGTGACGTCGAAGCGCTAGAGAAGGCACAAGCCTTGCTCGAGTCACAGCAGAACATCACTTACGGTGACCGCGAACGGCTCTTCGGTTACCTCGAGGGTGGCGGCAAGATGATCCTCCCCGAACCGCAAGCATTGTTGACGCCGGCCGCGAAAATGCCTGGCCTCGATGGTCAGAAGATGTCGAAATCCTATGGCAATACGGTCGGGCTACGTGAGGAACCGGACAGCGTCACCAACAAGCTGCGCACGATGCCGACGGACCCCGCTCGGGTCCGCCGCTCAGATCCGGGGACGCCGGAAAAATGCCCGGTTTGGCAATTGCATCAGATCTATTCGGACGAAGGGTGTCAGCAATGGGTGCAAGAGGGCTGTCGCACTGCGGGGATTGGGTGTATCGACTGCAAGCAGCCGGTCATCGACGCGGTGCTGGCAGAGCAAGCGCCCATCCGTGAGCGTGCCCTCGAGTATGTCGGGCAGCCTGAGGTGGTTCGTTCGATTATCTCTGAAGGTTGCGATCAAGCCCGAGATACCGCACGCGACACCCTTGACGAGGTACGTGAGGCCATGGGTCTGCTTTACCGCTGAGTGAGAAATGGACAAGCCCGAACAAGAAGAGATGCCTTTTGCCTTCGTGCACGGTGAGGCAATCACCGAGCTTCCGCGCGATCTCTACATTCCGCCCGATGCGTTGGAGGTGTTCCTGGAGGCCTTTGAGGGACCGCTCGATCTCCTTTTGTATCTAATCCGGCGTCAGAATCTGGATGTATTGAATATTCCGATTGCCGAGATAACCCGGCAGTACATCGAGTATATCGACCTGATGAAAGAGCTCCGCTTGGAGCTCGCAGCTGAGTATCTGGTCATGGCAGCGATGCTTGCTGAGATAAAGTCTCGCATGCTCTTGCCGCGCCGCCAGGAAGCCGAAGAGGAAGACGATCCGCGGGCCGACCTCGTGCGGCGGCTTCAGGAATACGAGCGATACAAGGTCGCGGCGGAGGACATCGACGATCTCCCGCGCAATGGCCGCGACTTCTTCTCCGTGTCTGTGGATGCATTGGAAGTCGAGCCGGTGCGGGTGCTTCCGCAAGTGAGCGTGCAAGAGCTCCTCTCGGCGCTGAACGACGTACTCCAGCGCGCCGAGAGCTTTGCCCATCATCACGTGCAGCTCGAGCCACTCTCAGTTCGCGAGCGTATGGCCGGCATTCTCGACGCCTTGCGCGGCGACATGTACACGGAATTCAGCCGCTTGTTCACGCCAGAGGAAGGGCGCCGCGGAGTGGTGGTGACTTTCCTCGCGATACTCGAACTCGCTAAGGATTCACTAGTCGAGGTCCAGCAAGCCAACCCTTACGAGCCTATTCACGTACGCATCGCCGGGGGAGATGAATGAACGAACGCGACCTAAAGCGCGTGGTCGAGGTGGTCTTACTCACTGCGGAGCGACCCCTGCCCGTCGATGAGATCGCTGAGCTTGTCTCTATGGACGCTTCGGTAGGAGGACAAGCTGTCGACGACCCAGGGCGGCAAGCGTTGAGAAACGACATTCGTGTTGCGCTGAGCACGCTGGGTGAGGAATGCGCGGAACGGGGTATAGAGCTCTCGGAGGTGGCGAGCGGCTTTCGTTTTCAGGTCAAGGCGAGCTTCGCGCATTGGGTCTCTCGGCTCTATGCCGAGCGCCCTGCGCGGTACTCACGTGCGTTGCTAGAGACGTTGGCATTGGTCGCCTATCGCCAGCCGGTCACCCGTGGCGAAATCGAAGACATACGGGGGGTGGGGGTCAGCGCTTCGATCATGAAGACCCTGCACGAGCGGGAGTGGATCCGTGTGTTGGGGCATCGTGAAGTGCCGGGACGGCCGGCAATGTACGGGACGACGCGCAAGTTCTTGGACGACTTCAATTTGAAGCGCCTCGACGATCTCCCGCCGCTTGCCGAGCTCCGGGATCTCGAAAATCTGCACGCGGATCTCTTCGCGTCCGAAGTGGCGGTATCGGTGGATCACCCCACCGACGGGGCCTCCGGCCCGACCAACGAGTCAGCCGATGAATCGCTGCGCGAGCCGTCGGCCAAGACGTTGGGGGATCCTGACGACGATATCCAACCGGACTCCAACGTTCTGCACTGACTAGTGGACAGCGAGAAGCTTCAAAAGGTGCTAGCCCGTCAGGGACTGGGATCCCGGCGCGAGATCGAGCGATGGATCGTTGCGGGCCGTGTGCGGGTCAACGGGCAAGCCGCTTCGATAGGCGCGCGCGTTGGCCCATCGGATGAGGTCAAGGTCGACGGCCGGCTGGTGCGCCGTGGGTCAGGGGCCGCATCTCGCGTGCTCATGTACAACAAGCCCGAGGGCGAAGTCTGCACGCGCCGAGATACCGAGGGCCGTCGAACCGTCTTCGAGCGGCTTCCGCCCCTGTCGGGCAGCCGCTGGCTGTCCGTTGGACGGCTCGACATCAATACGCAAGGCTTGCTGCTCTTCACCAACGACGGCGAGCTCAATCATCGCCTCGCCCATCCATCGTCGTCGCTCGAGCGCGAATATGCCGTGCGCGTCCTCGGGGAGGTTGACCCCTCGGCCTTGCGCCGGTTGGTCGACGGCGTCGAGCTCGAGGACGGCCCAGCACGGTTTACGTCGCTGCGTGAAGTCGGCGGAGATGGGGCAAATCACTGGTTCCACGTCACCTTGGAAGAAGGCCGTAACCGGGAAGTCCACCGGCTTTGGGGATCGCAAGGGGTACGGGTCAGCCGGCTGATTCGGGTGCGTTACGGCCCTGTGAATCTCCCGCGGTGGCTGCGCGCGGGCCGGTACGCCGAGTTAGAAGGTCCTGCCCTGACTGAACTCTTCAAGACGGTGCACCTGAGGCGATCTACGCCGCGAAGCTCGGTAACGCAAACTGCCCGGACGAGGAAGCGCATCGCTCGGTTACCGGCGCGTCGATAAGCGCGCCCCGATGCCGATTACGAGAGCACGATCGCACTCAATCGATCGTCGATGCGCTTCTTGTAATGGAGGTAATGAATCGTCTGTAGCCGGCGTTCCGAGTTCGGGTCAGCATGCAGCCGGGACAGATCGATGTCGGTGATAAAGATGGGATACCGTGTCTGACCAGACCGTTTGCGCAGCACGTGTTCGGCGAGCGCTGCAAAGACGTTTTCCCCATGCTCCAGGGTCGAGAACTCGTGCCCGTCGCAATACAAGGTGAACTTGGTTTGCCCGTCCGCCTGCTCGCCAATGACTTGGACGTTGAATCCCATGGCGGCGGTCGGTGGACTATCGTCTTCTATCTCACGGAGCCGGTACGTGTTGTCTTTCGCGCGAGTCACCCGATGGAACGACACCTTCAAACGCGGCGCCGGATCGACGAAGCCATTGTCCAGATTCCGGGAGTTCTGCCGGTATTCAACGGATTCGAAGAACGCCCGCAGGTGGCGGACCAGCGTGATATCGGAAAAGTACGGCACGCGATCGTGGAACAGAGCGCCATGTTCGTCGACGATGAACAAGTGGGCGAAGTTGTCCTGCACGTGAAACTGGCACGTGATGTGCTCCTTGGCCGCGTGGCGATAGACGAGTTCTAGCGGCGATTTGGCCAGCGCGTACGTATCGAGGGTCACGCGCGTGAAGACGTCTCTCGGTTGTCCGAGAAAACGAATGAGATCAGACATCGGACCGATGGTGTCCGATCGAACTTCTCCGTTTTCGGAGGACAGCGCGTAGTACTGCGCCTCACCCTTGAGGATGTAGAGCTTCGATGTGACGTCGGGGTCCGCCCGATACCAGGCGGTGACATCCTCGAAGAGCTTCGACAGTCGGCTCGTAATGGTTTGTGCGTACCCCTCGGTGAAGCAGGTGCACGGGACCGAAGGTACGGGAATTCGATTGGACCGGCGCACCCAGGCCAAGTGCTCGCCTAAGCTCTGCAGTAAGCCGTGCATCCCTTGAAAGCTGTGCACCAGCACTTCCCGCCACGAGGAAATGAATACGCAGTCGATTCCTCGTATGAGGTTCTCGTGCAGTCCCCCATAACTCAATGCGTCTGCGTGGGAGCTCGTGAGCTGCCGCCCCTGGCGGGTATAGCTAGCCATCGGGTCGATGCCTACGTTGACGAATGTACTGGCCGCGAGCAGCTCGGGCGGCCGCGCGAGCGCATCCACCGACGGGGAGCCGAGGATGCCAAGGGGAAAATGCTGGCGCAGATGTGCGTACAGGGCGTCTATGTCCCGGTTCGTCACTTTGATGTCGGGGTCGGCGATGTGGACTCGGGTGTCCCGAGCGAGCACACCGTTGAAGTAGCACCACACGAGCAGCTCAATCAACGTGGCGGCGAGTCTGATAGGGGGGACCTCGCCAGCAGTACTTTGGGACGCGAACGGCATGCCTCGGTGCAACGACCAGGTATCGACACCTTCGGTCTCTTGGGAGCGGACCATCGTAAGCTGCCGTTCCGCGAGATCGTTGTCGACCCCGTGGTTGACTATTTCGATCTTGCCCGCCTTGTGCTCGAAAGCCGCAAAGAGCTTCCGGCCAAGAATGATCATGTCGCGCTCGCTTACCCGATTCGCGTTAGCTTGCTCACCCCCAAACCGGGTGATCAGCTTGTAGGCATGGGTCAACGCTTTCACTACCGCGTTGCGTTCTGTGATGACCTCGTCGACCTTCCAGTGGGGGCGTGCATCGAGGCGCGCCAGTTGCTGGGGCGACCAACCCCACTCCTTAACGAGGTCCTGAACGAGCTCGGTACGCCAGCTTTTCTCAATGCGGCTCACCCGGCTAAGGGGCACGTTGACCTTCAAATAGAAGCACTCGCGCGCGAGCTCGAGCCGCTCAGTGTCGCCGGCTGCGGACAGGTATTCCTCGACCTTTCGGGTGAACAGCACATAGGGATCGAGCGTGTCGAGGCGTCGCTCGCCGTTGTAGACCGCCTCCTTGTAGCGTGCGCTGAGCAACTGCGCTTGCGGGTACTCGCTGGCGTACGCCTCGAGAAGCATCAGCTTCAGCAACGATTTGTGCGGCGAGCCGATGGCTTTCGTTAGCTGCCACATTGCCGCTCCGACGAATTCCGATACCGGTAGATCGCCGATCGCGCCGAAATCCAGGAACTCTCGCTCGGGAACCAACCGGCTGACCCGAAAGTTCCGAACAATCTCATGATACTGGTGCTCGAGGCGCGGAGGGACGAGCCACCAGATCGGATATCGTCCGGCGATGAGCAGTCCTGTGCGGTAGAACTCGTCGAGCAGCAGATAGTGCTGTGTGCTACCGCTTGATTCGCTCGAAAGCGCTTCGGCCTCGCCCGCGCGAAAGGCGTCTGCTGAGAGGTGGAAGAAGTGAACCTCGAGCCCTAAGGTACCGGCCCACTCAGAGATGCCGTCGGTCTTTCGAGAGAGCTCTTCGCGCTCGGCTTCGGTGAGGTCAGGGCGGTGGCAAACCCAAATGTCGAAGTCGCTTTCGCGCGAGTACGCCACCGTGCCGCTGCTCCCCATGAGCGCGAGGCTATGAATGTTCACAGTCCGTACTGCCCGGCGACGGGGATCGAAGCTTCGCGCGACCCGTCGCGCGGCCGCGAGGGTAGCGCGGCTAGGGGTGTATTCCGAAATACCGATCGGCGTGGTCGTACTGACGAATCCTGGTAGGAGCGGATGGTTGGTATGGAACAGGAGTGGCAGCAAGTCGAAGAAATCGCGTTGCGCAGGGTTTATCGCGTCGCGCACCCGCTTGAGGCGCTCTCGGTTTAGGAGGAGGAATCGCTCCTTGATGCCCCTGATATCGCCCTCATCGAGCGGGATCTGCGGCGGGGCGTTGGCTTCGTGGGAACCGAATTCCCTTCTCTTGATGCTCTGTTGCGCGCCACGCCACGCTTGCCTGTCGTTCGCCACGATCTGTCCCCGAGCGTTCCTGCTCTATTGTCCACGCGCCGATTGAACCCTTCGTGAGGCTTATCGGCTACGGGCGTGTTTTCTTCAGAGGATCAGTGACGATAAATTGACCTTTTAGGGAGCTGATGCGGCGAACCAGGGGCGGTTCGGCGATTCCGAGTAGCATTTGCGGCAGCGCCTCGGCTGTTTGCTCAGCGAGTTCCTGCGACCCGAAGTTGCCGTGAACGACACGATAGAGGTGCGGCGTGCTGACAGAGCGCTGGATTCGAAGCCCGAGCTCCGGAAATGCCTGAGCGAGTTCGAGGGCTTGGCTTTTGCGCCGAGCGGTGAGCACTTGCACCGTGTAATTGTCGGGTGGCTGGGCTGCGAGCTGGTCGGTGGGGTGCATCACTGCTCCTGCCGCCGTAAGGGCTGACTCGAGCATTGCGGCTGCCCTGGCGTGGTGTTTACCGCGCTGAGCCTCGCCTTGTTTCACCAAGGCCGGTCCGGGTCGCATGGCTGTTTGTTCGCTAAGTGCGCGCAAGACCTTAGCGAAGGCCTCCGAGCGCCGGGCTTGCTCTGTGCTGGACGCCGGCAACGCTTGCCATTGAGATCGAAACGCATTCAGGTCTGTAGGTGTCCAACGACTGCGCGCAAGCAGTTCTTTGAGCAGTTTCTCGCCCGCGCGACCCGGTGGCTCAGACGCTCCATCGACGGGTTTCCCGGACGGCTCGATCGAAGCGGCGGTTGCCGCCGAGGGTTTATCTAACAACGGCGATGTGGCCAGGCAAAGCGCGGTGAGCATCACGAGCGCGCTGATGACATAGGACCAGAATCTACTGTTCGATCGCGTAGGGACCGGTGCTTTGTCGGCTGCTTCGAACCGCGCAACCCCCGACATTTCGTGTCGCTCGATTGCCCTCCGGCCACTCGTGATGTCGTCGATTAGGCACGTGCGGACGTCGCAGTAGGTTCCAGCCTCAAGGTCGCCGTTCGCGTACCTCAGCGCGAGTTGGCGAAGCTGCGACCTACCCAAGGAAATCGTCTCCGCTCGAGACCGGTTCATTATGGATGGTGACCGAGCTGACGGTCACGTTGTCTCGCGCTCCTCTCGCCAACGCTAGGCCGACGAGTGCCTCCGCAGCGGGCGCAGCGATTCTGCCTCGCAAACATTCGTTCGCTACCTCTGCGATGTCGGCCTTGGACACCTCTTTGTCGAGGCCGTCGGAGCACAGGATGAACATGTCACCGTCATGAAGCTCGAAAATCTCCAGGTCGAGCTTCAGCGTCTCATGTGCGCCCACTGCCCGCGTAATGAGGTTTGCTTGGGGGTGTAGGCTCGCCTGGTCCCGATCGAGGTAACCACTTTCGATGAGTTCTTCGACCAAGGCGTGGTCCTGGGTCAGCTGTATAAGCTCGCTGTCGC
>Ga0310344_10003466_pt1 | contig 11725 bp, 8 predicted proteins | sample HC15DNA20200_MG_FD_203801 | JGI IMG/M metagenome (GOLD analysis project Ga0310344, IMG submission 203801) | Marine microbial communities from station ALOHA, North Pacific Subtropical Gyre - HC15-DNA-20-200_MG | ecosystem: Environmental > Aquatic > Marine > Oceanic | place: Pacific Ocean: North... | reverse complement strand
TACCGACCGCAAGTTCATTAGTCCCCGACCCAAGATGCGCTGTCCGCGGTATCATCTGCGTAAAACCCAGCCCAAGCCCCTGCCTCAGGAACCATGCCCACTGATCCGGGGCTGCTGGTCTTGCAGGAGAGCTAATTAGCTATCGAAACGGGGGCCGGGGCCCCTCGGCTGTGTTGCGTGATCCGTGGTGCGTCGTTACTGGCATCATACGTGTCAAACTCAGTCCTACGCCCACATTCCTTGACCGACGTGGGCAATCTAGGATCGCCCCAGATATCACGGCATTGGGAGCAAATCAGGGTTTCACCAAAAGGGACCTGACCGGGTCGCCTAGCAATGAATAAGGCGGCAATAAATGCGGCAATTATTCGTGCAGGTCATAAAAAAAGGCCTAGCCAGTTATGGCTAAGCCTCTGTTTATGTTTGGTTACGGGGGCATGCTGAAATCAAGACCCTACAATCATTGTGCATGTCTAATCCCCCCTTCACCGACGACAACGAACGGCGCCCACAGGGCGGGGTGTGCGTTTTGTACGGGGCCGGTGTCGATCATGGCCATCATGGCCTGCCGGTGGGCCTCGGCCCGGGTGAGACCGGTCTTTGCCACTGCCAGCATACGGGTGGTGAGTGCGACAGCAGCATCGGAGTCGACCGGCCAGTGCGAGACTAGAAGGGCACGGCTACCTGCGTAAAAGAACGCCTTCGCCAGTCCCGGCAGGCCGCGCGCACCAGGAGTGCCATCGGCTGCTGCCGTGTTACACGCAGACAGGATGACCCAGTCCGCATTGAGTTTTAGTTGTGCCACCTCACTGGCTGTCAGGAGACCGTCATCCGTCTCCGTTCCTTCAGCCGGTGGCGTCAGAACAAGTGCCGGTTCGGGGACACCCGCAAGTTCCCCCGCAACTAAGCCATGTGTGGCGAAAGCCACGACCTGGAAGTCCGATAAGGGGGTTGCTTTTACTCTCGTCTCTGTAGCGTCGGGACCGACCAGAAGAGAGCCGTCTCCCGCATTGAGGGATCGCGCCAGCGACTGCAGTTCCTCCCGGCTTTCTGGTAACGGTACCAACTTCACGCCAAGCGGCAATGACCCGTCCGTTGGTCTCGGTGCCACCCGGATAGCAACAATCGTGAGTGTTACGAATTTCACTCAAATATGTGGTCCTCACTTCCGCAAAAGGCCAGCAAGAGCTGTGATACGCTTGCAAACTGTCATGCGGCTTCCTGCGCCCAGCGATGCGCAGTGGCGCAGGCCTAAAGCACCTTCACAGGTTTAGATCAGACTCACATGGATTTCGGATCACCAAGGGCAATTCCGACAAACCATGATCTGATCTTGGGTGTATCTGATCGATTCAGTGGAGGCTTTTGACGCGAATTCCGGTGATGGTGGTGCCAGCCTAATCGTTTCGAGCACGAGGCACTAAATGGGGTCGAATTTCATTCATGAATAGGTCCAGCTGTTCCGGGTCGGGGGACAGCAGGTTGAATGTCAATTCTTGAACGCCAGCGTCAATGCGTGCTTGAATTCGCGGTATCAGATCTTCGGGATGCCCCATCAGATAGATCGAAGCGGTTTGCTCAAAGTCGTTCTCTGTAAATTTTTCGAATACGTCCCGGAGGTGACGGGCACTGGGATCCATGTCAATGAAGAGATGATCCTGATGGGCGAATTGCAGTGCCGAAGGATCTCGGCCGTGTTCACGGGCTGCGACGCATACCCGGTCCCAACTGGCGGTAAGACATGACATGTCCAAACCGGGCGATGAGCGATACGCCGTCATTAAACCATCGCCGATGCGGCCTATGCGCGCAAACGATCGATTTGGCGTGTATCCCTTGGCCGATGTTATGTGCTGACTGGTGCCTGTCGGAACAGTCCCGCCTGCGATCAATATGGGCGGATGGGGGCGCTGGAGGGGTTTTGGGGTCAACGCGACGTCGCGAATTTCAAAGAACTCCCCCTGATACGAAAATGTTTCATGGGTCCAGAGACCCTTGACGATGTCCAGCATCTCATCCATGCGCCGGCCACGGGTCGTTTTGTCTACCTGGCACGCGGCGAATTCTTTTTCGTCCCAACCGAGCCCAGCGCCGAATATCAGGCGCCCTCCGGTTGTTACATCCAGATTTGCGAGCGCTTTCGCCGTCACAACAGGGTCACGCAAGGGAAGGATCAGAATGCCGGTACCAAGGCGGATATGGCGGGTTGCCCCGGCAACGAGCGCTAGGGAGGTGATCGGTTCCATATAGACGACGCGATAGGACGGGGGCGCGTCGAACAAATGGTCTATGACCCACAAACTATCGAAACCGACATCTTCTGCCCGCCGGGCAAAGTCTTGCAGAAAATCGACAGTGGGGGCCGACTTTCCCGGTATGACGTATGAGGGAAGATAAATTCCGAAACGCAGCGCATCACCTGATTGGTTCACCATAAAGCGCGTCTCCGCCAATTTGTTCAGTGAATTTCCTATCTGCGAATTAGAGGGACACCGAATTAAAGGGGCACGCTACTTGTCCTTTCCGGCATTTAAGAAATCTGCCTCCTTATTGGTCTCCATAATTGCGATTTTATCGATGAAAAATCCGCGTCAGGCGCTCCGTTTCATGTCAGCCGCCCGGTAGGTGGCATCGCGCGGGATCACGCCTTTGCGCGGTCCGGCTAGAACGCGATTGCAGAAATCATTGTCGAGCGGCCGCGCACCCGCATGGTTCAGCCAAAGTCGCAGCAGAAGGCGCCGGCTCTCTGGGTCAGGAGAATCTTCGAATTCCTCGCGGGAATGCATCATCACATAGTTATTGAGCCATTGGATGTCGCCGGGCTCGAAGGTCATCGACAATTCCAGGTCCTCACGAGCCGCCGTTGCGCCGATAAAGTCGACCGCCTCCTGCTCCAGCGCCGACAGTGGTTTACCGGCCTTGATCTGGCCGGCCTCCAGCGCCTTCTGATTGAAGCGGCTCGACAGATAACCTTCGTGCCAGCTGTAAACCGGAATCAGGTGCGAGACCTCGTCCGGCGGACCCATCGGACCCTTACCGTCGAGTTCATAATGGAACCCGCGATGCAGGATCGGCAGGTATTCCGGATGCTGATCGAGGATTTCGTTGTAGATCGTCATGGCGCTGCGGATCTTGCTTTCGCCGCCCGTTTTCGCTGTCCGCAGACAGAGTAGGGAGACGATATCCGTCGGGTCGCAATGGGGTCGCAATTCGGCTGATGACATAGAGCCACGATGCTCGCTCTTTGTGTAGTCGAAGCCTAGATCGGTGATCTCCTGGATTAATTCGCCCTTAATGTTCTGAGACTCCGCCAAACCGATTTGGGTTCCGATTCCCCAATAGATCCGGCGCAGATCGGCATACTCGTATCGCTCGACCGGGAAACCCCGCATCAAAACGAAACCCCGTCCGTACTCCAACTCGTGGACCATGTCAGCGACAAATGCGGCAAATCCGGGGATCTCGAATTCTTCCTTGGTGACTTGCTGCTCGGCGAGCCCCTTCTCCTTGGATTTTCGAAGCGCAGCATCCAGTTCTTCGACATGTTCCGGCTGGATGCGCCAAATCCAAGAATCGTCGTCAGCCAAATCCTTGCCGTACCATGCAGAGGGTAGCTCTATCCGCACCGGGTTGTCCGCGGCACCCCCGAGTATCCGTGTATCCATGAGTCTTCTCCTCCTGTCCGGATAAATTCTATGGCATCGTGCCGGCCGCCGCGAATTTTCGGCTTTCACTGAAGTTGTGAGCTCAAACTATCCGTGACGGGTTGTCAGGATGAAACCGCCATAAACAGCCGTATATTCTCAAGAATTGAGGATGAAGCAGCTTGTTTCGAGCGGAATCCATCGGCCCCGGCAGGCACGATACCATCATCGCTACGAGCGATGACGCATTCGTTCCCAATTATGCCCCCGAGATAAAATCTGCTCCTCGCGCCGATGCGAGCGCACAGCATCAATCGAGCCCTGCCACAGAATCCACACGTTAGCGCTTCCGAAAGTCCCAGGGCTCTATCGAACACCGTGTGTGCGAATTTAGTAAATGCAGCTGTTCGCGGTGGTCGCCGCCAAATAGGCCAGCTACCCAAGCTTGGGTTCCAGTGTCGACTCCTGACGGTAGACTGTCCGAATCGGCTGCAAGAGGGTCTTTAGCGCCTCCGGGCGATTGGCCAATGCTCAGAACACGTTGATACCCATCCGCGCGATGCACCCGAGTCCCGCAGCGCGAGGGCCGGGGTCGGTATTGCGGTCCAATTCGTCGATGAGGGGTATTCGCGCCATGGAAACCTCGAATTTTATCTGGGTCCGCTTGCTGCAGCGTATACTGGCACGCCATATTGCCGGTGCATCGACTTTAAGTCATTGGCGGCATGGATTGACGCTACGGACATGGCACAACGCGACCTACACGGCCGGCCTCGCCGGCCGACATGAGAGGACGCCCTGGAAATCACAGGTGAACGAAGTTTCTGAATACCCCGTGCATCTTTCGCGACTGCGCGCGGCCGGTCTCGGATTGCTGGCCGGGGTCTTGAATGGCCTGATTGCGCTCGGCGGCGGCGTGCTGATCACCCCGCTGCTGGTCCTCGCCGGCGTCGGTCCACAGATCGCCGTGGGTACGTCATTGGCCGCGGTGACGATGTTGTCTTGCATTGGATTCGCCACCCATTTGCTGCTCGGCGGTATCTCGCTTGGCCTCGTGCCGATTGTCGCGGCCGTTGTCGGCGGCGCAGCGGGCAGCGCGCTCGGTTCGAAGATACTCGCGCGCCTGACCCCGCATTGGATGCTGATGCTCTTCGCCATCGTCCAGATCCTCGTGGCGGTTCGCCTGATCGACCACGGGCTGGGAACGGCGCTGCTAGGCGAGGTGATTCCCGGTGGGGCGCCGCTATGGGCCTATGTGGCTTTCGGACTTTTCGCCGGGATCCTCTCGGGCATCTTCGGTGTCGGTGGCGGCGCCCTGGTGCTGCTGGGTTTGGCTGCCTTCTATGGCGTCCCCGTCGTCGAAGGCCTAGCGATCGCCCTGGCGCTCAACGTCACAAATGCGCTGGCCGGTGTGGTGCACCATGCGCGTCATGGCAGAGTCCTATGGCAGGAATTGAAGATATTGATGCTTACCGCAGTCATCGGCATAGGCGCAGGCGCCGTGCTGGCGCACGAACTGCCTGTCGATACGATGCGCGTGGTGATTGGCGGATTCTTTATGTTCATGGGCCTCATGCTGGCGCACAAAGGATGGGCCGTCGCGAAGAAAAGCCGGAATGACAGTGCAGCTTCGGCGTGACGTCAGGTGCCCAGGGCGAAGGCATCGCGCGCGTTCGCTGTCAACAGCGCGTACGCCTGCGCACCGAAGATGTTTTCTAGATCCGCCAGGCCTTCCACCGTTGCCGTCATGGTCGCTTCGCCCGCATGGGGGAAATCACTGCCGAAAAATAGATTTCGGGTGTCCACGACCTGAGTCGCGGTCGACATGCTGAGCGGGTTGGCGGACAGCGCCACGTCGAAATAGAGACGCTTCAGCACCGGGCGTACGCCCTCCGGCACGTTTTCCCGGAACTTTGGCAGCACCGCGAGGCGGTTGATACGCTCCGCTAGAAACGGAATGGCCCCGCCCGCATGCACGAAGATGAAGCGAATGTCCTGATGGCGCTGAAACACCCCTTCATGCAGCATGTTGACGACGGCGCGCGTCGTGTCGAACGGGAACTCCAAGGTCGGCACGGGAATATCAGGCAGCGAATCCCAGTCCTTCGACAGAGTCGGGTGATAGAAGATGGCGGCCTTGCGTCGGTTGAGTTCTTCGAAGACGGGGGCGAATTCGGGATCGCCCGGATAGCGGCCGTCATAGTTGGTGAGCAACCCGACCCCTTCTGCGCCCAACGTGTCGAAGGCGTAATCGATCTCCGCCAGACTGTCTTCGACATTCGGCAAGGGTAGAACAGCGAAGGAGCCAAACCGTCCAGGATGCGTCTTGGCCATGCCCGCAGCGTATTCGTTGCAGTGGCGGGCCAATTCCTTGGTCTCCCCGCGGTCGCCAAACCAGATACCGGGCGAGGAGATCGAGGTGATGGCGCGCGCGATGCCGTTGCGGTCCATGGCCGCCACGGACAGGTCGGGATCCCAGGTGGGAACCGCACCGGTGAGACCCTGTTTGCCGATACGGCCGCCGAGCGCGGTGACGTAGTCCGGCGGCAGGATATGGTGATGGACGTCGATCAATCCCGTCATGCGCTGAATACCCCTATCTCTATGCGTCCATGGCGTCGACGCTTGCCGCCAACACTTTGAGGCCGTCCATAAAGTCGTCCATCTCCATTTCCTCCTCGCGATTGTGACTGCCCTTCGCGTTGCGGATCAGGATGATGCCCGCCGGGATCCCCATGCGGGCGAAAATGGCGGCGTCGTGCCCCACCGTCGCCATCCGGTGCGGCTCGATATCGATCGCACGGCTGCTGCTGGCGATCCCGTCATTCACCGCCGAGTCAAGCGCGACCGCACCGGTCCCGACCCGCTCACCCAGTTCGAACCGGACATGATGCTCCTCCGACAGCACCCGCGCCTTGTCCAGGAGACCCTGATGCATCCGGTCCATCACGTCGTCGCTGATGCTGCCGATATTAAGGCTGAAGCTGGTTTCGCCCGGCACCTTCGTCATGGAATGCTCCGCCGAGTCCGTGTGGCAGATTCCGCAGGTGAAGACGAGGTCGTCGTGCCCGGCGTCGAGCTCCCTGCGCCACTGTTCATCGGCGAAGGTGATCAATTTGGCCGTCGCAATCATCGCATCCGCGCGCAGGCGCCGGGGCACGGCCGCCGAATGCGCATAGCTGCCATAACATTTCGCGAACGGGTATCGGATGTTGCCGCGGATCGCGGTCGCGATTGCCACCGGTCGGGCCAGATCGACCAGGACGGGACCCTGCTCGATATGCAGTTCCAGATACGCGCGGACCCGGTCCAAACCGACCGCCGGTTTGCCGTCGATCTGCGACCGGGCCACACCGATTTCGTCGAGATGTTCCGTCAATGTCCGTCCGGTATCGGATCGGCGCATGGCGTCCGTATCCGAAACGGAAAGTTGCCCGGTGAACAGTTTGCTGCCGAGATAGGCTGTGCCAAACCAAGGGCTTTCCTCGCCGCGGAAGCCAAGAACGCGCACGCCCTGTTGCGCGGCCGACCCGTATTCCTTCAGCGCCACCAGGGTGCCGATCCCGGCGACAACACCCGCCAGCCCATCGTAATTTCCGCCGCGCGGCACGGAGTCGAGATGCGATCCGATCAATATCTTGGGGGCCGCTTCGAACCGGCCCGGCGCCGTGAAGGTTGCATTGCCGACCCGGTCGTACCCCGCATCGAGGCCGCGCTCCCGCGCGTAGGCGATGAGACTCTCGCCCGCCGCCGTCTCGGCCTCGCCGTAGGAGGCCCGCGAAATGCCGTGTTCGTCACCGGTTTGGTCGGCAATCCGCGCGAACAGGTCGGTCAAGGAAGGCTTCAGGTCGTTGACCGCGTTCACCAAGGCATCGCTCATCGCGCTGCTCCCCATCTATCCGTTTGGTCTGACAAAATGTCCGTATCCGTCTTCGGCCAAGATCCGGCCGTCCTCATAGACCGGCTGGCCCCGGACATAGGTTGCGATTACATTGCCCGCCATGGTCATGCCGTCGAACGGGCTCCATTTGGTTTCGGACGTCATGGTCCGAGCGTCATAGGCCTTCCGCTGGCGCGCCAGCACAGCGATATCGGCATCAGCGCCGGCAGCGATCCGCCCTTTGCGGGGAAACAGCCCGAAATGACGGGCCGGGTTCTCTGCGGCCAGGCGCGCCACGACGCACGGCGACAGGCCGCGCTGATCCACCGCGGCGGTATAGAACCCCGGCAGGAACGTCTCCAGTCCCGGTATGCCGGAACTGTTCTTGAAGATATCCGGGTTGGATTTGCGGTCTTCCGGCCAGGCGACATGATCGGTCGAGACGAAATCGACCTCGCCCGACAGCATACTGTCCCAAAGCCCGTCCCGCTCGGCTGCCGTGCGGATCGGCGGGTTGAGCTTGAGGAATCCGCCCTGCCGGATCATCTCTTCTTCGTCGAACACTAGGTAGTGGATGCAGGTCTCGACGCTGACCTTGTTGCCGAGCGAGCGGTAATGCATGGCGATCCGGTTGCCGGCCGCCAGCGAGCTGTGAACGATGTGGCACTGCACGTTGGTATGCGAGGCGAGTTCCAGTATCTGGGCATCCGCGACCAGCTCGGCGATGGGCGGCCGAGTGGCGCCGTGCGCGGCCGGCGCGCGGTCGTCCTTGGCGACCCAGCGATCGACGAGGTGGGTGACGAGTTCTTGATCTTCGTTGTGGAACCCGACCGGAAGATTGGCCGCAGCCGCTTCCTCGAAGATCTCGTACATCTCGGCGGTCGAAAAGCGCGGGAAGCGGACCGGATGATACTCGAAGGTCGACAGCTTGATCGCCGCCGCCCCGGCCGCCGCGAGATCTGCGATACCGTAATGCGCCGCCCCCTTGGGTGCCGTCGCGTACAGCGCGACATCGACCACCGCGATGTCCTCCAGCGCGGCGATTTTCGATTCCAATCGCGCCACGGTGTCGACCGGATTCGGATCGTCGAACGGCATGTCGACCACGGTCGTTACCCCGCCCGCAGCGGCGGCGCGTGTGGCGTCGCGTAGTCCCGGCACCCCCTCGACGCTGCCGGCATGGATCTGGCCGTCGACGATGCCAGGGAAGATGAGACAGTCTTGATAGCGCTTGACCTGTTTCGCGTCCGGCGCCGGCCCCTCGCCGACCGCCGCGATACGGTCGCCCGCGATGGCGACATAGCCGTCGGTCAGGACGGAATCGGCGAGCACCACGTCACCGGTGATCACAAAATCGAAGGGGCTGGACGGCATTCTCTTCCTTTAGACCTCCGTTTACAGATGCGCTGGGGAAAGCGCTGTCGCGGGACGCTACCACTCACCAGGGGCGAGCTTCGCGGCCATTTCATCGTAATTGTCCGACAAGGGCAGCAGGACCGGATAGCTGATCCCCGCATCCATCCATTCCTGCACGCGGTCCTTGATGTGTGACACATTGCCCGAAATGGTGAGCGCGTTGACGATATCGTCACTGACCAGTTTCGTGGCGTCCTCGACGCCGCCCGGCCGCGCTGGCCAACCGCCCATGGTTTCGTTGATTCGTTGCAGCAGTTCAGGCTCAACCCCCGCCGCCTTGCCGATATGCGGCTGTTGGCCGAGATATTTGGTGATCAGGTAGCGCGTGCTTTCGAGCGCCTGCTCGGGATCGTCCGACATGGAAATGTTGATCAGCTGCGGCCGGTCGTAATCGTCCATGCTGCCGCCCGCGCGGGCGGCACCGATCCCCAAGTTCTCGACCAGGCCGCGCGTGTACTCCACCGAGAGCAGCCCGTTGAGCAAGGCCCCGTCGGCGATTTCGCCCGACAGCTGAGTCATGATGGGGCCCGTTGGACCGATATAAAGTTTCACCGGGCGTGGCTCGCGCGCCATGCCATGTCCGAGGTCCAGGCTGATATCGCGCAGCTGCACGAACTCGCCTTCGAAGGTGAACTCTTCAAGATTGAGAAGCCGCCTCAGCGCAATCAGATACTCCCGCATCTGCGACACCGGCTTGCGGCGCTCGATTCCCTGCTTCCACGCAAGCGGATCCCAGTAGGCGCCGAGACCGCAGATAACGCGGCCGGGCGCGATCTCGTCCAGCGTCGCAGCCGTCATCGCCATGAGCGCGGGATTCCGGTTCCAGCTGTTGACGATGCCAGTGCAGAGCTTGATCCGGCTCGTGACCGCGGCAAAGGCGCCAAGAACGGAGAAGGCTTCGCGCGCCAGGCGCGTTTCCGTGACCCAGGCAGCTTCGTATCCTAGCTGCTCGATTTTTTGCACGAGTGCGATCTGCTTTGCGACCGACGGGCGATCCAGGAAGCAGAAGCCGACCCGATCCATCCTCATGGTTTGCCATCCCTCCGTAAGTTACCCGCCTCAAAACGCCGGTTGACTTGCACCACTCGGCGCACGAAACCGCCAGCTTTATCCAATGATGAGAAGTGAACCAAGTCTCACCACTAATCACAAGGGTTTGCAAAAGCCGAAGCGCGACTTCCGCTTCGGGTCAGCCCGCGATCTGCTTGGAGCCGTCCCGGCACATCTAAAAAACGGCGGAAACCGGAACTCGACGGCTTGAGGTCTGAAGGCGAGGGTAATGTAGATTTGTTTCTCCGACCGCCTCGACGACGAAGTCTAGTCAAGAGCAGCCTCTCCAGCTTCGAAAAAGTCGAATGTGCTTTCGAACAGTCCGTGCTTCACGTTGGCGGCGACGCCGCTGGCGACGCGTTCGTCACGGCTCGCTTCGTAGGCGTAGATATAGGCCTTAAGTGGCCGATAATCTCGTGATGCACCGGATTGCGCACTGTGTAGAGCGAAGTCGTCCAGAGCACCTGTTCTTGCACGGAAATTGTTCGGTTCTGCATCTGCCTCAGTCAGTTTTGTTGCATCAAGCCAAGCTTCTTCTAGAAGGCGCTCGTTGATCATGAAACAAACTGTTCACCGGGGAGTGTCAGTAGATTTGTGCTCGGCCACGACAGGACGCGCTGAACATCTTTGTAGTTACCAAAAACGGCGGGTGTCGCTCTTATATTTGCCACCTTCTCTTGGTTAGATACGCTCTTAAGCAAGCGGTCTGAAGTCGATGTAAAAGCTCGATACCGCCATTATGGACAGCTGATACTCTTGGTCGAATGGTGTCTAAATAAGGTAGACTAAGGGTAGTTTGCTTACGAAACAAATTTTGTATACGTTTTTATACTGTAAGTGTGTCAATAATCGGAGTGTGCCATGTTTTGTTCTAAGCTAGGAAGGCTAAAGCATTTAGCTGTAGCCGCCGTTACAATTGGTACGTTGATTACAGCAACGACAACTATTGCGACATCAGCTGAAATCAAACCAATTAATATACGATTTGCAGCAGACCTTACTGGGCCGCCACACCCAGCCGGCATTGCAATGCAATATTTTAGGGAAAAATTAGCAAAGCGTGTGCCGGGAAGCAATGTTCGGATCTATTACGCAGGCGCGCTATACAATATACCGGCTGCGATCGAAGCCATGCGTGAAGGCAATTTAGAAATGGCCTGGGGTCAATACGGAAAATCCGCACAAATTGATCCATACATGAATATTGCTGTTGGTCCGATGTTGTTAACTACTCCTGGAGCAATGAACAAAATTGAAGACATGGAAGCGGTGAAAATGCTGAAAAAGCGTTTTGCTGATTTACATGGGATTCACATTTTCGCAAACGCTCATCTTAGTATGTATATGGGAGCAGGATCTGGTTCTCGCCTTCTTAGTCCAGCTGATTTTAAGGGTAAAAAAATCCGCAGTATGGGCCCAGCAGAAAACTCTTCTCTAAAGGCTTGGGGTGCAAACCCAACAACGATGGCCTTCGGTGATGTTCCTCCCGCTTTGCAAACTGGTGTGATTGACGGTCTATTGACTAGTTTAGGTGGGTTTAACGCAACTAAAGACCAGGCCCCATATTTCACCGTTGCTGGAATAAACGGAATTGTCGGCGATTACTATACGATTGCGGGCAGCATGAAGTGGTGGAAGTCCTTAGAGCAAAATCAACGTGATGCAATTAATGACGTCTTGTTGAATGATGTCGTACCATTTCAGAAAAAAATGAACTGGTGTAATGATAAGCGGT
>Ga0310344_10003465_pt1 | contig 11726 bp, 10 predicted proteins | sample HC15DNA20200_MG_FD_203801 | JGI IMG/M metagenome (GOLD analysis project Ga0310344, IMG submission 203801) | Marine microbial communities from station ALOHA, North Pacific Subtropical Gyre - HC15-DNA-20-200_MG | ecosystem: Environmental > Aquatic > Marine > Oceanic | place: Pacific Ocean: North... | reverse complement strand
ATTTGAACTCAACACTGTATAAGGGATTTCAGAAAGCCTTTGAGATAAATGCTGATGTAGCAATGTATATTCCTGCGGATTTGCCAATGTTGGAGACCCAAGATTTGACTGATTTGATCCATTCGTCAGAAGGATTATCGAGGTTGGTGTTATGTCAAGCTGAATCTGACGGAGGTACCAATGCTTTGCTGGTGCCTAAAGACATGATGGCTTTTATGCCGCAACTCGGTGACAATAGCTTTCTAAAACATATTCAAATAGCCCAAGTTAATTCTTGGAGATTCAGCTTTTGCAATGCCCCAGGGATGACTTTTGATTTGGATACTCCTAAGGATTTTGACCGGTGCAAGCAAGAGTTGCCATTGTTTATGCGTGATTTAGATCAATGGACTAAAGTACTCAACGGCAGTCTTTCTTTGAGTACTTTAGACGCATTGTTGTCTGGCTAATGCATGCCAGATAGTTGTACAATGAAAGCAAGTGATTTAGGGTATGACTATGACTGATACGATTATTATTGGCGCTGACCACGGGGGCTTTTATCTCAAGGAAGAAATCAAGGGTATCCTCGCTGGATTAGGATTTCAGGTGAAGGATACCGGTGCAGACACGTATGATGCTGATGATGACTATCCCGAATTTGCATCCAGGGTTGCCTCTGGTGTTTCCTCAGGCGCATTTAAAAAGGGCATTATAATTTGTGGCAGCGGAGTAGGTGCTTCAATTACCGCGAATAAGTTCTCTGGGGTCAGAGCTGGATTGTGCCATGATTCTTATTCAGCGCATCAAGGCGTTGAACATGATGACATGAATATCCTGTGCTTAGGAGCTAGAGTTGTAGGAATTGAAGTTGCTAAAGAACTAATAGGAGCCTTCGTACGGGCCTGTTTTACAGGAGAAGAACGCCATAGAAGAAGGCTAGGAAAATTAATTGATATTGAACGTAAGTGCCTTCAAAATGACACGTGACTTTTGGCAAAATGCTTTATTTCCCAGAGGAGAAAAACGCAAGGGCTTCGTTCACCAGTCTGCTGGGCTCGGTGAAATGCATTTCATGACCAACTCCTGCCCATAACCTGAATTCTGCTTGGCTAGTAGCAATGCTTTTCAGATGATCGAATTCTTCTGTTGTGATATAGCCGCCAGCTTTCCAGTCTGCAATAAGTAAAAGGGTTGGTGATTTGCATTTTGCAAGGAACGTTTCACATTCTAGTGCCCAACTTCTATTCACAGAGGAGATTTGTCGCAATATAGCAGGAGTAAACGAGTGGAATTTAGTCACTTCATCTTCTGCTTCTTGTGGAGTCTTTCCTGCATCGGAAAATTCTGACTGTACCGTTTCTTTACTTTTTCTCCGACTGATTATTTTTGGAACTATGGTTACAAATGCATCGGTCATTTTCCAATACACTGGATCTTCTAGGATGACTTTTGACACTGCGTTTGAATATTCTGCTGCAATAATAGTTCCAATATTACCACCCCATGAATGGCCTATATAGTCTGGGGATTTAAGGTTCAGCTTATTTATAAGTTCACAGATATCGTTAGCATATGATTCTAATAAATAGCCTTGTTGTGGTCGGTCAGTTAGTCCATTACCTCTGTTGTCAGCAGCCACGACATGGTATTTATCTTTTAGTTCATTTGCTACGTCTTGCCAGACAAGACCTGAAGTGGACCAACCATGCACAAGAACTAGGTCGGGTAGTGTTGGATCACCCCACTCTCTATAGTGAAACTTTAAGCCGTTTATAGTAGTGTAGTTGCTTGTGTATGACGTGGTCATCCTCAGAATGCTCCAATCAAAAAGTTAGTTTGGTAAATGGATGTTCTTACCATTGTTCATCATTTGATTGTAGCACTAGTCTTTTATGAATCATACCCGCTTTGTTCCAAAGCAAGTGTATTAGGTTATTGAGTCAGTACCCTTTGATGTGCTCAAAAATGGATTAAATGAGCTGTGTTAGAATTGGGTTTGCCTAAGTAAATATGATTAATAACATCACGTGATCTGGAGAGTCTTAATGGAAACACGGAAGAGTATAGGTCTTTTACTGCCAACTAGGGGTATTGTCATGAAGAATCCTGATACTCCCAATGTAGATTTATTGTTTGAGCTGGCGGAAGAGGCCGAACGGATTGGCCTTGATTCCTTATGGGTAGGTGATAGTTTGCTATCTAAACCTCGCCTAGAACCAATAACAACACTTTCTGCTATAGCCGCACGAACTAGTACTGTACGGATAGGGACTGCAGTTTTATTGGCGGCTATGAGAAATCCTGTATTGCTAGCCCATTCAGTAGCTACCCTTGATATCATTTCGAGAGGTAGGGCTATTTTGGGAATGGGAGTAGGGGGGGTATTTAATGATGCCTTGAAAAAGGAATGGGGTGCTGTAGGGGTTCTTGGACAAGAAAGGGCAAAACGGTTCGAAGAAATAGCTGAAATCTTAAGGCTTTTATGGACAAAGAATGATGTTAGTTATTGCGGTGAGTATTTTCATCTTGACAACGTTAACTTGCAGCCGAAACCTTTTCAGCAGGGAGGAGTTCCTATTTGGATTGCTTGCCATGAGAGAGCTGGAAAACCTCAGCAATGGAAAAGAGCAGCTGCATTAGGTGATGGAATAGTTTCTATCAGTGATACGCCGGATGAGTTGGAAGTAGGCTTGCAAAAATACAGTTCTTACTTACAGATGGATATTGATGATTCTTTACAGAAAGATGTATCTTTTTATTTAACAATTAATATTAATCAAGATCAGCATGTAGCTGAGAAAGATGCTCATGATTATCTCAGTCGCTATTATGGATCCAATATTTGGGGAACCCGCTGGGGGCCATTTGGTTCTGCGGACAGTATTATCGAAAGATGTAATCAGTATTGGGATGCGGGAGTCAATCATCTTATTGTTCGGTTTGCGTCTTTTGATCCAATAGAACAGTTGAAGAGATTTGAAACCCAGGTTTTACCATATATTAGCGATCCAGTGTGACCTACGGTTAGTAGATGTCGAGACTGAACCTGGATCCGTCAGGTGTTTCTTTGAAGTCAAGAATTCGTTGATCATCCCCATGGTTTAACGCTGGATCAATCAATAGGAGAATTACATCTCCCTCACTGATTTTTGCGTCACCCATGCGTTCGATGTCTAGTACTAATCCAAAATCCCCTTCTCCTGTCCAGGTGGGGGGCGTGGCTAGGCGGAGATGCTTGCCTTTTTTGACTGTCCCATCCTCTTTCATTTCTCGGAGTTTTATTTTTGCTTTATTAGTTACAGTGATCATTGGTGGCAAAAGACTTGCTCATTGAATGTTGATTACACTTTAGTCTGACTAACGTTATGTGGCACTATCGTTTAGAGTTGTTATAATAGGCTTTCCAGTCACATATTGTCTACTAGGAGAATACATTGAATAAACAAGCTATATACAACTATATTGATCAGAACATTGACAAACATACTGCTCGAGTTCAGGAGTGGGTAAAACAACCAAGCGTAAGCTGGGATAATTTAGGAGTCGAAGACTGTGCTAAATTAGTAGCTCGTACCTATAAGGATCTTGGTTGCAGCGAAGTAGATTTCTTAGAAGGCCGGTTCCATCCAGGGCTATGGGCTTACTATGACGCAGGGGCCAGTAAAACCATTCATAACTATTGTATGTTCGATACCAGGCCTGTAGCTAACGCAGAGAAATGGAACTACGATCCATGGGGTGGCGAGCTTGTTCAATATGGTGATTTCCCTAAGGTAGTAGTCGGGAGGGGAGCTTTAGGCGCAAAAGGGCCATATGTAGCTTTTCTTAATGCACTTGAAGCGATTATTGCAGTGGAGGGGACTCTTCCGGTTAACATCATGTTTCTTGCTGAAGGGGAAGAGATCATGATGAGCCCTGCCTACAAGCGTTTTGTTGAGGCATATAGTCATCGCTTAAAGGAAGTAAGTGCTAGTTATTGTGTGATGGGTTCGCAATCAGCTGACGGGTCTGTTCCTATTTGGCTGGGTATGAAAGGGATGGTTGTATTGGAGCTTTCAGCAAAAGGCGCTAATTGGGATAAAGGACCATCAACTACCATTCATAGTTCCGCGGCTGGATTGGTGCAAAATCTTCCTATCAGACTCTCTCAGGCGTTGGCATCCCTTGTTGATAACGGAGGTCGATGTGTGGTGGACGGGTTAGAACAAATTTGGTCCTATCGAAAGTCAATTACGACAGATGAAGAAGCTCTTTTACAAGGGTTGGCTCAAAGATTTAAAGGGAAAGACTGGAGAAATGCTCTACCCCTAGGTGGGACTGATAATGTTGCTGAAATTGTCGGTGGTATGAATGGGATGGATCCTTTAAAGAATTACCTATACGGTCCTACAATGAATGTATCTGGATTGAGGAGTGGTTTCATTGGTATGGGTACCCATACCAACCCCGCAATATCTCCAGGTGTTGCCACAGCGACTATTGATTTGCGGATGGTGGTGGAAATGTCTGCACAGGAGATAATAGGATCCATTCGTAAGCACTTGGATTCACATGGGTTTAGGGATATTGAGATTGATGTCTTGGCAGATTATGATTTCAATCAGGCTCCGTGCAGCTTTAGCTCTCTTGATGCTTTAAAAGATACGCTTCATTCATGGGATGTAGAACCTGTGGTATGGCCTTTAAACGGAGGGGGAGGTCCATGGACAGCAGTAGCGAATACTTTTGGTGTACCGTGTATTCGTGGAGGTGCAATCGGCGGTGGTGGAAATGGTCCAGGAAATATAGACGAATATTTGGTCATAGAAGGCAATGAGAAAGTCGCGGGATTAGCTGAATCAGAAAAGTATCATGTAGATGCTTTGTTTAACTTTGCTGCCAGTCTTTGATAGTAATCTAACTATTCTCAAAAAGCCTAGCTAGATTGTTGCCTAATATCATATCCATATGTCGGTCTGGAATAAAACTACAGTAGTCTTTTAAATAGTCGAGGGATTGCTTGTAGGTACAGAATCGCTCAACGTTAGTAGCATCAGTTCCCCATACTAATTTATCAGGACCTAGGTGTTTGTAGAATTGCCTTATGATTGGTCGAAGTTCTCTGTACGGATAGTCTAGAAGGCCTCCGAAAATAATTGGAAAACATAGTTCAACCATTAGGTTTGGCGCCTTTAGAACATCCCAAAACTCTTGCGGGAAAACTACCCCTCTTTTACTAGTGAAGAACCCAAAAGGAAATCCGTTGGTTAAAACACAGGGAATGGTCGGGTTTTTTTGTAGCCATTTACCCAAGGAACGTATTGTTGACAGATAAGAGTTCTTGGATGGTTCGTTAGATGGGCAGTTCCAAAACACAGGAGTTTTAAGAGATTTGGTCAGATCAAAGAAGGTATCAAAAACCCGATCTTCAACCTTATGATTATTTCTTCCGAAAAAAATATTCCTGGTGTCAAACCATGTACCGTGGAGACCCAGATTCTTGATTGCATGTTCCAGAACTTCCAGTTGCGATCGGTGATAAGCTTTCCATTCATCGACCACGGCTAGTCCCCAAAATCGACCAGGATACGTTTGGATTGCTTTAGCTTGGTATTCATTAAGTTTTCCGTACAAGTGTCCATTATGAATTACTGCCTTATCTACTCCTGAGTGATTCATAGTGGCAACCATTACTCCTGGGAGCGCTTCAAGATTAACCATGCTGGGCGGCAAATATTGTTTGTATACATCCTGTCCCTCGGACGTCCACATCAGTCTACCGTAGCCTCCTGATCTGAAATCCCGGTCCACTAAACCGTCAAAAGTATAATTATTGTCTTGAATTAGAGGCTGACTTTGAGTGACTTGGGCGTCGAGAGCTGTTCTGATGGGAAGTCGATCATTGGTGGCGAGTTCCCTTTGGACAAATCGGAGATGGTGCCTTGGCGATTTATGGCCAGACGCACTTCCCATTGGTGGAAATATATGAATGTGAGAGTCAACTATCATAGAAAAATAATATAGGTTAATATCTTTTGTGGCAAACCATCAATGTGTCTATTTAGATGATCACCTTAAATGTCTAGACCAGATACTCGAATTTCAACATTGGCTCTCTGTTCTTGAAGTTTCATCGCAATCCTTGTGTCTTTATCTCCCCATCCGCGATTCAGTGCTTCTTCCAGTTCATTAGTGGCCATGTTTGTGAGTCGAGCGGGAACCTCTAGTTCTTTAGCTACACTTGTAGCTAACTTTATATCTTTTAATGCCATGTTCAAAGAGAATAGTGGTTCATAATTATCTTGGAACAGTGTTTTTGGGATAGCTACCTTTAGATCAAGCATGTTTCCCAATGCACCGTTAACCATGACTTCCCATAAAGCTTTGGCATCTACTCCTCCTTTGACTCCTATTGAGAGTGCTTCTGCTATAGCAATTCCTGTTGCTATACTGGCAGCATTGTGGGCTAATTTACATAGAGTTCCGCTACCGATCGAACCGGTGTATGTGATTTTTTCTCCAATCACGTTGAGAATATCACAGGCTCTATCGTAGACTTCTTTATCTCCTCCAACCATTAATGCTAGAGTACCTTTTTCAGCCCCACTTGGGCCACCACTTACTGGACAGTCCAACATATGGGCTCCTAGGGATGATATATATTCTCCTAGTTCTCTGGTAAGTTTTAAGGAATTTGTTGAAACATCGATATAGATACTGTTGGGCTGTATCGCGGAGCCAATACCATTTTCACCTCTAACTGCTTCATCTATTTCTTTTGGTCCAGGAAGTGAAGTAAATACTATCTCCGAATTCCGGGCCACTTCCGAAGCATTTTTGGCTTCTTTAGCGCCATTGTCGACGAGTTTAGCTACTACAGATGAGCGAAGATCGTGAACGATAAGGTTGTGCTGTGCTTTTAGAATATTCGATGCCATCCCATATCCCATATTTCCCAAGCCAATAAATCCAATATCCATCAGGTCACCTCCTAACCATGTTAGAGTGATGTGATTGTAAACGTAAGTTGAGATTTTCTCAATTTGCACTCGGCACTTTTTAATTCTTGGCCGCACGCTTTTTGCAGGATCCATCGGTGGGATTTTATTTGATATAGTAAGTAGACTTAGCGAGGAACAAATATGAGTACCATTCGCCAATTTAACAAAACAGAAGTACTGGAATTGATTAGTACGGCACAAATGATTGCAGTAGTCCGCGCGAGTGAACCGGAGAAAGCATTGAAACTTGGAGAGCTGGCTGTAAAAGCTGGCGTGATTGCGGTGGAAATAACCGCTACTGTGCCTTCCTATGACAAAGTTGTGACACAACTCCAAGCTACTTTTGGGAACAGTGCTGTGGTAGGAGTCGGATCAATTCTCAGTACAAAGCAACTTGAGATCTCATTAGATGCAGGTGCTCAATTTATCGTGACACCCGCTGTAAGTACGGATCTGGTGATTTCCAATTACCTTGCTGAATCTATTTTTATTGTCGGGGCCTTAACTCCCTCTGAAATACTATATGCTGAACATATGGGCGCTGATCTAGTTAAAGTATTTCCTGTTAATGCAGTCGGTGGAAGTTCTTATATTAAGTCAATTCTAGAACCGATGCCGTGGTTGAAACTTGTGCCTACCGGTGGAGTAAATCTCGAAAACTTTGTATCATTTATCCATGCTGGAGCAACATGTGTAGGCCTTGGCAGTTCGTTGTTCCCTAAAGATTTGGTACGTGAAGAGAGATGGGAGAAGATTTCCGAGCATATTGCTACGTTCCCAGTTCGATTAGCTGAAACGAGAGATGGTAGTCGTGAATAAACAATTGAATGAAACGACTAGTATTGTCGATCATCTTATCGTCGGCGGAGGGTATGCTGGAGACGTTGCTGCATCCGCCCTTCGGAAATCCTCGAAAGATTCATCTATTCTCCTAGTCAGTGATGAAAAGGATTTCCCTTATCATCGGCACCAGCTTTCTAAGGAATTTCTTTTAGGACGACGGTCTGATAAAGAAATTATGTTAAGAAGGGGTAATTTTTACGAAACGCAGAATATAGAAGTGTCTTTAAATGAACGGGCACGGCGGTTACGACCAGAAGAATATTTACTTGAAACCGACAAAGGTATAATCCGGTATAAAAAGCTGTTGATAGCTACGGGCTCCCGGCCGAAAAAACACGATTGTCCTGGTTCGAATCTGGAAGGTATTTATTATTTGCGTACAATTCAAGATGCAAGAAGACTCAGGACATCACTTCGAGCGAAGAACAAGGTAGTTGTTGTGGGAGGAGGCTTTATAGGTGTGGAAGTTGCATGTGGTCTGTCCGAACTGGATATAGATGTTTCTTTGATTATCCAAGAAGGGACAATTTGGGAACACTTATTTGGTAGAGAAATCAGTCGATATTTTCACAATAAGTGTATAAACAGAGGAATAAATATTATTATCTCAGAAGAAGTGCAAAGTTATCACGGAGACAGGGTTGTTACAGCTGTTCAAACACGCGATCAGCGACTTGAATGTGACTTTGTTGTTACTGGCATTGGTTCTGTTCCCAATACCGAGTGGCTTGCAAAATCAGGTTTAAGCATTAGTGATGGACTAATGGTAGATCTGCATATGAGAACAAATTATCCTGAAATTTATGCTGCGGGAGACGTGGCTTGTATTCAAGATAATAACCTTTCTTCTCCGTATAGAACACAGCACTGGGATGCTGCTCGTGAACAAGGTTTGTGTGCAGCATCTAATATGATTGGTAACAGCGTCGTATTTGAACATACTCCTAGTTTCTTTACCTCTATCTTTGATATCTGGGTGGATCAGATAGGAATACCAAATCGATTTGATTCAATTGTAGTTCGACAAAAATCCCCAGATAGTTTTGTTGCCTTCTATCTTTTTGGGCAATATATTGAGGCAGGGATATTAGTCAACAGTTCAAGTGATTATAAAGCTTTGAGAAATTTTGTGGTTAACAAAATGTGTGTAAAAGATACGAGGGAACTTGGTGATCCGGAAAGAGAACTAGCCTCAATTGCCATTGATTAATCGGATGCTATAATAGTTGAAATTATTCCTGTATAGGTGGATATGATGACTACGTACAATATAGCGGTGATTCCAGGTGATGGTATTGGTCATGAAGTTGTTGCTCAAGGCTTGCGTGTACTTCAAGAGATAGAAAAGAAAAAGAAAGTTAAATTTCAGTTCACCGAGTTTTCTTGGGGTTCTGAACATTATTTATCCACCGGTAGAATGATGCCTTCTGATGGATTGGATCGACTGTTGCCGTTTGATGCTATTTATTTTGGTGCGGTAGGGCATCCTGACATTCAAGATCATATAACTCTAAATGGATTGTTATTACCTATGCGGCGAGCTTTTGACCAATACGTGTGCTTGAGACCTAGTGTGTTATACGGTGGTGTTGTATCTCCTTTGTCAGGTAAGAGTCCAGGCGATATTGACATGTTGGTCATAAGAGAGAACACAGAAGGTGAGTATGCTAATATTGGAGGATTCCAGTATCAGAATTCGCCCCAGGAGACCGCTGTACAAAGTTCTATCTTCACTCGTTACGGATGTGAGCGAGTCATACGGTATGCATTTGATTTAGCTGTGTCTCGTAAAAGAAAACATGTGACCTCCATAACTAAATCAAACGCCCAAGGATACGGTATGGTTCTCTGGGATAAGGTTTTTCTTTCAGTTGCCGAAGAATATCCTGGAATTACCACAGATTCTCAGCTTATTGATGCAGCCTGTATGAATTTTGTGCGCAAGCCCGAATTCTTTGATGTAGTAGTGGGCAGTAATCTGTTTGGTGATATTCTGACAGATATTGGGGCTATTATTACCGGAAGTATGGGTCTTGCTGCCAGTGCAAATCTCAATCCTACTCGGAAGTATCCGTCATTATTTGAACCTGTACATGGTAGTGCCCCTGATATAGCTGGAAGAGGCATTGCAAACCCTCTGGCTGCTATTTTGTCTGTTGCCATGATGTTAGATCATTTAGGAGAACGGGAGCTTAGCAGCGAAGTTGAGAGAGGGACTTTAGCAGTGCTAAATAATCATACTGCTTTAACCCCTGATCTTGGCGGTACCGCTACTACTGAAGAAGTTGGTTCAGCAGTTGTCCAGCAGTTATTTCATTAGGAGATTTAGTTTGTCTTTATGGGTTTCAGCGAATGAGCTGAGGCTGGAAGCTCTTCTGGGTCCACGGGAATTTCGATTACGCTAGGGTTTCCACTTGCTAGAGCTTTGGCAATTGTGTCCCCAATGGAGTCTGGGTGTTGTATGTAATAGCCATCCCCGCCGAATAGCTCTGCAAGTTTGTCGAAACGTGGGTTCGTGATATCAGCACCTACATATCTGCCTTGATACAGATCCCTTTGGTATACTTTCTCTGAACCCCATGCGTTATTGTTCATAACAATAGCAATAACAGGAATATTGTGCTGTACGGCAGTAGCTATTTCTCGTGCGTGGAACAAGTACCCCCCATCGCCGTTAATTGAAACAACTGGGTAGTCGGGCTTGCCTATTTTTGCCCCTAGTGCAATACCGTAGCCCCATCCAATGCAGCCTAAATCGAGTGAAGAAAAGAAAGTTCGTGGTTGATAGCATTGTAATCTATCATATCCGTAGGCTACGCAACCCCCTGCATCCATACTTAAGATAGTATTCTTAGGAAGCACTTTGCGGAGTTCAGCATAAACTTTTTGTGGTTTTATGGGGGTATTAGATAGCAACGCCTCTTTATTCAACCGGTCCAGTCTTCGTGCTTGTTTTGATTGGGCAATTTTTATCCAGGAATCCCGGTGTCCCAGAGAGACTGTAGACATGCCGTTTTCCAATAATAAAGAGATATTTTGATTGATATCTCCTGTCAGACTGTATGTCGCTGGGAACACTTGATTAATAAAGGTGGTATCTATGTCAATGTGAATAAGCGTACTATCGTGGCTAATGTATCTATTATCATAATACGTATCAAAGTGACCTAACTTAGTTCCTATTGCTACTACAACATCCGCTTGTTTACAGAGATCTCCTGCTTCAGGAGCGCCTGCTCTTCCCAGAGGACCAATATACAGTGGGTGGCTGTTAGAGACGACATCATTATGCCCGTAGGTTGAAACCATTGGGATATTGAAGAAAGTCGATAGCTCTTCTACTTTTTGATTTGCATTTGAGTCAGTACAGTTTTCGCCTGCAAGTAATAACGGTCTTTTGGCACTTATCAGGGCTTCCTTGATATTAGCTATAAGTGTTTGATCCGCTGCTTTGGTTTTGAGTTGGGATGTATCGGAGAAGTGCTCATTGTTTATGTTGACTGAACGACTAATGGACACATCTTGTGGTATCTCTAAATACACTGGGCCTTTTCTATCTTGTGTCGCCGTGCGGAATCCCAAATTAACAAATTCTTCTATGCGATGTGGTTTGTTGATTAGAGTAGACAGTTTTGTGATTGGCTTAAACGATGAGACAAGATCCATTTCTTGGAGAACACTTGTATTTCTCGTTTGGAGGGATGTTCCGCCGCAGAATGCAATGACTGGAGAATTCGCCACATATGCGCCGGCAATAGCAGTTGCGGTATTTGTGGCACCTGCTCCCCCCACTACCAAAGATACCCCTGGTTTTCCTGTTGCTCGGGCATAGCCATCCGCCATTAGGGCAGCAGATTGCTCATGACGGCATCCGATGAATTTAACGTCAGTCGAATCGTAAAACGCATCTAGGATTCCCAA
>Ga0310344_10003464_pt1 | contig 11726 bp, 11 predicted proteins | sample HC15DNA20200_MG_FD_203801 | JGI IMG/M metagenome (GOLD analysis project Ga0310344, IMG submission 203801) | Marine microbial communities from station ALOHA, North Pacific Subtropical Gyre - HC15-DNA-20-200_MG | ecosystem: Environmental > Aquatic > Marine > Oceanic | place: Pacific Ocean: North... | reverse complement strand
CTCGTGCACTGGAAGAAGGTCCGTTTCATGGTTGACCGGGTGGGCGAGACCTTTTCCGGATATGTCATTGCCGCCACCGGATTCGGTCTATTTGTGGAGCTCTTTGAACCAATCGTCGAGGGGCTCGTGCACATCTCGAGCATGGCGGACGACTATTATCGATTCGATGAGGCGCAGCTTGCGCTTATGGGTGAGTCGACGGGTAAGCGTTACCGGGTTGGGGATGAGGTGCAGGTGCGGATCGTCCAGGTGGACACGGTCCGTCGCCGCATAGACCTCGGGCTGACCGAGATTCTCGAGGCGGATGCTGCGCCGTCCACGTCGCGGCCGCGTCCCCGCCGCGTGCGAACGGCCCGGCGAGGTGCTGAGATGAGACGGCCTCGACGCCGGGGGAAACGCTGAACGGGAGTCGAACGTGGCGCGTCATGTGGTGATCGGCACTGCGGGGCACATCGATCACGGAAAGAGCGCACTCGTGCGTGCGCTCACCGGCACCGATCCGGACCGACTAAAGGAAGAGCGGGAGCGCGGTATCACGATCGATTTGGGTTTTGCGCATCTGCAGACCGACGATGCCACGATGGCATTCGTCGACGTGCCTGGTCATGAGCGGTTCGTCAAGAACATGCTGGCGGGCGCGAGCGGCGTTGACGCCGTGCTCCTCGTCATCGCGGCTGATGAATCGGTCATGCCGCAGACTCGCGAACACTTCGATATCTGTCGTCTCCTCGGGGTTTCGGTGGGCGTCGTGGCTCTGACGAAGACCGACCTGGTCGACGATGACACGGTTGAACTCGTCAAGCTCGAGACCGCCGAGCTGGTGGCCGGGTCGTTCCTTGAGAACGCGCCGGTGGTTCCGGTGTCCGCTCGTTCCGGGAGTGGGCTCGAGGAGGTGCGCCAGGCGCTTTCTGGAGTCACCGATGCCGCGGCCTCACGCCGGAGCGGCGGCGCGGTGCGCCTGCCGATCGACCGCGCCTTCAGCGTCAAGGGGTTCGGGACCGTAGTGACCGGAACGCTGGTCTCGGGACAGCTGTCGGTTGACGATGCCTGCGCCATCCTTCCGACGCCACGGGCGGTGAAGGTGCGAGGGCTCCAGGTGCACGGTTCTAGCAATTCCACCGCCGTGGCGGGCCAGCGGGTCGCGGTAAATCTAACAGGCGTGGACGTCAGTGAAATCAGGCGGGGTGACACGTTGGTGACCGCCGATGCGTTTGAGGAAACGGCGCGATTAGACGCCGTCGTCGAGCTCCTTGGCTCGGCGCGCCGTCTCCGTCACGGTGCTCGCGTGCGATTCCATCAGGGGACGGCTGAGATTCTGGGGCGGGTGGCGCTCGGGCCGGGACTGGACGAGCTCGCGGATGTGAGTGAGGTCTTGGGCGAGCTGCCGCCCGGGGGGCGGGCCTTCGGACGCCTGCGCCTCGAGCATCATGCGGTGCTTACGCGCGGCGACCGGTTCATCCTGCGCGCATACTCCCCCCCGCTGACCATTGCGGGCGGCCGGGTCCTCGACCCGCACCCGCCGAGTGTCGGTATTCGGACTGCCGCCGCTCGCGCTAGGCTCGAACCTTTGGCGAGCGATCCCACTACCCCTGTGACGAATGATGACCGCGCAGCGCGCGCCTTGGTGGCCGAGGCAGGGATTTTGGGGCTGCCGGTTGCGAAACTTGTCACCCGGCTTGGTGTGGCTCCCGAAGATGCAGTCACCGTCTCCGAGCGTCTCGTGTCGACCGGCGACGTTCGTCGTGTGGGCGCTCTGCTCGTACGCGAAGACACGCTGGCCGACGTCGGCGAGCGGTTGTGCGATCTGGTGGGCGAAGTGCACGCAGAGAATCCGTTGAGCGAGGGGTTGCCTCGGGAGGAAGCGAGAGAGCGTCTGTTCAAGTTCGCGCCGCCAGCGGTCTTCGAAGTGGTCGTCGACGGGTTGGTGGCTGCTGGAACTTTGCGGTCCACCGAGTATCTGGCGTTGACGGCGCATGAGGCGCGGCTGAGTCCGGAAGAAGAGCGGGTGGCCGATCGGATCCAGGCGCTGCTGGCTGGAGCGGGACTGCGGCCTCCGGCCGTCACGACGCTGGGTGGTGAGATAGGGGCGGACCCGACCGTGATGGACCGAATCCTGAAGCTACTGGTCCGTCAGAGCAAGGTCGTTCGCGTGGGCGCCTTGGTCTTTGATTCCGCCGCGCTCGCCACCCTGCGATCAGATCTGCAGCAGCTGCGTTCCAGCGAGGCGCCGGTGGCGATTGACGTGGCTACGTTCAAGGAGCGCTACGGGATTACCCGGAAATTCGCGATCCCGCTGCTCGAATACCTCGACCGGGAGAGGGTGACCCGAAGGATGGGGCAGCGTCGGGTGCTACTGTGATCGCGCTGCTTTGTCTGGGCGACGAGCGCCAGTACACTATGGGTGAAGGCTCAAGCAAGACGCTGGGCGGGTAAGCGGGGAGACGTCGGTAGCGGATGGTGGAGCGAATGGACGATTCTGACGGACGGTGTTTCACGGTAGGGGTGTTCCAGGACATCGAATGGGCGAGCCGCGGTCTTGAGGCCCTGTTGGCGGAGGGATTTTCAGCCGATTCGTTCTCGATGATCAGCAGGAACACGCCGGAGGCCGAGGAGCTGCTGCGGCGCACATTTGGCGTCGACGGAACTAAGTTGGATATCAAGGGCATCGGTGATGTGATCGTGCATGGTCCGCTGGTGGGTGCTCTGCAGGGCCTTGATAAAGATCTGGACCGTAACGGCGTCGCGGCGACGATGCGCCGCGCCGGGTTTCAGGCGCATGATGGCTATATCTACGAGACCTTAACTGCACGGGGTGGTGTGCTCGTGAGTGTGCACAGCGAGCCCAGGGCAGCCGACGCGCTAACGGTGCTATTCGCCACCGGCGGCGGGAATGCCGCGATTGGTGCGTGGGCAGGGCGTGTCTAAATCGTCGGACGCAACGTCCAAGGAATCGGGCAGTTTTGAGCCGTCCAATGGCGACGGCGAGCGCGTGTGTGCCAGCTTAAGGTGGTAAGTCGTTGTCAGAAATAGAGTTGAGCCTGGTGTCATTACAGCGGTCGACCCAGTCTCGGCGAGGTATCAGATTTGCAGGGATACCGGCGACCGATTCGCCGAACGTCCTCGGCGGGCTAGTTAGGAGGGAGCGCTTCGCGTGAGCGACGGCTTGAACCTCGGACGTATCCCATTTCCGCCCAATCACGAGTCCTACACTCCGCCGGAGCGCCGCCGGCGCCAGGCTCGTGAGAGGGCCGGGGCGTCGCCAGGCAGGGCACGGACCTCCGTGCAAGGGAAGCAGGCAAGCGTTGGTGCTCGGGCAGGGGTCTCCATCTCGCCGGGGGGAGGGACTACGTATGCCCCGCAGTTGGCGGTCCAGCGGGAGCGGATCCAGGGTGCGATGGGCGCCTCGTTCGTCAGTCACGCCATGGCTGTGGTGCTGGCGGTTGCGCTCGTGCGCGCGACGCCGGTGTCGGAGACGACTCCCGAGCCGATTGAACGTACTAACTACGACATTGTCTGGATTCCGGCCGAGGGGCTAGGCGGCGGTGGCGGCGGCGGTGGCAATGAGTCACTCGAGATGCCGCGCGAGGTGGAGATCGAGGGCGACGACGAGATCAACGTTCCGGTCGAGGAGCCCGAAGAGGTCGTCGAAGTGCCCGAGGAGATCGCGCCCGAGCCGGAGGCGGCTCCGCTTGAGTCTCAGACCGTCCAGTTGTCGGCGATGCCGATGGCCGCGGCTACCCAGAATCGGTCTGGGGTGATGAAGGGATTGATGGCTCGAGCACTGAGCTCGGCTGGGAGCGGTGTGGGCGGCGGTGCCGGTTCCGGTAGCGGGGGGGGCATCGGGCCGGGCGACGGCGATGGCTTGGGCCCGGGCTCTGGCGGAGGTAGCGGTGGTGGCGTCTACCGACCGGGCAATGGAGTCACGGAGCCGCGGCCGCTACGTGAGGTCAAGCCGCAGTACACCACCGACGCGATGAGAGCCAAGGTGCAGGGAGAGGTCTGGATCGAGGCGGTGGTGCTGCCAGACGGTACGGTGGGAGATGCTCGTGTCGTGCGCTCGCTGGACCGGAACTTCGGTCTGGACGAAGAAGCACTGAAGGCGGCTCGCCAGTGGCGTTTCCAGCCTGGGATGCGATTTGGCGAGCCGGTGGCCGTGCTCGTTACCATCGCATTGGAGTTCATTCTCCGCTAGGGCGATGACCCCCGCCGACGAGGCACGGCACAAAGAAAACGGGGCGGGCCCCTAGGAGGAGCCCGCCCCGTCGTTCGTACGGGAGCGTTCAGGCAGCGACTACATCATGCCGCCCATGCCGCCCATGCCACCCATGCCGTCCATGCCGCCGCCCGCCGGCATGCCCGCGTCCTTCTTCTCTTCCGGGATCTCGCTCACCAGCGCCTCAGTGGTCAGCAGCAGCGACGCGATAGAGCTGGCGTTCTGCAGCGCGGCCCGCACCACCTTGGTCGGGTCGATGACGCCGGCCTGGATCAGGTTCTCGTAGGTCTCGCTCTGGGCGTTGAAGCCCTCCTCTTCTTTGTCCTGCTCGCGGACCTTCTGGACAACGATCGACCCTTCCTGCCCAGCATTGGTGGAAATCCACCGCATCGGCTCTTCGAGCGCCCGGCGAATGATGTTCACGCCGATCTGCTTGTCGCCTTCGAGCTTCAGGTCGGCCAGTGCAGCTTGGCTACGGAGTAGCGCCACGCCGCCGCCGGGCACGATGCCCTCCTCGACAGCGGCCTTGGTCGCGTGCATCGCGTCCTCGACCCGAGCCTTCTTCTCCTTCATCTCGGTCTCGGTCGCAGCGCCAACCTTAATGACGGCCACGCCACCGACGAGCTTCGCCAGCCGCTCTTGCAGCTTCTCGCGGTCGTAGTCCGAGGTAGTCTCCTCGATCTGGGTCCGGATCTGCTTCACGCGGCCCTCGATCGCGGCGTGGGTGCCTTCACCCTCGACGATGGTCGTGTTGTCCTTGTCGATAGTGACCTTCTTGGCTTTGCCCAGGTCCTCGACTCGGATGTTCTCGAGCTTGAGACCGAGGTCCTCGGTGATCGCTTTACCGCCGGTCAGCGTCGCGATGTCTTCGAGCATCGCCTTTCGCCGATCGCCGAAGCCGGGCGCCTTGACCGCCGCTCCCTGCAGGGTGCCACGCAGCTTGTTGACCACGAGGGTGGCGAGCGCTTCACCTTCGACGTCTTCGGCCACGATCAGAAGCGGACGGTTGAGACGAGCGACCTGCTCGAGCAGCGGCAGGAGGTCCTTCATCGAGCTGATCTTCTTCTCATGGATCAGGATGATTGGGTTTTCGAGCACCACTTCCATTCGCTCGGAGTCGGTCACGAAATACGGCGAGAGATACCCGCGGTCGAACTGCATGCCTTCGACGACCTCGAGCGAGGTTTCGAGGGTGCGCGCTTCCTCGACGGTGATGACGCCGTCTTTGCCCACCTTGTCCATCGCTTCCGCGATGATGGTGCCAATGGTCTCGTCGTTGTTGGCAGAGATCTGTCCGACCTGGGCGATCATGTCGCCGCTGACGGCGCGCGACAGCTTCTCGAGTTGACCGACCACGGCCGCGACTGCCGCCTCGATACCGCGCTTGACCTCCATCGGGTTAGCGCCGGCCACGACGTTCTTCGCGCCTTCGCGATAGATTGACTGCGCGAGCACGGTCGCGGTGGTGGTACCGTCACCGGCGATGTCGGACGTCTTGCTGGCAACTTCTCGCACCATCTGCGCGCCCATGTTCTCGAGTCCGTCCTGCAGCTCGATTTCCTTGGCGACCGTCACGCCGTCCTTGGTGATGGTCGGCGAGCCGAACTTCTTGTCGAGCACGACGTTGCGACCCTTGGGGCCCAGCGTGACCTTGACACAGTTGGCCAACTGGTCGACTCCGGCGAGGATGTGCTGCCTCGCTTCCTGACTATAGACAATCTGCTTTGCCATGTTGCTTCTGCTCCAGTTCCTTCAGTGCGTCGACGGCGGTCAGACCGGAACGACCGATCGGGACCGGCGCCGTCTTCAAAGTTGCTCGTGGGGTTAGTCGACGACGCCGAGGACTTCGTCCTCGCGCATGATCAGATACTCCTCGCCGTCCAGCTTGATCTCCTGGCCGGAGTACTTGCCGAAGAGGATGGTGTCGCCGTCCTTGACGTCCATCGGGGCAATGCCGCCGTCGTCCTTGACCTTGCCCTTGCCCACGGCTACGACCTTGCCCTGCTGGGGCTTCTCTTTCGCAGTGTCAGGGATGATGATGCCGCCGACCTCTTGTTCCTCTTCCTCGAGGCGCTCAACGATGATCCGGTCGTGCAGTGGTCGTACCTTGATTCCCATGGTTCTGTTCCGACTCCCTTGGATTGTGTAAAAAGAGCCCTCTGGGCAGGCGTTGCACCAGGGGCGTTAGCACTCTCAGTGACCGACTGCTAATTGTAGTGACTGACGATCCGGCGTGTCAACCGCGAGCGGCTGGATTGAGGATCACCCGGTACGCTTGAGACGGTAGGCCGAGACTTTGCGGCTTAGGGTGTTGCGGTGGATGCCGATCATCTTGGCAGCGCGACCTACGTTGCCCTTCGAACGGGCAAGCGCCCTGCTGATGAACCGCCGTTCGAACTCCTGTCGGGCATCCTCATACAGGATGCCCTTGGATACCATCTCATCCACCAACCTATAGAGCTGATCGCGCACTCTCGTTCCCTCGTCCGGCCGTCCGGTGGCGGACGGCTAGTCCAGTTCGTGGCCCGCCAATAGACGGTAGGCCTCGAGATACTTCTCGCGGGTTCGCCGAACGACCTCATCGGGGAGCGATGGGGCCGGTGGCTGGCGGTTCCAGGCCAGTTCGTCGAGATGATCCCGGACGAACTGCTTGTCGAAGCTGGGCTGTGCCGCTCCGGCCTGGTAGATGTCCTGCGGCCAGAAACGTGAGGAGTCCGGCGTCAAGACCTCGTCGATGAGAACGACCTCGTCGCCCTCCCCAAGGTCGGCGTTCGTGGGGCCGTCGAACCCGGGGGCGCGGACCAAGCCGAACTCGAATTTCGTGTCGGCCACGATGATGCCGCACGTTTCGGCGTGCGCGGCACCATGGCTGTAGAGCTGGATCGTCAGCGTGCGGAGCTGCTCCAGGAGCCGCGGGCCGATGATATTGGCCGCCTCGTCTGCGCTGATGTTCTCGTCGTGCCCGGTCTCCGCCTTCGTAGCGGGAGTGAAGATCGGTTCGGGGAGCCGCTGCGATTGAGTCATACCCTTGGGCAGCGAGACGCCGCAGACCGCGCCGGTCCGTTTGTAGTCGGCCCAGCCCGATCCGGCGAGATAGCCGCGGGCCACACACTCCACTGGGATCGGATAGGTCTTTCGCACGAGCATCGAACGCCCACGTAGCAGATCTACATGGGGCCGGCACTCGTCGGGATACTCATCCGGGTCGGTCGACACCATGTGGTTAGCGACGAGGTCGCCGGTCCGACGGAACCAGAAGGCCGACAACTGGGTCAGCACTTTACCCTTGTCGGGAATAACCGAGCCCAACACCAGGTCGTACGCCGAAATCCGATCGGTGGCGACCATCAACAGATGAGCGTCGACCTCATACATGTCCCGGACCTTGCCGCGACGTTGATGAGTCAGGCCGTCAAGAGAGGTTTCAAAGAGGGGGGGTGCGAACGTCACGGGATCCTCAAGATAGGCGCGCTAAGAGCGCTTAGCTTACTGAAGAGCCACGTGTGCGGCAAGCGAGAAAATCGGAAGCGACGGCAGACGCGTGTTGGTCGTTGTAGTACAGTCGGACGACTTGCGCCGCTTGTCCCTGAACCGGGCGCACGCATCCTTCGCGTGCGGGTCCGTTGCCTGCCGTCCGGCACCGGTTCGCTCCCTCTGTCGTCAGGAAGACCTTGACCGGGCGCAACGTTCCAGCACGTGTAATGGTCGGCCGCGTGGGCGAGGTATCCATGCGTGATGTCCTGAAGTCTGGTGCCATCCTCCTCCTGGTGGTTGGGCTGATGATGTTCTTTCTACGCAACGCCGACTTGGCATCGGTGTGGTCGGAGATCACGCGCGCTCGACTCTCGATGGTCGTTGCGACCTTTGTGGCGGTCGTCGTGACCTATCTCATTCGGATCTGGCGGTGGCAGCTGCTGCTGGCTCCGATCGCTTCGGTTTCATTCGGCTCCGCCGCTAGGGCGACGGTGATCGGTTTCGCCACTTCGTCGGTCCTGCCCGGTCGTCTTGGTGAGGTGTTGCGCCCCTATCTCTTGGCCCGGAAGACGAGCATCACGGCTAGCGCGGCGTTCGCGACGGTGGTACTTGAGCGGTTACTCGACCTCATTACGGTGGTGCTTCTGCTTGGGGTCTTCTTGACCATCTTTGGCGACACGGTCGTGAACACAGATGAGTCGATGCTGGCGCCGCTCAAGCTGGGAGGGCTGGCGGCGGCTGGTGGCGCGGTCATGGCCCTGGTTGTTGTGATGTGGATGGCCGGTGCGCCAGAGCGGACGGCATCGCTGTGTGCCCGGGTCGAGCAGTGGCTGCCGGGGCGACTCGGCCGGGCGGCGTACCAGTTCCTGGCCAGGTTCAGCGCTGGGTTCGCGGTGGCTGGTCAGCCTCTACGGTTGGGTTTTGGGCTGCTGTGGTCAGTGCCACTCTGGTTGGCGGTCGCCGCCACGGCCTGGACGATTTGCCAGGCGTTCGGGATCGCGCTGCCACTTAGTGGGGCTTTGCTCGTAATGGTTCTGATGGTGCTGGGGGTGGCGGTGCCGACGCCTGCCGGTGTCGGCGGGTTCCATGCGCTCTTCCAGATCGGGACGACCGGCTTCTACGGTGCCCCGGTCGACGCGGCGGTGGGGGCGGCTCTCGTCTTGCACGCGCTGTCGTTCGGACCGATCACGGTGCTCGGCATCGTGTTAATGGCACGCGAGGGACTGACCTGGCGCGCGGCTGTCGATCTCGCCGGTGAAGACGGACAGGCGTCGTCAGCGACGGAAGCCGCGGAGCCAGGTCCGGGGGCACCGATGTCAGCGGTCGTAGGCACGACGGGCCGCGGCGAGGCGTGAGGATGGTGACGAGAGGAGGGCAGCGATGAAGTGTCCGTTCTGCGGCCACCTCGGTGACAAGGTAGTCGACTCGCGCGAGAGCAGGGAGGGCGAAGTCATTCGCCGCCGTCGCGAATGCCAGGACTGCGGCCGACGGTTCACCAGCTATGAGCGGATCGACGAGATCCCGTACATGGTGGTGAAGAAGGACGGGAGCCGAGAGCGGTTTGAGCGCCTGAAGGTGACCGGAGGCATGCTCAAGGCCTGCGAGAAACGGCCGGTGTCGGTGGCGGCGGTCGAGGCGATTGCTGACCGCGTCGAGGCGATTCTGCAGGAACGTCCGGAAAAGGAGATGCCGACAGCGGAGGTGGGTGCCTTCGTGATGCAGGAGCTCAAGCAGCTGGACAAAGTAGCCTACGTTCGCTTCGCATCGGTATATCGTCATTTTCGAGACATCGGGGAGTTCATGACCGAGCTCCACGATCTGCTGGACACCAAGGAATGAAATCGTTGCTGGGCTGGATGGTCCGTGGCTTCGTGTTCGGAGCGCTCTGGCTTGGCCCTCGGGCGAGCCAGCGCTCAGGCTGAAGGACGCGCGGGACCGTTTCGAGCGCGACTACATTCTGCAGGCGCTCGCAGACCAGCGCGGGAACATCAGCCGGGCGGCCGAGGCGCTGGGCCTCGAGCGGAGCAACCCCTATCGCAAGATGCGCGCGTTCGGGATCAGGTCGCCTCGGCAGGCGGCGGCGTCGAGCGGGCGGTCTGAAGACGACACTCCAGAAGCCGGTCTGGCTTGAACGCTCGGAGTCGGAGCGCAGTAGTGGCAACGTCGAGGAGCGCAGCGGAGGGCGCCAGTCCGATGATCTCGCTGTCATGCACGCCGATGCCCGCGCGTGCCGCCTCTCGTGAGACCGCTTCAAACGCCTCCAAGACCGAAGTGCGACGATAGTCCACTAGATTCATCGAGACCTGAACGATGTGCGGGTCGGCCGTGGCCACGCCGATCGCCTTGACCGCTGGCAGACCGCCGCCTGATGTTCGGATCGCGCGGGCGATCCGTCGGGCGAGTCCCAGATCGTCCGTGGCCAGCTGTACGTTGAAGGCGACGAGCGGGAGCCTGGCTCCAATGACGGTAACGCCTCCAGTGGGATGGAGGGAGGAGGGGCCGCAGTCTGGTGTCCAGCGTGCGTCAGCTAGCCGTGCCGTGAGCCCGGACAGACCGCCCCGCCGGAGGGCTTCGAGAGGTCTCCGGTGCGGCGCGCGCGCGGCGGCCTCGTAGAAGAAGACCGGGAGGCCGAATCTGTCGGCTACTTCATGTCCGAGCGCGTGAGCAGCGTCAACGCAGCGAGGTAAGTCGTCCGGCGTAAGGGGCACGAATGGCGTCACGTCGACGGCGCCGACCCGGGGGTGCACACCCTGATGCTGGCGAAGATCGATCCGGGTGAGGGCGGCGGCATACATCGTGAGCAGCGTTCGGATAAGGGGGGCTGGCTCGCCGACGGCCGTGAAGACTGAGCGGTGGTGTGTGACGTCTGAGGAGTGATCAAGCAGCGTGACGTCTGCCGCGTCGTGGAATGTGGCCGCGAGTGCCTCGACGATGTCGGGGCGCCGGCCCTCACTGATGTTGGGGACTACCTCGAGCAGCGGCATGGCGCACGTATAGCACAGTCGCCGTTGACGACGATCCAGCGGTAGCTCATAATCGTCGCCCGAGAGACACTGATACCCCTACCGGTCTCGTCTCATGGCCGATCCCGCGACCCAGTCTTCGACCCCGGTCAGCGAGCAGCTTCCTGCCGACAGAGACGTTCGGATCGAGGAGTTGTTACGCTCCGGCCGCGGTCCTTGCTTCCGGGGCCAGTTTGAACCTGCGATCGACGTCTGGACCAGGGTGCTGTTCCTGGACCGTGACCATCCTCGCGCGCGCGCCTACATAGACCGGCCCCGGGCGGCAGTGGTCGAACGGATGCGCGAGTCCGAGACGTTGCTCCAGGCCGGTGTCGAAGTCTGCGAGCGAGGGGACGTCGAAAAGGCAAGGACGTTGCTCAAAGGCGCCATTGAGCGGGGAGGGCCTCGCGACGCTGCGTTGTCGGTCCTCGAGCGGGTGGAGCGACTGGATGGAGCCACGGCCGAGGCGCCGTCGCAGGCGGCAGCCGGTCTAGCGGGAACACGGCGGGCTTGGCTTGCGGCCGGGACCGAACCAGTTGAGGTCCGTCGATCGAGTCTGCTGCCGTGGATGTTGTTCTTGCTGTTGTCAGGCGTGGGGGGAGGCTGGTGGCACCAGCAGGGCACGTCGTTGCCGGAGTTGTCGAACCGCTTCGGCGCTTCAGCGTTCCGGACCGCTCGGCCGGCCCCGCTGCCAGTGCCGGCAACGGGTGGGTTGGCGCTGGAGCGTGCCGAGGGGCGATTTATCGACGCGCTTGGGGTGCTTTCTCGTCTTGGAGCGGGGGATGGCGATCGAGTTGATGTCGATCGTATGAGAGCCAAACTTCAACGGGCGGTCCTGGGTGACCCCTTGTCCTCGGTCGCCGCAGAACGACGGACGCCCGGGGCCGGGTCCGGCAGCGAGTCCGGACGATCGTGACACCATCTCGCCAGCCGTCGCGTGGAGACATCCCGCCAGAGAGGCAGTCTGGTGCGGGCCGGGGCGCGTCCGCTGGACGTCGGCGTTCCGCTTGGTCGCCGCATCGAGGCGACGGACCGCC
>Ga0310344_10003463_pt1 | contig 11731 bp, 10 predicted proteins | sample HC15DNA20200_MG_FD_203801 | JGI IMG/M metagenome (GOLD analysis project Ga0310344, IMG submission 203801) | Marine microbial communities from station ALOHA, North Pacific Subtropical Gyre - HC15-DNA-20-200_MG | ecosystem: Environmental > Aquatic > Marine > Oceanic | place: Pacific Ocean: North... | reverse complement strand
CACACTAGCTTCATATAAATAACATTCGAATTATCTATACGTGTTGAAGTGTGTACGACAATTTCTTTATTAACCTAGCCGTCCACACTTCTCTTCTTAAAAATTTACAATTTAAAAAAGCTAAGATCTTAAACTTTAAAATCTACACACCCCTGGCCCTATTAAAAAATATCGGCTTTGAGATGAGCGGTGTTTTTATTACAAATATGCTATAAGTCAAGACGTATATTGGTGATAAAAGTCAGCAAATATAAGCTTTTTTTATCCTTCCTGCGTTGCAAATCGAATATAATTTTTATAGAAAACAACTATGGCGTTAAATCAAATTTTTAATCATTTTCCAAAAAGATTTAAGAATTTTAAGAACAAAGACCATATCTATAAAGTCTTAAATTGGAAGTATTTTATCTATTTTTTCTTAATAATCATAATTTTTACAATTTTTATAATCGTAGAAAATTTAATAAGTCAAAAAAATAAGAAGGAAAGCCAAAATTTAAACTCGATAGTAAAATCCAAAGAATTTTCAAATCTAAGTAATTATTTTATATCCAAAATAAACAGTCCATATAAAGAAGTTAAGTACTTAATTCAAAATAACGACTCCATTGATAAAATTCTAAAAAAACTTGATGTCAATAAAAATGATATAAAAATTATATCTAACAGTTTAAAACAAAAAAAACTTACTAACATTTATGCTGGCAGAACACTTTCACTTGTATTAAAAAAATTAAACGATGGATCAAACACAGTTGTAAATCTTACATATCCTGTAAATAACACTTTAAATATTGAAATAAGAAAAAGTCAGGATGATTTTATTGTAAAAGAAAATATACTTAAACTTTACAAGAAAGAAGTTGTTATAAAAAATGAAATAAAAAGCAGTTTATATAGTGCAGCGATAGAATCTGACATAGAGCCAAACATAATAGTAGAGTTTGCAAGAATTTTTGGTTTTGAGGTAGATTTTCAAAGAGATATTAGAAAAGGAGATTGGTTTGAGATCTTATATGAAAGATTTGAAGATGATAATAATGTTGTGCAAGACACTGGTAAAATAATTTATGCTTCGATGTTTGTTAATGGTGCTGAAATAAATCTTTATAATTTTAAAGATGGCAGTGGTGATATAGGTTTCTATGACATAAAAGGAAAAAGCATTGTTAAGTCTCTAATGAAAACTCCTATCAACGGTGCAAGGTTATCTTCATCATATGGAATGAGAAAACATCCAATTTTAGGATACAATAAAATGCATAGAGGAACAGACTTTGCTGCTCCAAGCGGAACTCCGATTATGGCTTCTGGTGCAGGCAAAATTACAAGAGCGAGATGGTGTGGTGGTGGTGGAAATTGTGTAAAAATAAAACACAATTCTACTTATCAGACTGTATATGCTCATATGAAAAGTTTTGCTCGAGGAATAAAAGAAGGAAGAAGAGTTAAGCAAGGACAAATTATTGGTTATGTTGGATCAACAGGCTTGTCAACAGGTCCGCACCTTCATTACGAAGTAATTGTCAATGGTCGGAAAGTAAACTCACAAAAACTCAAGCTGCCTTCAGGCAAAATTTTAAAAGGTGATGCTAGGCAGGAATTTGAATTAAGAAGAATTAAAATTGATCTTAAATTATCTGAATTAAGATAATTATTATGCTTTTAAAATTTTGGTTAGTTTGAAGTTTGTGATAAGTTTTTAACAGGGATCTCGTCTGAATTATTTTTCTCTTTACTACTCTGATTATCCTTAGATCTTTCATTCAACTCTGCAAGTCTTCTTGAATAATGGTCTGCATGTTGCAAATAATTTTCTACCATTACGAGATCGCCGCTACTTTGAGCATCCTTTGCTAATTGTTGAAATTTTTGCATTGTTTTTTCAACGTTGTGGGGATTAGTCATTGAACCATTTCTATTAAAATTCATATTTCCATTATTATTGAAATTACTATTAACATTTGAATTAATAGAGCTATTTCTCCGTCTAAAATTATTCTTTTGTGGTCTTGGTCTAAAATTTCTTCTTCTGTTATTCATAGTATAATGGATTGTTTTATTATAACTTTAGTTTTCTAATGTTGATAATACACATCTAATATTTTTTCGATAATCTTTAATTAAATATCTAATTCTAAATTTATTTCTTTTTAGTATTTTTGAAACTTTTTTAAACTGCTCATTTCCTATTTCTAAGGCAAGCATACCTTTAATTCTTAAGATACTTTTGGATTTGTAAATAACTTTTTTAATTACGTCAAGCCCATCATTTCCGCCGTCTAATGCTAATTTAGGTTCAAATTTTTTAATATCATCATCTAAATTTCTTATATCTTTTCTAATTATATATGGTGGATTTGATACTATTAAATCAAATTTTTGACGGTAAATTTGAGTTAATGATTTTCTCAAAAATTTAATTTGATGAGATAATTTATGTTTCTTTAAATTCTGCTTAGCTATTTGTATTGCTTTTTGAGATATATCAATTCCAATTCCTTTTGAGTTCTTTAATTCACTTAATATACTTAACAATATACATCCAGTTCCTGTTCCAATATCCAAAATGAATATATCTTTTGTTTTAAAAATTTTTACTATTTTTTCAACCATTAGCTCAGTCTCTGGTCTCGGTATCAATGCATTCTTATTAACAATAAAGTTTTTACTCCAAAATTCTTTTTCTTCTAAGATATAGGCAATAGGCTCTTTGAAAGATCTTCTTTTAATAAGTCTATGAAATTCAATTATTTTTTCTGTTTTAATCTTTTGACTCAAATTAATTAATAGTTCTTCTCTTCTTTTTTTTAAAACTTTAGAAAGTAAAATTTCTGAGTCTAATTTGTGTGAATAAATATTTTTTCTTTTTAATTGTTGTGACCCGCTATTAATTAGTTCTAAAATTTCCATTAATTTAAATTTTTTAATTTTATGTTCTGTTCTTTTAATCTTAATTCTTGATTCATCTCTTCATGAATCTCACCGCTTAAAAATTCATCAAGTTTGTGCAGTGTTAGGTTAATTCTATGATCCGTTACTCTTCCTTGAGGAAAATTATAAGTTCTTATTCTTTCGGATCTATCTCCAGTGCCGATCTGACTTCTTCTGTTGCTTGATCGCTCTTGATCTATTTTTCTTTTTTCAGCTTCATAAACTCTTGATCTTAAAATTTTTAAAGCTTTAGCTTTATTCTTGTGCTGAGATTTTTCATCTTGTTGACTTACTACTACACCTGTAGGAATATGTGTAATTCTTACAGCGCTATCTGTAGTATTAACTGATTGTCCACCTGGGCCACCTGCTCTAAAAACATCTATTCTTAAATCTGCTTCTTTAATTTGTATATCGACATCTTCTACCTCAGGTAAAACTGCTATTGTTGCTGCCGAGGTATGGACTCGTCCTTGTGTTTCCGTTTTGGGAATTCTCTGCACCCTATGAACCCCAGACTCATATTTTAAATAAGAATAAATATCATTTCCACTAACAGAAAATATAACTTCTTTGAAACCTCCTGCCTCACTTTTAGAAATACTGATGATTTCTAATTTCCATTTTTTTTTTGAACACACTCTTTCATACATCTTAAATAGATCTGCACAAAAAAGAGAAGCTTCCAATCCTCCGGTGCCTGCTCTAATTTCAACTATTGCATCTTTGTCGTCATCTTCATCTTTTGGAAGTAAAAATACCTTTAATTTATTTTCGTAATCTTGTTTTTTAATTTTTAACTTATCTAAATCTTTCTCTGCCATTTCAACCATTTCGGAATCGCTACTTTTGTCCTGAATTATCTGCTCCAAATCTTTTTTTTCACTCTCAAACTTTACGAACTCTCTAGCATACGAGATAATATTTCCTAAATTTGAATATTCTTTAGATTTTTTAGCAAATAACTTTGTATCAATACTGCCTGATGATAATTCTTTTTCTAAATTATCATGCTTTGCAATAATATCTTGCACTTTTTCTATAGGTATCATTAGTTAATTAGTTTTTTCTTTAACTTTTTCTTCAACAAGTTGAACGACTTTATTTATGATTTTTGAACTTGCTACTTTAGTATGCGGTATGCCTGATAAATATAAAAGATTATTATCTTGTCCTCCGCCTGTTAAGCCAATTTCAGTTTGCGCTGCTTCACCTGGGCCATTAACTACACATCCTATTATAGATAAAGTAATTGGTTTTTTTACATGAGATAATCTTTTTTCTAATTCTTTTACAGTTTCAATAACTGGAAAGGCTTGTCGAGCACAAGAAGGGCAAGAAATAATATTCACTCCTCTCGCTCTAATTCCCAATGATTTTAAAATTTCATAGCCTGATTTTATTTCATCTACTGGGTCTGAAGAAAGCGAAACTCTTATTGTATCTCCTATGCCGTCCATCAAAAGCTGCCCAATTCCAATAGATGATCTTATGCTGCCTGTAAGAAGTCCTCCGGCTTCAGTTATTCCTAAATGCAAAGGATAATTGCAAACCTTTGATAATTCTCTGTAAGCTTTGACTGTTAAAAAAACATCAGAGGATTTAACACTAATTTTAAAATTAAAGAAATCATTATCTTCTAACAATTTAACATTATACATGGCACTCTCTACAAGTGCTTCTGGGCAAGGCTCTTTATATTTTTCAAGTAAAGTTTTATCTAATGAACCTGCATTCACTCCAATTCTTATAGAACAATTATTATCTTTAGCAGCTTTAACTACTTCTAAAACTCTATCGGCAGATCCAATGTTTCCTGGATTTATTCTTAAACAACTTGCGCCCATTTTTGCTGCTTCGATAGCTCTTTTGTAATGAAAGTGTATGTCTGCTACAATTGGAGCTCTAACTTCTTTGATTATATTCTTCAGTGCATTTGTGGAGTCCTCATCCGGACAAGATACTCTAACTATATCTGCTCCGGCCTCCTCTAATGAGTGTATTTGTTTTATAGTTTCTTTTATATTGGTTGTAAGAGTATTTGTCATCGACTGAACACTAATCTGAGAGTCTCCTCCCACAGAAATATTGCCAACTTTAATTTCTTTGGTTTTTTTTCTGTTTATTGTTCTATGTGGTCTAACTTCCATTTTTTAATCTAAATCAAAAACTGTATGTAATTTTTTTATAGCTTTTAAAGCATCATCTTGATTAATAATTACTGATAATTTAATTTCTGAAGTTGAAATAGCCAAAATATTAATTTTTTCCTCGGCTAAACTTCGAAACATCTTGTAAGTTACGCCTGGTGTAGAAACCATCCCTGCGCCTACAATTGAAATTTTTGAAACTTTATCATTCTGACTCATGTTTTCATATTGAATATTTTTATTACTTTTTAATATCTCAACTGTTTTCAAAAGATCATCTCTTTTAATTGTAAAAGTTATATCGGTAGTTTTTTGGTCTGATGAAATATTTTGTATCACCATGTCAACATTTATCTGATTCTTGCTTAATGGTTCAAATATATTTGCTGCAACACCAGGTTTATCCTCTACCCTTGTCAAAGTAATTTTAGCATCATCTTTTGAATAAGCCACTCCTGTAACACTTTTAGTATAATCTATACTTTCTTGATCAAAAATTTTTGTACCTTGCCTATCTGTAAACGTAGATTTAACTTCAAGTGGTATATTATACATCATAGCAGTTTGCACAGCTGATGATTGTATAACTTTTGCTCCCAATGATGATAGTTCAAGCATCTCATCATAAGATATTTTATCTATTTTTTTTGCTACAGGTATTTTATTAGGATCTGTAGAAAAAACTCCATCCACATCAGTATAAATTTCACAAGTATCAGCCTTAAATATTTTTGCAACAGCAACAGCAGTAGCATCTGATCCTCCTCTACCAATTGTAGTTACATCCCCCATTTTTGAAATCCCCTGAAAGCCAGGAATTATTGCAACTCCTTTTTCTGATAAAAATTTATTAATCTTTGTAATATTCATATTGACTATTCTGGAATTCAAATGTTCTCCTTCAGTTAAAATTGGTATTTGCCAATTAAGCCACGATTTGGAATTTACGCCAAGCTCGGTCAATGCTCCTGCTAATAAAGCGCTCGTCACTTGTTCTCCCGAAGCCAAAAGCACATCTAACTCCCTTTTATTAAAATTTTCAGAAATAGTTTTAGACTGTTTTGATAGCTCATTTGTTTTCCCAGACATTGCAGAAACTATTACTATAACTTCATTGCCTGCGGCATATTCTTTTTTTATAATCTGAGCCACATGCAGGATTCTTTCAATTGTTCCTACGGAAGTCCCTCCAAATTTCAATACTTTTTTTGCCATTGTTAGATTTTAATATAATATAAAATGAATTTAATTAAGTATAATTAATACATTAAGATTATATGACTACAATAAATAAAGAAGAAATTCAAAAGTTTTCAAGTTTGGCTAGCGAATGGTGGGATGTAAATGGTAAATTCAAACCTTTGCATATGTTTAATCCTATAAGAATTGAATATATCTTAGATAAAATTTCGAAACATTTTAAAATAAATAGAGAAAAAAATTTTTTCCTAAAAAATCTAGAAATCCTTGATATTGGATGTGGCGGAGGATTAATAAGTGAACCAATGGCTCGTTTGGGTGGTAATGTAACTGGTATAGATGCATCAGAAAAAAATATAAAAATTGCTTCTCTGCATAGTAAAGAAAATAATTTAAAAATTAATTACCTCAATAAATCACCCGAACAAATGAAAGAAAAAGAGAAATTCGATATAATTTTAAATCTTGAGATTGTTGAACATGTCGATGATTTAGATTTATATCTTAGATCCTGTAAAAATTTATTAAAAAAAAATGGTTTAATGTTCACAGCAACAATAAACAGAACTTTGACATCCTATGTGAAAGCAATTTTAGGTGCTGAATATATTTTAAGATGGCTACCTATTGGAACTCATGATTGGAATAAATTTATTAAACCAGAAGAATTGGAAAAAAAATTAACTGATAAAAATTTTACGACAAATAACATTAAAGGTTTGGAATTTAATCCAATTTTCAATAAATGGAAAAAATCTGATAATCTTTCTGTAAATTATATTGTCTGTAGTATTAAAAATTAATTATCCTTACTAACCCAAGGTATACTTAGTAAATCAATTCCTTCGTCTTCTAATTCTTCTTTTTCTTCTGGAGTAGCTGTTCCATAAATACTTTTTTTAGTTTCTTTGTCATAGTAAACTTCTCTTACTTTTTCACTAAATTTATCTCCAACAAACTCAAAATTTCTTTCAACGTAGTTTCTGAGTTTTAATAATTTATTTTTTTCATCTGATAAGTTCTGGTCTATAAAGCTCACACAACTTTTTGATTTTGTTCCAGAGATCATTGGAGCCATGATTGATTTTTCAATCTTATTGGATGAACAATAAACACATTCTAATAAATTTCTTTTGTTTAATTTATCGAATTCTTTAGAGTCAGAAAACCAACTTTCAAATTCATGATTATTTTTACATTTAAGATTATATTTTATCATTATGGAATACTTTTTTATCTAATTTCTATAATCTGCATTTATATCTATATAGTCATGAGTAAAGTCACAAGTGTAACACTCGAATGCATCACTACCTAATTTTAAATTTACTTCCACTTGAATTGAATCCCATTTCATATATTCCTTTAATTTCTCTTCATTATAACTATCGGCAATTTTTCCGTTTTCAGCAACAATAAAATCACCTAGTTTAATTTTTAATTTCTTAGGATCAACCATCTCTCCTGATTTCCCAATCCCCATAATAATTCTTCCCCAGTTTGGATCCTCTCCGGCTACAGCTGTTTTTATCAATGGAGAATTTGCAATTGAAAAAGCAATATTCTTCGCACTGCCTAATGATTTAGCATTAATAACCTTAACTTTTAAAAATTTTTTTGCCCCTTCGCCATCAACTACAATTTGTTGTGCAAGATTTAAACATAATTTTTTTAAAGTAAGTTCAAATTTTTGAACAATTTTATCATTTAAAGAAAGATTTTGACCCATTTTAATAACTCTTGTTGAAAATATAGAAACCATGTCATTCGTTGATTGGTCACTATCAACCGTTATAGCATTAAATGTATTAGCAACGGCTCTTTTTAAAAGTGATTTTAACAAATTTGAATTTATATCTGCATTAGTAAAAATAAATGATAACATCGTAGCAAGATTAGGAGCAATCATGCCTGAGCCTTTTGCTATACCACATATCTTTACTAACTCATCTCCAACTATAATCTCTTCGTAAGCCACTTTTGGTCTTGTATCAGTGGTCATCATGCCTGAGGCAACTTTCAGCCAAAACAATTTATTGTGTTGACTTTTAAGTTTTTCCACTAAATCAGGTAAAGCATCTTTTATTTGATCAACTGGAAATTGTTCTCCTATAACTCCCGTTGAAGCAAAAATTAAATCTTTAATTCTTACAGTCTCAAAAGTTCCTTTTTCTGACTTTGATTCTTTCAAAGTTAAAATTCTTGACAAATTTTTTGCTATAATATCTAAACTTTCTTTTCCTTGTTTCCCGGTAAAAGTATTTGCGTTTTTTGTGTTTACCATCAAACCTTTTATTGATTTTTTATGAGAATTATTATTCCAAGCTATTGTCTCTGAAATTATACTATTAGTTGTCGTTACTGTTGCATAATTAGCGCCTCTGCTAAAATAAAATAATGATAAATCATCTCTTCCATTTCCGTATAGATCTGCTGATACAGAGGACATTTCTAGCCCCTCTATCTGTTTAAGGTTTTGAAACTCCCCCATTTTCGACAATTTATTTTTATCGTTTAGGAAGTTTTTTAAATTTATCGTCATAATTACTATTTAATTTAGATTATAAATACATATATAGAAGTATAATGAATGTATTTTCAAGAACTTTTAGTAAAATATTTAAAAGCTCTAATCAAGCAGAATTAGACAAAACAAAGAATTTAATTTCAGCCATAAATAATAAAGAGAGTTCAATAAAGTCTCTATCTGATGGTGAATTTAAAGAAAGAACATTAAACCTAAAACGATCAATAAAAGAAGGAAAATCACTTGAAAGTGTTATTCCAGAAAGTTTTGCTTTAGTTAGAGAGGCTGCAAAAAGAACATTGGGAGAAAGACACTACGATGTTCAATTAGCTGGAGGAATAATTTTACATCAAGGCAAGATCGCCGAAATGAAAACAGGTGAAGGTAAAACATTGGTTTCCACACTACCTGCTTATTTGAATTCATTAAACGGCAAAGGAGTTCATGTTGTTACTGTAAATGATTATTTAGCAAAAAGAGACTCGGAATGGATGGGTAAGGTATTTAATTTTTTAGGAACTTCAACCGGATGTATAACAAATGATTTGGACGATATACAAAGAAAAGAAAATTATAACTGCGATATAACCTATGCCACTAATAACGAACTGGGATTTGATTATCTAAGAGATAATATGAAATATGAACTTAGTGAGATGGTTCAAAGAGATCACAATTACTGTATAGTAGATGAAGTTGATAGTATCTTGATAGATGAATCTAGAACTCCCTTAATTATTTCAGGAAGATTAGAAGACAAAACAAATCTCTATTCAATATCTAATGAATTTATAAAACACTTGCAAAAAAGTGACTTTGAGCTAGATGAAAAAAACAAAAATGTAATTTTAACTGATCAAGGAATAGACAAAATTGAAAAATTATCCATTCAAAAAAGAATACTAAAAAATAACAACTTTTATGATCCAGAAAATTTAAGTTTGGTACATCATGTAAATCAAGCTCTTAAAGCTAACCTGCTTTTTAAAATAGACACTGACTATATTGTGAGAGATGGGAAAGTTCAAATTATTGATGAATTTACCGGAAGAGTTTTAGATGGCAGAAGGTTTTCTGATGGATTACACCAAGCATTAGAAGCTAAAGAAAATGTACAAATCGAAGAAGAAAATCAAACATTGGCTTCAATAACTTATCAAAATTATTTTCGATTATATAAAAAATTATCTGGCATGACTGGTACCGCTATCACGGAAGCAGAGGAATTCTATGATATTTATAAATTAAATGTTGTTTCAATTCCTACAAATAAAGAAATGCAAAGAAAAGATTTTAATGATCAAATTTTTAGAACTGAGCCAGAAAAATATAATGCTATAACTAATAAAATTATTGAATGTAATAATAAAGGACAGCCGGTTTTAGTTGGTACAACTAGTATTGAAAAATCAGAAAAAATTTCTTCTTTTTTAGATAAAAAGAAAATTAAACACAATGTGCTTAATGCTAAACAGCATGAAAAAGAAGCTGCGATCATAGCTGAGGCAGGAAAGATTGGAGCTGTAACTATAGCAACTAATATGGCGGGTCGTGGAACAGATATAAAATTAGGAGGAAATAAAGATTTTGTTCAAGAAGGAAAAATAAATAATATTGAACAACTCAAAAAAGATGAATCAAAAGTTAAAAATGTTGGTGGCTTGTTCATAATTGGCACAGAAAGACATGAAAGCAGAAGAATTGACAACCAGTTAAGAGGAAGAGCGGGAAGACAGGGTGACCCAGGTGGCTCTATATTCTTTATAAGCCTTCAAGATGAGCTAATGAGAATCTTTGGAGGAGACTCTATAGATGGAATGCTTAAAAAATTAGGGCTAAAAGAAAATGAATCCATAGACCATCCATGGATAAATAAAGCGATGGAAAGAGCGCAGAAAAAAGTTGAAGGTAGAAATTTTGATATCAGAAAAACACTAATAAAATTTGATGATGTAATGAATGATCAAAGACGTGTGATATTCTCTCAAAGATTAAAAATTTTAAAAAATAAAAATATTGAAGAAATATTAGAAGATTTTTTAAATGAAGTTTTAAATAACCTAGAAACAGTAAGAAATATTTATCAAAAATCAAATGATGAAAAAAGTTACCTTGCTTCTATAAAAAATATCGTTGGAAATGTTATTAATGACAAAGAATTAATATCTATAGCATCACTAAATAAAGAAAAATTTGCTGAAAAAATTAAGAATCTTTACTTATCTAAAAAAAAAGAAAGAAAAAATATAATTGGTAATCAAGAAAATAACGATCTAGAAAAAAAGATATTTCTACAAATCATTGACTTCGCTTGGAGATCACATTTACAATATTTAGAGCAGTTAAGACAAGTAATAGGTTTAAGATCATATGGACAAAAAGACCCATTATCTGAATTTAAAAAAGAAGCTTTTACCCTTTTCGAAGGATTATTAGAAAAAATAAAAAATGATATTATAAAATTTTTACTTAATCTTAATATTGTTGTCTCAAACGAAGAACAAAAAGAAGAAAAGCAAGGAGAAATGCCATCGGACAAAAAGGTTGGAAGAAATCAAAAATGTCCTTGTGGTTCAGGAAAAAAATATAAACATTGTTGTGGCTCGATTTAATCTAAAAGATTGGATTGTAAGCCCATTGTAGTAAAGCCTGCCTTTGTCTTCTTCTGCATTGTAAATCTCCTTCTTCACAATTTTTTTTTACCGCAGGACCGTGTCTATCCCCAAACGCCTTCCATCTTTTAATTTGAATTTGATCAATTTCTGGAATTCTTCTTCCATTTTTAAATCTACAATACCATTGAAACCAACCCAAAGGATCTTCCTTGAAAATCCAACCTTTTAGAATCCATTCTTTTCTTGATAATCCTGACTCAATTTTAAAACGATTTAAATTTACATCAAAGGTTTTGCTTAATTTT
>Ga0310344_10003462_pt1 | contig 11734 bp, 11 predicted proteins | sample HC15DNA20200_MG_FD_203801 | JGI IMG/M metagenome (GOLD analysis project Ga0310344, IMG submission 203801) | Marine microbial communities from station ALOHA, North Pacific Subtropical Gyre - HC15-DNA-20-200_MG | ecosystem: Environmental > Aquatic > Marine > Oceanic | place: Pacific Ocean: North... | reverse complement strand
AAGCTCGACACCTCTACGTTGCTTCGAGACCGCACCAACGGGAAGAACTCGAATCACCCCTTCGGCAGCGGCTCTACTCAATACAAAATCGAGAGTGGCGAGCGAGTCGATCGCCGGATCCGTGTTCGGCATGCAGCAAACAGTTGTGAAGCCGCCTTTAGCAGCAGCCTGGGTCCCTGTCGCAATTGTCTCTTTCTCCTCGAATCCAGGTTCACGAAGATGAGCATGCAAGTCGACGAAGCCCGGCGTCACAATAAGCCCTACGGCCTCAAAGACCTCTGTCCCCTTTGGAGGCGTAATTGTTCCTCCGAGCAATAACTCTCCGATGACTCCGTCTGCGATCAGAACATCACCGATTTCGTCGACGCCGCTTAATGGGTCGATCAGTCTGCCGCCCCGAACTAATAAGTGTCGTGTCACAACGGCTGCTCTCCAGAGGCCAACAAGTAGAGTAGTGCCATTCGGATCGCCACTCCGTTTGTAATCTGGGCTTCAATCAGAGATCGAGCCCCATAAGCAAGCCCGTGGCTGATCTCGATGCCCTCGTTCATAGGCCCTGGATGCATGACCATCGCATCGGGCCTCGCCCCCTGCATTCGTTGCTCATTCACTTGGTAAAAGCGAACATACTCCCGCAAACTGGGCAAGAGTCCAGCCGCTTGGCGCTCCCGTTGAATCCGGAGCGCCATCACAACGTCGGCGCCATCGATCGCACGGTCTAGATCTGTTTCGATCGAAAGAAACCCAGTCCCCGCGGGATCGAAGGCCTGGATCGCTTCAAACGGCAGGAGCGTTGGCGGCCCGCAGAGAACAACCGACGCTCCGAGCTTTTGTAGTCCCCATATGTTCGAACGTGCGACCCGACTGTGGAGTACATCTCCCACGATAACCACTCGGGTTCCGTCGATTCGGCCGAGCCGGTCACGGATTGTGTACAAATCGAGAAGGGCCTGGCTGGGATGGGCGTGAGACCCATCGCCTCCATTGATCACCCTGACGTCCGCGTTACGAGCTATCACGTGGGGAGCACCTGATAGTCGGCTCCGCACAACCAGTACATCAGTGCCCATCGCCTGCAGCGTCCGGGCAGTATCGACCAGCGACTCGCCCTTGACTCGGCTGCTGTCCGAAGCCGAGATGTTTATCACATCCGCGCTCATAATCTTGCCGGCATGCTCGAAGGAGGCCCGCGTTCTAGTGCTGGGCTCAGCAAAGAGGGTCACGATAGTGCGGCCACGGAGCGTGGGGACTTTACGGATCTCGCGCTGCAAAACCTCTCTCATGGCTTCAGCCGTCTCCAGGACATGTTCGATCTCCGCTCGGGTGAAGTCGTCGAGGTCCAAAACGTGTCGCCTTGGGAGTCCTCCAGCAACGTCCGTCGACGTCGTTATGACTTCGGGCACAGGCCTTTTCCGTGTCGTTGTCATGCTGCCCCCTCGGTTCTGTGCCTACGTTCGTCGTCTGATCCGTCTACTATGACAACGCAATCGGCACCGTCCACTTCTTGGACACGAACGCGGACGCCTTCCTCCACTGCGGTCGGGATGTTCTTGCCAACATAATCGGCTCGTATGGGGAGCTCACGGTGCCCCCGGTCGACTAGAACAGCAAGCTGAATCTGCTTGGGGCGACCGAAGTCCATCAGTGCGTCCATCGCAGCCCTGATGCTGCGCCCCGTGTAGAGCACATCATCGACCAATATGACAGTCGTATCCGTCAGGTCACCAGGGAGGTCCGTCTTGTGCAACGATGGCGGGCGGAGGGCAATGTCGTCGCGGTACAGTCCAATATCTAGTGACCCCGTTGGGACCTCAAGGCCTTCGAGACGGGATACATGACCAGCGAGGCGTTGAGCAAGGGGAAGTCCTCGGGTCATAATCCCTATAAATAACAGCCGTTCGCCGCCGTGATTCCTTTCCACAACCTCGTGCGCAATACGAACGATCGCACGCCGGATATCCTCCTCGTTTAGAACTTCCTTTTCAGGCACCGTTACACCTGGGCCTGCACCCAGCCTCACCGCGCGACACAAAAGAAAAGGCCGCCAGCCTTTGCTGGTGGCCCTCATCACCTACTCTGTATCGGGCGCCCGTAGACGCTCTAAATGCGTGTTCTCGCATGCTTCCCTTGTCGGCCTCTCCGGACCGTCTTAAAGGCGCTTGCCTTGCTTGATTCTAACACGCGCTTAATCTACAGAAAAGGCATCATGTTGACCCTTGAAAACTTGTGGACACTTCCGGCGCTAAAACCCAGCAGTCTGGGACTTTTGTAATCCGCCTCCAAGACGCCGTGGTATGATGCCGCATCCTTCAAGCGGCTCCTATATCGCAGCAGCGATAACCACCGCGCTCGCAACCGGCTGGATGGTATCTTCTTGAACGCTGACCTGTCAGCACAAGCCGTAGACCTCACCCGGACTCTCGGTCCCTAGCAAATGGGGAAGTGGCACCTCGCTCGTCATGGCCAGACCTCGTGGAATCTCGAGGGTCGCATGCAGGGTCGGCTCGACCCCCCTCTCGCACCTGCCGGACAGGAGCAGGCGCGGCGCCTCGCCAAGCGTTTAAACGACTTTCGCCTAACAGCAGTCTACTCAAGCCCCCTGGTGCGGGCAGCCGAAACTGCCCGCGCGGTGGCAGCGCCGTCCGACACGCCGATCAAGTTCCTCCCAGAACTCTGTGAAACAAGCCACGGTAAATGGGATGGGCTAACGATGACCGAGATCCAGGAACAGTACCCGAAGGAGTACCAATCCTTCAGGAGTCGTCAAGAGTCGTTCGTGCCACCCGGCGGAGAGAGCTTAGCCCAAATCACAATTCGGGCATCCGCGGTTGTTGCTGCTATAAAACAGAACCAGAAGGCCGAAGACAACCTTTTGATAGTCTCTCACAGCGGGACCCTCCGCGCGCTGCTCCTAGTGCTCCTAGATCTCCCTCTTTCTGCTTACTGGCTCTATCGCGTCACTCCATGCGCGCTCTCCACCGTTTCGATCAGCGACAACCTCTCGGTTGTCGAACTGTGGAACGACACTTCGCACCTGGTTTAGTCCCCACCGGTTAACAAAACTGATTGAGAACTACTCATAGCGCCGCACTCGTCAACTTGTGGAAGAAGCAGGGCGCTGGACCCTATGGAACTAGCCGAGGCCCAACCTCCTGCGCTACTTTCATGATGCGTTAAGCTGGGGGCCCGACGGCGCCTCGCCGCCTCCGCCATGCGTCAGTGATCTCTGGCGGCTGATACCCAACCTCTGGGCCAAGCGGATTGACGTCCGAGCCTGGTTCCACGAGCTGATCTATAGCGTCCAAAATCTCGTCACTCAACTTCAATTCCACGGAGTCGATCTGCCCCTCCAACTGCTCGATCGTCCGTGGACCGATGATCGCAGAAGTTACCGCCGGATGATTTAACACAAAAGCCAGAGCAAGGTGGACGAGGGGAATCCCCGTTCCGTCTGCAAGTTTGAGCAAGCTGTCTATGATGTCCAGCTTTCTCCGAATGATCGGGTCGCCAGGGTCAGGCTTACCCAATAGCGACCTTGCCGGGACCGGCTGTGATCCTTCGGCACGCTTGCGGTTGGCCGGGATCGAGCCGCGCGTGGTCTTGGGGAAGGGTTCTCCGTGCCGATAGCGGCCTGTGAGCCAGCCCCCGCTCAGCGGGCTCCACGTGATAACCCCCATACCGTACCGCGTACTAGTCGGCAGGGAGTCCTTTTCAGCTCCCCTAGCAAAAATGGAGTACGGCGGCTGCTGACAGCGGAAGCGTTCATAGCCCCGCTTCTCTGCTATCCAATGCGACTCCGCGATCATCGATCCGGGGAAGGTGCAACTCCCGATGTACCGGACCTTGCCCGCTCTGACCAGGTCGGTGAGCGCCCCCATCGACTCTTCGAGGTCGGTAAGGGGATCGGGGCGATGAAGCTGATATAGGTCGATCCAATCCGTCTTGAGGCGGCGCAAGCTGTCATCGACCGCCTGGGTAATCCACCTCCTTGAACTTCCGTGCTCGTTGATATTCTCGCCCATAGGATGATGCACTTTTGTTGCCAGGACCACGTGTCCCCGCCTCCCTCGCAGGGCCTTACCGATGATCTCTTCCGATTCGCCGCCTGAATACACATCCGCAGTGTCTATGAAGTTGATCCCGGCATCTAGAGCCGCGTGGACGATGCGCGTACACTCAACATGGTCAGGGTTGCCGAATGAGCCGAACATCATCGAGCCAAGGCACAACTGACTGACCTGAACACCAGTTCGGCCGAGGACACGGTACTTCATCAAACAATGATCCCGTATAGCTTGGCAGCGTTGCCCCTAGTGATCTTCATTCGCGTCTCCTCGTCTACACCAGCGAACACCCGGTCTATTGTCTCCATGGAGTTTGGCCAAGTCGTATCAGAGTGGGGGTAGTCCGAGGCCCACATGACTGAATCGGCACCGATAAAATCGATGTCATGGAGTCCGGTTTCGTCCTCCTCGAAGGTCGCAAAGAGGTTACGTCCAAACCAGTCGCGTGGTCCCGACTCCAGCTTGGTTCCCGTCCAGCCGCTGTGGCGTTTCCGAACATGCTCGCCTCGCTCGATGAAAAAGGCGAGCCAGCCAATGCCTCCTTCCACGGAGACGATCTTGAGATTCGGGTAACGATCGAGTGCCCCCGTCCACATGATCCTAGCCAACGTTTCCGCCATACCGATAGGACCAATGTGCATATAGATTGAGCCTCCACCTGGCATATTCAGCGTCTCAGCACGAGTCGGCAACGACCTCGGCCTCCCCGAGTGCACGCTAAGCGGCATACCGATCTCGTTCGCCGCGGCCCAAAATGGCTCGAAGTACGGGTCATTCCAGTCACGGCCTCCGGGAGGAATGTAAGGGATTAAGGCCGCGCGAATGCCGGGCAGGTTGGTAAGGCGCTCCAGTTCAGCGATGGCTCCCTCAGTAGTATCTAGGGGAAGGAGACCAACCCCTACCAGTCGGTCTGGCGCCTCCAAGCAAAATTCCGACATGTGGTCGTTGTAGACCTTGTAAACCTCCCGGGCCAGTTCTGGGGCGAGCCTCACTTGATCCATCATCATATCGAGGCAGATGTTGGGATAAAGGACCGAAGCAGTGACTCCATCCGAGTCCATATCTTTGAGCCTACCTGCGGGTTCGTAACTGCCGACAGGGACATCATCCCAGGTCAGACCTTTTTCCGTGTAATCGGAGGCGGATCGACCAGCCATCACGAGGATGCCGAGCGGACGGGGCGCCTGATCGGCGACAACGAACCCTTGCCCCCCATCTGGCAGGTCGACCAGACGAGGGGCCTGGTCCCTAAGCTTTGCGGGCAAGCGTTCTTGCCACAGCATTGGCGGTTCTTGAAGATGGTCATCCGCGGAAACGACGATTCTTTCGGTCATGCTCTGTCCCCTCACCTAGCACCTATGGACATCGAATTGTAGCAGGGCCTACCCCGAAGCCACCGAAGCCACGTGTCCCAGGGAATCCAAACCAGGGAATCGCCCGACAGCTGCCCCTCTCAGCAAGACCTCGACACAAAGAAGAGCCTCATTATTAGCCCCGCCGTCGAAGTCGCTCTCTTCACCAGATCAGGGCGATTGCGCCCTGCGCACCCAACCCTAACGGCCTACTAGGACAAAGAAAGCCCATCCAGCTTTCTGACGACAGCGGCTGGGGAAGATTACGCTCCGAATCCTTCAGGCCGACGATGCTATAATCCTGCGGCCCTAAACCGGTTGCGTCCCGGAGGAAAGTATGGAGATTTGCTTCACCCCAGAGCAGGAAACCTGGCGAGAAGAAGTCAGGGATTTCCTAGACAGGGAGCTCCCACCAGAAAAGGAGTTCAACCACGAATTCGTGGAGGACCCCGGACTCTGGGAGTTCGCCTGGGATTTCACACGGAAGGTAGGGGCCAAGGGGTGGATCGGGCTAACATGGCCGAAGGAGTATGGCGGCCTCGAGCGCACCCCTATAGAGAAAACCATCATGATGGAGGAGTTTGCCTATCGGGAAGCGCCCCTAATCAACCTGATTGGCTGGGGCTTAGCTGCCGGGAGTCTCCTTGTCGGGGGTACCCACGAACAAAAGGTCAAATTCCTCCCCGCCATCGCAAAAATGGAGACCTTCTGGGCTGAGGGGCTTACCGAGCCAGACGCCGGCTCTGACCTGGCCTCTCTGCAGACGTCGGCCGTGCGAGACGGCGACCATTGGGTTGTGAACGGCCAGAAAACTTACACCACTTGGGGGACGCACGCTGACGTCCTCTATCTTGCGGCACGCACTAATCCCGACGTGCCTAAACACAAAGGAATCTCCATCTTCTGTTTAGATTTGAAATTGCCGGGGATCAGCTTTTCGCCGCTCTTCAACTTAGCCGGGGGCCGTCAGAACCATACCTATCTCGACAACGTTCGGGTGCCTCACGACATGCTGGTCGGAGAAGAAGGCATGGGATGGTACTACATCATGAACGCCTTCTATGGAGGGGGCGGAGGCTACGCTGGGCACTCCAAGTTCCAGCGCATGCTGGATGACGTAGTAGCCTACTGCAAGGAGACGACTCGATACGGTAAGCCGCTGATCAAGGACCCGACAGTGCGACACGAGTTAGCCAACCTCGCCATTACCGTCGAGACCCTCAAGCTCCTGACGTACGAGGGGCTTTCTGCTGCCAAGACGAAGGAGCCTCCGGCCTTCGGCGGTGCGATGGGCGTCGTTATATCGAAAGAGGCCCAACCCCTGTTCGCTCAGGCCATAACTCGAATCGTCGGGCCGATGAGCCAAGTGAAGAAGGGCAAGTGGGCGCCGATGGCAGGCCACGCTGAAGAATGGTACAGGGGCTCTTATGCCAACCACGCCGGGGGCACGCCTCAAGTGAAACGCATGGTCCTGGCCACACGCGGCCTCGGGCTACCTCGATAGGGGGCACATCATGGACCTTACCTTCAACCAACAACAACGGGCCATTCAGCAGACAGCACGGGACTTCTTCCAGGCGAATTCAACCTCCGAGGCTGTCCGAGATTTAGAAGAAGCGGGGCCGGGCTACTCTCAGGAATTATGGAAGGAAATGGCCAGCCTCGACTGGCTCGGTCTTACCTACCCTGAGAATTACGGCGGCGCCGGTGCCGGCCTTCTAGATCTCTACCCTATCTATGTGGAGATGGGGCGAACCATCTTCCCTAGCCCTCATTTATCAACCGTTATCCTCGCGGGCGAGACAATCCTCACACTTGGCAGCGAACAACAGAAGAAGGACATCCTGCCTCGCATCTCCACGGGTGACCTGGTACTCCCCTTTGCGTTCATGGAAGCGGCAGGCGAGTATGGTCCAGGCGGCGTGCATGCTTCCGCGACCCCCGACGGCAACAGCTATAGGCTCCGCGGGGCAAAGGTCCTAGTTCCCTACGCTAAGGCCGCCGAGCAAATCCTGGTGGCGACGCGAACCGGTGACGGCGAAAAGGACCTGACCCTGTTCCTCGTCGACCCCCAGGCCAAAGGAGTAGGAATCGAATCCATGGACAATATCGCTGGCTACGAACTTTGCGCGGTGACTCTCGAAGACGTGCAGGTCGGGAGTGGTGCCGTAGTGGGAGGGCTAAACGATGCCATGGCTGGTATAGACCCTGTCATGGCTCGTGCCCAGGTCCTACAGTGTGCGGAGATCGTGGGGGCTGGAGAGGCGATCTTGGATTTGGCTGTCGGCTACGCAAAAGACCGCGTTCAGTTCGGACGCCCTATCGGTCAGTACCAGGCTGTCCAATATCTCTGCTCAGACATCGCCATCGACATGCACCTCTCTTCCTTGCTGTCCAGAGAGGCAGCCTGGCTTATTGACGAAGGAAAACCTTCCACTAAGGAAGTCTCAATGGCGAAGGCCAGCGCAAGCAAGGCAGCGCAGCACATGGTCCATCAAGCACACGAGGTGCATGCTGGTGCGGCGTTCATGCTGGAACACGACCTTCAACTCTATTCGCGCCGGGCAAAGCACTGGGAATTTAATCTGGGGAATCAAACGTTTCACGAAGAGCAAATAGCACAAGCACTCGAAGCCTAGTCGGGGTCAACAGGCCCCTACAAATCCGTCATTCCGGTTAGTTGGACCCCCAGGAGGCGCATCGTGATCGATCGTTCTATCTCTCACCTGGACGGCAAAACCGCAATCGTCACTGGCGGGGGTCGCGGTATCGGTAAAGGTCTTGCCTTGGGCCTGGCCGCATTTGGGGCCAACGTAGTCATCGCAGAGCGCAACCCCGACCTGGCCAAGGAGAGCGCAGCCGAGATCACAGCCACGGGGGGCAAGGCTCTGGCGGCACCGACTGACGTTCGCGAATTCGACCAAGTCAAAGCAACAGTCCAACAAGCCGTCGACTCGTTCGGGAGCGTAGACGTACTCGTCAACAACGTTGGCGGCGGCTTCCCCGCCGACTTCCTTGACATGAGCGAGCGCGGCTGGGACGCAATTCTTCGCATCAATTTGAAGGCAACCTTCTACTGCACAAAGGCCGTCTCGGATCACATGATCAAGCAAGGGCACGGCGGTTCGATCATATCTGTCGCCAGTATCGAAGGGTCGCGGGCAGCGCCAGGGTGGGCTGTTTACGGCGCCTGCAAAGCGGGGATTATTAACTTCACCCAGACGATGGCTCTTGAGTTATCAAAACATCAAATACGTGTGACCTGCATCTCTCCGGGCCATATCATCACGCCAGGCATCCCCTTCGAAAATGCCCAAGCCAACGATAACCCTTATGCTCGGTCTCTTCCCTTAAAACGCTTGGGCACCATCGAGGATATGGCCGGCACCGCCGCATTCCTCGCTTCAGACATGTCGAAGTGGGTGACCGGAATCAATATCACCGTCGACGGCGGCGCCATGGCGGCAAGGGGCTGGGTACGTGACCGGGAAGGAACCTGGCTCACGAGCCCGAGCGACTAGCACGCCAAGGCAGCTAAGCTATTCTCTCCTAGCGGCAGTGCCCCCGTCGATCGGGATGGCCACGCCAGTTATAAACGACGCCTCGTCGGAGGCAACGAAGGCAGCGAGATTCGCCACGTCCTCCGGTCGGCCCAAGCGTTGAATCGGAATCGTCGGTGCCAGTCTGTCCCGCCAATTCGAGTCCCTGTTGTGATCCATAAACTGCGTGGACCGCTCCGTCTCGATGAAGCCGGGACAGATCGCGACAGCCCTGACATTCTTCGCCCCATAGTCGAGGGCGATCGACTTCGTCAGACCGACCACGCCATGCTTGGATGCAACGTAGGCACTCTGATTGGGATTACCCGCAAGGCCTGCCGTCGAGGCCACGTTGACGATACAACCGCCGCCCGCCTTCAGCATGTGCTGAAGCGCGTACTTACAACAGTAGTAGGTACCGGTAAGATTAACGCCGAGGGTAGCATCCCACCAATCCTCATCCATATCCGCAACAGTTTCGGCCAACGGCTGGTCTGGGCGGTTCTTCGCAGCGTTGTTCACCAACACGTGGAGCCCTCCGTATGTGTCAAGGGTGGCTCGAATTAAATCTTTCACCTGTTCAAGGTCATCAACGCTACAACCAAACATAACCCCATCACCACCTGCCGCTTTCACGAGCCGAACGGTCTCCGCCAAACGCTCCTGACGCTGCCCGACCGCGACAACCTTCGCCCCCTCAGCCCCAAACTTGACGGCAATCGCTCGGCCTATACCCGATCCGGCGCCCGTAATAACCGCAACTTTCCCATCCAGCATGTCTCACCCCTAACACAAATGAGTTCAAAGCAACGGCCTACGGCATGCTAGCTGAGACCTAGTTTCAGGGCAACGGTGAACCTCAAGCTCCCATCCTCGTCCAATCGGCTGCTTTCCCTTCTCCTTCAATCCCGTATAATCTCCGCGGACATCCTGCACCCTCGGAGGACCTCTTGGGCGACTACACCAGATACCGCGACGAACACCACCTCGATGTAACGATTAAGGACCGCGTCGCGGTTGTGACGATGAATCGCCCCGAAAAACGAAACGCCATTAACCAGGCCTTACATGAAGGCCTCGAGTACATTCTCAACGACCTCAGCACAGACCCAGACGTTGGGGCGATCTTGATTACAGGTGCTGGCAAAGCGTTCTGCGCCGGTGGCGACGTTAGCAGCATGGGGGAAAGCATCCAAGACCGTTCGCCCCTCCATTTCACCCGCGGCCCCAAGTACCTAGTTCAGGCATTTGCCAATTGCGAGGCCCCGGTCATCGCTGCCGTCAACGGCCCGGCTGCCGGCCTGGGCGCAACAATCGCGCTCATGTGCGACGTCGTGTACATGAGCGATCAGGCACGGATCGGCGATACTCATGTCCAAATGGGGCTCGTCGCCGGAGATGGTGGCGCGGTCATCTGGCCTTTGCTAATCGGCCCACATCGGGCAAAAGAATTCTTAATGGCTGGGGCCTACGTTGACGGCGCCACCGCAGATAAGATCGGCCTCGTTAACCACGTGGTCCCCCACGACCAGCTCATGGAGGAGGCCATGTCCTACGCCATCGAGCTTGCCAACGGCGCCGCAGCCGCAATCCGCTGGACCAAGATGTCCATCAACCGCGTGATTTGGCAGAACCTTAACCTAGTCCTGGAGATGAGTCTCGCTGCGGAGGGCCTCTCCTTCCACACAAAGGATCACGTTGAGGCTGCAAACGCGTTCATGGAGAAACGCCCGCCCAAATTTACCGGCCAGTAACTGCAACTCTCCGCGCCGATTCAGAAGGCGCCTTCACCCAAAAAGCTTGGCTGCAGAGGCGTCAGCCAAGCTTGCGGTATCACTCCTCCCAGATTCAGCCCACAACTTAAACTCCAAGGAGCCCATATGCCTAGCGCGGACTTCGCCAAACTATTCGACCTATCTGGCCAGGTTGCTTGTCTAACTGGCGGTGCCAGCGGCATGGGCCGTAGTACGGGGATCGTGCTTGCGCAGGCAGGCGCAAAAGTGATCCTCGCAGACATCAACGAGGCTGGCCTCCAAGAGACCGTCCGTTTTATCGAGGATACCGGCGGTGAGGCTGAGGCGATACGCGTCGACGTGACAAAAGAGTCAGAGGTCGAGGGGCTTGTTCAAAAGGCGGTCTCACAGCATGGCCGTATCGACATCATGGGCAACATAGCCGGCATCCCTCAGCAAAGCCTAATCGTCGATACCACGGAAGCGATGATGGACAACCTCTTCGCCATCAACCTCAAAGGCGTCTTCTTCGGCACCAAGCACGCCTTGAAGGCGATGATCCCCCAGAAGCACGGCAATATCGTGAACATCGCGTCGGGGGTCATCCATGCCCCAGGTGCCGAAACCTGGTCCCTCTACGGGATGTCTAAAGCAGCCGTCGCGATGCTCAGCAAGACCGCGGCCAAGGAAGCAGCGTCCCACGGAGTCCGCGTGAACACTGTAGCTCCCGGCATGGTAATCACCGGCTTCACGGAAAGACACTGGCAGGACGAGTCTGGCAAAGAAGTCCCCGGCCGTAAGCAGTCCTTCATCGAAGGTGTCGAGCAGCACACCCCTCTAGGAATGGCTGGGCACCCGGACCACATCGCCCATGCGATCCTCTATCTAGTTTCGCAAACTGGGGAGTTTTTAACCGGACAGATCATTAATCCGAACGGCGGCGCCCAAATGCCCTGGTAGTCTATAGGTCCTGGCAGCTTGGGCAGAAGTACGCGCTTCGACCTCTAATAACGACGCGCTCTGTCGTATCCTCGCACAACCTGCAG
>Ga0310344_10003460_pt1 | contig 11737 bp, 10 predicted proteins | sample HC15DNA20200_MG_FD_203801 | JGI IMG/M metagenome (GOLD analysis project Ga0310344, IMG submission 203801) | Marine microbial communities from station ALOHA, North Pacific Subtropical Gyre - HC15-DNA-20-200_MG | ecosystem: Environmental > Aquatic > Marine > Oceanic | place: Pacific Ocean: North... | reverse complement strand
ACTCTATAAAGTAAGGAGCCCCATCGTCCTTTATGGAGTGACATCGATCCTCGACTCAGTTGCCTATCACTCAGGCGCTACGGCTGTACCGCCATCGACAGGTAACGAAGCTCCCGTGATAAATCGAGCTTCATCGCTATGCAGAAACAACGAAGCATAGGCAATATCCCATCCGCTCCCCATCTTTCTTCCAAGTGGCACTTTCGCGTTCCTGGATTCAATCACCTGATCGCGAGGCGTTCCCGCAGCCACTCGCGCTTCGATAGCCATGGGGGTCTCCATCAGTCCTGGCAGAATTACGTTGGCGCGAATCCCATATTGAGCGTTGAATCCCGCGATATTTTCCGTCAGTGCGACCACGGCCGATTTCGTTGTCTTATAGCCTACGTATGCATAGGCACTGCGTACTGCCATGGACGAAATATTGACAATCGAACCAAATTGCTGCTCCTGCATTACCGGTAACACGTGCTTGCAAGCCAGCCACATACCACGCAGATTTACCTGATAGAGACTATCGAAAGATTCCACCGATAAATCCGTAGCGACCGCATCTCCCAAGGCCAGACTCGCTCCAACATTGTTATGAAGGAAGTCAATACGTCCGTACCGGTCCACGCAAGCTGCTACCGCAGCCTCCACATCTGCTTCTGACCTGACGTCTGATGCAAATGCTGAAGCTGTACCGTTCTCATCTTCAATCGCCTTCACTGTTTCTTGAGCAGCATCGAAATTTCGATCTACTACCAATACTTGGGCACCTTCTCGCGCTAAGAGTTGTGACGTCGCTCTTCCATTACCGATCGTCTCACCTGCGGTCTGCCCACCACCAAAAATTAGCAGCGTCTTCCCTTCGACACGTCCTACCATCACTTGCTCTTCTCTCTATCACGCAGACGCTCACTTGCGACCGCATTCAGCCATCTCAGGTTACTCAGAGATCGCACCCATATGATGAACTCGCTTTACTATGCCAAAATTCAGCGCTGCGAGGAGACATATGCGAATTGGCCTACTATCGGACACGCACGTACCGGAAGCTGGACCCGATCTCCCAAGAGAGGTATACAACGCACTTAAAGGAAGTGACGTGATACTGCACGGCGGTGATATCACGATCGGTAGGGTACTCGACTCTCTTGAACATATCGCTCCCGTATACGCCGCGATGGGGAACCACGATGAACATCTAGTTGAAGACCCGCGTGTCAAACCGGTTCACTGGTTGACTTTCGAGGGGCACGAGATAGCACTGCTACATCGTTTCGAGCCACTCGACTGGGAGCTCGACCGTCTCTTTCAGCGATTTTTTGATGGCCGCAGACCTGAGATCGTAGTTTTTGGTGATTCCCACTTCGAGCTAATCAAAGAAGTCGAAGGGGTCATCCTGTTCAACGTCGGCAGTGCGACGCTTCCTCGTAACCTGAGCCCACGTCTGGGGCATATCGGATTTCTCACCTTGGAGGAGAATCAACCACCGATAGCTGAACTAGTCGACCTGTCTAATGGTGCAAATGACAAATTTATGCGCACCGGGGCCGAACAGCGGAATCATTAAGATGGACATGGACCTGTCACCGCTTTGCCGCAACGACGTGACTCCTGTGCCTGCTACCTGAGCCCGTTTTTGACAAGCGGCATCACCTCTCGAGCAATTGTTTCCATATAAGTCGGATCGGAACCTTCGTTTGATAAAGGTGGGTTCGGAACCGGATGAGGCACTACAATTTCAAAATTAATGCCCTGTGATAACACTTCGATGAGTTGAGAAGAGATATCCGAGACTCCACCACGAACACAAAATGCATCCGCAGCAGCATCGGGTAAAAACTCCACCAGACGACCTGACTCAATTAAATCCGAGTGATGATGAAAATCAGGGTTCACGAGTCGTTGCAGTTCGTGAACATCGGGACCATTCCAAGTGAGTCCCGCTATCTCAAAGAGATGAGGCGAATACTCGTAGTAGCCTGCTGCCACTGATTTTCCAATCGTGAGTGCGCGTTCAGCGTCATCATCAAGAACTGTATGCAGCACAAGACCCAAACGGATCGAATCTGGATCTCTACCGGCATCTTCGGCCCCCTGGTGGATCGCTGCAACAGCACTGTGCAGCAATGCTTCACCGCGACCAACTCGTATGAACACACCGTCCGCCACTCTTCCTGCCGCACGTAGCATTCGAGGTCCAGCGGCCGCAATCCAGACAGGTACATGTCGTGGGTGAGGGATACGCGTGGATGAGTTTGCTCCGAGGTTCACCGCATCGCCTTTTAGTAACGTTCGCATCATCAATGTCGCATCTTCGAGTCTCGCAACACTCGCAGGTTTGAGTCCGGCGAGTCTCACAGCGGTGTCACCAATCCCAAGCCCAAGCAGTGCCCTACCATTCGAGAGTTGATCAACCGTCGCGATCGACCCAGCTGTGACAGTTGGATGCCGTGTAATCGGATTAGCTAGCAGCGTCCCAATCCCGATACGATCAGTTGCTGCAGCCGCAAATGCGAGCAACACATATGTATCGTGGCGACGCATCTGCGAATCAGGGACAAATGCATAGTCCCAACCGAGTTGTTCAGCACGCGCTACGTCCTCAGCAAAGGCAGCTGGCGTCGAGAAATCAAAGCGATTCAACCCAAACGCTGGCATGTTCATTAGTTCACCCTGACCGTCTGTCACATTGACCGCAATTACCTGCCAATCAGCATGTTTTTATACACGTAACATTTCTAACTCTGTACATCGGTCGCGCAAGAGCCATTCAAGTTGCACAATCGATGTTCGATGCAACTCGAGGCCACGTAGCCAAGTGGTAAGGCAGGGGTCTGCAAAACCTTTATCGCGAGTTCGATTCTCGCCGTGGCCTCCACCCCTCAACCGTTTGAACATTCCTTACACTTGATCAAAATTCGACATTCCTCAGCGCCGGTATCAACTCATCAGACATTAATTGCATGCTCGATAATGCCACCGGCAGAGGCATTCCTGCCCAATGCGTGCGAAGCACCAGGTGGTTTGCACCGAGCTGTTCCCAATAAGGTCTAAGCTGTTCAAAACAATCTTCCGGCGACCCGAGAATGAAGCGATCTTTCATCAACTCATCGGGAGGCCGATCAAAGGAGTCTTCATCTGGTATCACTTTGTCCTGCCCCCAGGAAGCGTAGGTATCATACTTCCCGAACAGATACGGGCCCGCCGTTTTGATCGCCGTCTCACGATCGACAGCACAATAGATCTCACGTAATAGTGGTAGCTCCGACGGAAAAGGTTTATGGACTTTATCGAGCTCGTTGCGGTACGCACGCATCTGATCCATAAGAGTTGAAAATGTTACGTGTGGATTGATAAACCACGTGTCTCCTAACCGTGCAGCTCTTCGGATTGCGCGTTCATTATTGGCAGCAATCCATATCGGTGGATGAGGTTCCTGCACCGGTCGAAGATGCATCGTTACATTGTCGAGTACGCATGTGTCACTCTGATGGCTCACCGAATCTTCTGTCCAAAGACGCTTAATCACTTCAAGGTATTCCTCAAACCGAGCGACTCGTTGTCCTTTCGGAACGTTAAACGCGTCAAACTCCACGGAGCGATATCCAAGGCCGACTCCGAATACCAGTTTCCCTCGAGCAAGGATGTCTAGGGTCGCTATAGTCTCTGCAGTCAGAACCGGGTTATGGAGGTTGAGTAGCAGCACTCCTAAACCTGTTGTCATGTCACCCGACTCAGCCATCAATCGAGCGAGTAACGGAACTAACTGAAATCCCTTGTTGTTCCCCTCGTTCAGAAAATGCTGGCCCGAGAAGAGGGAATCCCAACCGTTGTCGCGGGCATGATGGACCATCCTGACCTGCTCGTCGAACGCGCGCATCATGTCTGTACCCAGGTGTTGTTGCCCGGTGACGTATACACCGACTTTCAATTTGGTTCCCAACTGTTCTTCCTCTCGACATCGGATCTTTAGCTTACAACCCAGCCCTAGACCTCACGCACTTATGTAATCTTCCTACGGAATTATGTCTTCAACGTGTCGCTTTATGTCCTACCGTTATGTGAACTAATGGCGGCATGACGTCACTTGCTCTCCTACCCGAAGATGACTCCTCGCTCCTGCAGCAGTGTCACCGACGTTTCGCAACTGTCGAATAGTTCAGTCCAAGGCAATTGACTGCCTGCAAACCAATTCAGCTCCGGAAATTCTGCACTCGGTGACGGTTCTCCGTGTGCGCTCCCGTAGTACGCGATTTCAATATGACTGGAGCCCGTGTAGACAGAAATCAGATCGGAAATTCTTCCGACCAATCCTGTTTCTTCGTTGAGTTCTCGGCGAGCAGTTTCCTCTATGGTTTCACCGATCTCTCCGTAGCCAGCAGGCCCTGCCCACATTCCAAATCCCGGGCGATTCTCATTACCGCGACGTCCGAGCAACACCCTCCCATCTCGAACGATAAGGAGACTGGCGGCGATTGCCGGATTCTCCCAGTGAGATGACATGCACGTATCACAAAAGCCGTGCCCCTCTTCTAGTGATTCACTCACCCGAAGTACTCCACCACAGTTGTGGCAATGCACAGGCAGTCGATAGGGTTCGATCACTGTCTTGAAACGCTGTTGATGGGGATGCGCAGGCTCACTATTCAATCCCTCTTCAACCAGCGCACGTAGTGCTGCGGTTGTCGTATGAAATGCGATCTCACTCCACGGAATTTCTTCCGGCGCGAACCATCTAACTTCCGACACCTCGGACAAGGCCACTGGGTCTCCAGCAGCTTTACCGCGGAAAGCGATGATCACATATCCGTCATCGATCATCGAATACGGGGAATCTACGATTCCTGTAATTTGAGCGTCAAGACCGATTTCTTCCCGGACTTCGCGACGCACTGCCTCTTCCACTGATTCTCCACGCTCAACAAAGCCACCTGGGAAAGTCCAATAATGTGCTCGTGGTTGAATCGCACGACGAGTGAGCAGCACCTTGCCATCACGCACAATCAGAATGCCAGCAACGGGAATTGGGTTATGAAATCGAAATGCACCACATGCCGGACATTGCCGATGTGTCGGTTCGAGTTTCAAGGGAACGAGACCTGTCCCGCATTGACCGCAGTACTCACCCACCGATATCCGCCGCCCTGCACCGGTGGACTATACTGCAGCAATGAGTGACGAACACGACCCCACGCTTGCGGATTACACCTCGATAGTCGACTCATACAGCACCGACTCTGACCCAGAGATGCGCTTAACAGTCGCTGATGCGCTCCTTGGACGTGCCTTGCTGCATCACACAGAGGGTGATCATGCTGCCGCAATTGCGGATCTCACGTTGATAGTCGACTCATACAGCACCGGCTCTGACCCAGAGATGCGCGAGGCCGTGGCACTTGCTCTATTCGGGCGAGGTACCACCCATGAAGACAAGGGTAACTATGCCGCCGCAATTGCAGATTTCACGTTGATAGTCGACTCATACAGCACCGACTCTGACCCAGAGATGCGCTTAACAGTCGCTGATGCATTCATTGGACGTGTCCGGATATACGTGAATCAGGGTGACCACGCCGCTGCAGATTCACAAATCACGCTGATCGTGGATTCATATAGTGCTGACACTCGACCAGCGATGCGGGCTAAGGTTTCAGCGGCACTCTATGAACGTGGCGATTTACAGACACAACAAGGCAACTACACTGCTGCGTCTGCTGCTTACCGCGCGGTCGTAAATTCATACATTACCGACTCTACAGCCAGTGTTCGCTTAGAGGTCGCAAAGGCACTCTTTATGCTAGGTCACGTATCTCAGAAGGACGAGAGTGAGAATAGCCGCGTTTACGCAATTTCAATATGGAACATGGCTTTGGAGACATATGGTGACGATTCTGAACCAGAAATGCATTCACTACTGGCTGATATCCGCACTATGCGCGATCAGATCGCCTCGTAGCGGTCTTATAACAAGCCAACATCGACTACTACGAACGAACTAGTGCTTATGAACCTGCCGACACTGGCATCGGAGCCGCCTCAAGTTGTTTTGGTTCGCGCACAATCGCGCCAGGGGCCACTTCTGTACAAGCACCGCAACCGATACAGGCATCATCGTTAATCGAACGTGCGCCGGCACTGCCCTGAAAAGCATTCACCGGACAAATCGCAACTGCATCTTCAACTTTCGAATCACGTGGGTTTGCGACGCGGAACTTTGTCATCCCCGGCAGTGTCAGAGTTGGATCACGCCTTTGAAGTGCGAGCTCCTCATAGTCCTCACGGAAGTGCTGTAGCAGATTACGCATGGGTTTCGGACTGAATTGTCCATGTACGCAGTTCGATTGCTGGAGCATGTCATCGATCAACTTCAGATTTGCAGCATCAGCACGGCGACCATCACCGTTCATGATTCGACGGAAGATCTCAGTCATACGTTGATTTCCACCGTGGCAGGTCGTGCATCGTCCACACGATTCTTCCTCGACAAATTCAGAAATGAACTCGTTCAAGATCACCAAGTGGGTTCGGTCTGATACGAAGACAATCCCACCCGATCCCATCATTGCGTCATAGGGTGTGAAGGAATTGTTTTCGAGAGTTAATGTAGGCATTGCCGAAGCTGGTACCAGACTTCCCAGTGGGCCACCGGAATGAATCGCTTTCAGTTCAGCGCCATCGCTGACACCACCGCAGGCAGACAGAATTTCCTGCATAGGAGCACCAAACGGTAATTCCATAAATCCTGTATTGGGAATATCACCTGAGAACGAGAACAGGCGTGTGCCCACCATGGCTTCTGTTCCATATTCTCGATACCACTCATGACCGTTCTGGAGAATCAACGGTACGTGCGAGAAGGTCTCCACGTTATTCACGTTCGATGGCTTCATGAATACACCGACCGCTGCTGGAAATGGTGGTCGGATTCGTGGCTGGCCACGCTGTCCTTGAATTGAAGACAGTAGTCCAGTCTCCTCACCGCAAACGTATGAACCAGCACCTTTCACTACTTCAAGCTGGAAGGAAAATTCGCTGCCAAGAATGTTGTCACCGAGGAGTCCTGCAGCTTCAGCATGACGGATTGCCTGCTCCATCCTTTCAACTGCCAGCGGATACTCTTCGCGGATGTAAATGAACCCACGCTTAGAAGACGTAGCAAAGGCTGCAATGGCCATCCCTTCGATCAAAAGATGTGGATCGCCCTCCATCACGACGCGATTTACCCAGGCGCCTGGATCACCTTCGTCTGCGTTACAGACCATGTAATGCTCGTCCCCAGGAGCACCTGCCAGGAAGTTCCATTTCACACCTGCAGGGAAACCTCCACCACCACGTCCTCCATGCGCACCATCGATCAATTCCTGACGTACGCCGTCTGGCTGCATGCCTCGATATAAGACACGTGCGAATGCAGCCCAACCACCACTACCGATGTAGTGCTCCATTACTTCAGGATCGGTCAACCCAATTCGAGCAATTAATCTTCGCTGTTCCGGTTCTTGAGCGAAGAATGGATGCTCGCGAATGCTCGGAATCTCTGTGTGCTCGCCACTTAATACACCGATCGCAAGTGCAGAGGCAGCACCAGATCGCCCTGTCGCCTCATCCACGATCAACGCTGCATCATCTGGATTCACCGGGCCGTAGATCACGCTCGTTCCGTCGGGCCAGGTCACTGTGACAAGTGGCTGCAGCCACTGCATCCCATAACCGTGGTTTTGTCCGAGATCGATCGCTGCATTTCGATCATTGGCGATTTGCTCGATCGCTTTGCTAGTAGCCAATGCACCATTTGCTAGCGAAGATGTATCGATCGCGACGTCGATTCTAGGACGCTGCGGTTTCCGCCATGCCTGATAGACAGTCGTCGCATCTTCACGGATCTGAGAAAAGTTACCTTGAATCTGTGCTGTATCAGAAGACAGTTTCATGCCCCCCATCAGTCGATTCACCATCGCGAATCGCACGAGTCATCCGAATCGCTTCAGCAGCCGTCAATTTACCTACTACACGGCGTTCATGCTCAAAGGGGCGTTCCACCCACACCAATGGCGCCTGCTCACAGGTTCCATTGCACTGCCCATTTACCATCTCAATACGCCCGTCATCCGTACGTTCTCCGAGATCGTCAAATCCCAACACAGCAAGCATTGCGTCGCGAATGCCGTTTCCGTTCTCAAGTCGGCAAGCAGGACCCGAGCACCAGCGGATCGTTGTTGAAGCCGGAGGCTCCAGTCGAAATTCATCATAAAAAGATGCTGCGCCATAAACATGCGCCGGAAACATTTCAAGCTGCTCGGCGACTACTTCAAGAGCTTCGCGGGAGATATAGCCATAACGATGCTGCACTCGATGCAGAGCCGCCATCAATTGACCGTCATTCGGTGCGAAGTCCGCAACAAGAGCGCGTAACTCTGCACGGGCTTCGGTTTCCAGGGGCATAACAGTCCTTGCCAGCACTCACTCGTACAGCGTTTCACCGCTAACGAAACTATAGGCAGCGTGACCGTGTGGTTCAAGGAATCAAGTACTCCTCGAGTGAAGTCATACCGATCATTAAGCGTTACATGGCCGACGCGCTGCTTAGATCCGCTCGTGCCAACCGTGCGACTCGACGCCCCATCCGTATCGAATAATTCTGCCCGCGGTCTTCCGGATAGATCTGTGTCGTATTCGCAAGATACAGACCCTCGACCGGTGTTTGATGAGGAACAATCGACTCGTGATACCGATAATTCACAACTGGCTGACCTGCTCGATCGACGAACAGCCAGCGACCCGTTACCCATGCACGCTCAAAGTGTGGATTGATACGCTTCAAGTAAGGTTCATAAAGGTCGAATACTGCATCTTCGTCAAGGTCGATAATAGGATCGTCTGGATCGGTGTAGTTCGAGAGATAAACAATGTGCTTCCCGTTATAGCGTGAGCTGGGAACAAAATTGGTTTGCTCGACAGCAACAACGAATGGGCAATCTTCATCAGTCATTGTGAGCCAGTAATGCTCGGACAATGGTCGGTCAAGAGTCAGGACGAGCACACTCGCCCATTGATATTGCTGCTGAGCGATCATTGAGGCATACGCTGGATCCAAATCTGAAAGTTCCGGAAGCATACGTTCGAAAATCCCTGATGGAACGGTAGCGATCACCAAATCGGCTTCAATGAAACTTCCGCCTGATTCTGATGGAATTTCCACGCCAGTCACTCGTCCATCTGCAATACGGATACGCTGGATGGGAGTTCCAATTGCTACCGATCCGCCATGCCCCTCAACCCCATCCGCTATAGCGTCAACGAGCCGCCCGAACGATCCGCGAAGGTAACCCAACTGCTCACGTGCAAACAGGCCACCTTCGCGAGAAGCAAAACGGAGATAAATTTTTCCCCAAAACCACGCCATCGAAATATCGTCAGCGTATGGACCGAATTTCGCTCGCAGCAACGGACCCCACACACCTTCATATCCTTCTCGACCAACTCGCGACACAATCCAGTCTTTCGCGCGCATACCTTCATATCTTTTCCAGTCAGAGGTCCGCCGGAGCCAGAGCGCCGCAAGGCCCAATCGAATCCTCGTCAACAATGAAACCCGATCGAAACGCAACAGGTCGATCGGGCCGACGAACGGATAATTTCGTTCTGCTGCGTTAAGCGCACCGCGCGAGTCAATCCATTCAAGATCACTGCCCAAGCCGAGTTCTTCAATTAAATCAATGATTTCGGTATCTGAACGAAAGAGATGGTGATAGAAGCTTTCAATCCTTTCTTCACCTATCTCAAATGTTCTCACTTGACCGCCTAGGATTGGTCCAGCTTCAAACAATGAAACCCGATCACCCTGCTTCGATAGTTCATATGCCGCTGCCAAGCCAGCAACTCCACCGCCAATAATCACCGCGTTCATTGATTAGCGTCCGCTGGCTCAGACATATGTAATATCCGCTCGGGCTGCGCAAGCACCATCGGACCCAGTTGTCTCTTCCATAGCAATACCAGACCAACTACGACCACTGGCAGCAAGATCAAAGTATGTAGAGCCAAAGCATAAGCAGTTCCGTTAACCGTCATGATGCCGAACACAATAAGCGTTTCACGCACGAAATATTCAAATGGCCCGATCCCACCCGATGTACTTGGGGCAGCGATCGCAAGATTCGCCGCTCCTGTAACACCCAGATAGAGCCATGGAGCAAGATCGAGCCCGAATGCCTCTCCAATCATCCAGTAGGCCATCGCCTCAAGCGTCCACGACAATGCTGTCGTCGAACTGACCATCACCCAAGATTTTCGACCACGAAGCTGACTTAACCCGTTCAACAGATGACTCAGCCAAGAACGCATCCGCGACTGCAACATGCTGGGAGATAATTGAAGGAGCACCTCTAACAGTCGTTCTCCTCGCTCCGGGAACGCAACTATTGAGGCGAGTAGTAATGTCGCGCCGACAAATCCAACTGTTGAAACTATCGCCAACACATGAAGTGTACCGTTGCTCTCAACTAATACGAGCGTCGTAGAAAGAAACAATGCCAATACCAGACCATCGAATATTCTCTCGACGAAAATCGTTCCCAGCACAAGCATTCGTGGCGCCCCAGTAACCTGTTCAACCATCAGTGCTCGCACTACTTCACCCATACGAACAGGTAGAAGATTGTTCGCAGCGCATCCAATTACCAGTATTGAGAACGCATCTTTCAACGAAAGATCAATCGACGGTCGGAGGACTAATTGCCATCGTACGGCCCGTACCCAGAGGCCAAGAATAAATGGGATGCTGGCAAATGCGATCCAAGCCCATCCGACATCCCGAAACGCTTCAGTGAGTTCATCCAATTGCACTTGTCTAAGCAGCAACAGCAAGAACAACGCACTTACGAATAGTCCGAGCACTACACGCAATATCACTCGATGTCTGCGATACCCACGATCGTCAGCAGGGAGTCGCGCCACTTCTTTCGGTTCTTTTATTTCATATTTCATTTTGGAAACAACACTTCGCCATCGAGCGATCCAAGTGTCGACTCGTCAACGCGCGTGACAAAAAAACTCCACCAATCCTTGACCAAGGAACCATCAGCGATCCCTGATAAGAAATACCGAGGTGTGACTTGTCTATATCCTTGCTCGGGAAACCACCAGCGATGTTGATAATGGACCCCCTTCTGGTAATTGAGCCTCAGAGGATCTGACTCACTGATCGTATGTAAAGCTGCCACCACGATCGCTTCTTCAGGAAGATTCTCCGCGCGTAAGAATTCCGGAAGCACGTAACTCACCTCTAAGTCTCGGAGATACCAGGCCCACGGCCATGTGAGAGCCTGTGTGGTATCGATATAGATGGGGCGTTGTCCTTGAGCGGGTCGGTCATAGGCCATTGTTTCGATTTGTCTCGCGATTCGGGGCACGTCAGGCGACGTCTGGGTATATATATGCGGTTCTATCGGAGTGTCCGGATGACCAAACGACAATGCAATCCCAATTTGGAGCGTGAATGCTATTGCAATCGCCAGAACCGCGAAGCTGATTCCGGCAGTCAATCGAACAGCGATCCGCGCGGGTCGTTTCAGAAGTTGCGCAGTTATTGTCGGAGATATCTTCCCCACAACGTGCCCTGCTGCAAACGCAAGTGGCAATGCCAGATGAACGGTTAGCCATGGCATTTTTTCGCCTGCAAGTGATAGTGCAATGAAGGTACCTGCAAACCACCACAGCAATAACGCACCAAAGCGGTCACGTGTCC
>Ga0310344_10003458_pt1 | contig 11739 bp, 9 predicted proteins | sample HC15DNA20200_MG_FD_203801 | JGI IMG/M metagenome (GOLD analysis project Ga0310344, IMG submission 203801) | Marine microbial communities from station ALOHA, North Pacific Subtropical Gyre - HC15-DNA-20-200_MG | ecosystem: Environmental > Aquatic > Marine > Oceanic | place: Pacific Ocean: North... | reverse complement strand
CTTGAGTGAGGATCCTACAAAAACAGGAACTACCTCATTGGCGATCACTCCTTTTTTAATCGCTTCTTCTATTAAATGATTTTCAACATCTTTTCCTTCAAGAAAATTTTCTAAAATAACCTCATTATAATCTGACGCAACTTCAGTTATTTCGTTCCTTAATTCGAAAACTTTTTCTTTAAATTTTTCATTAATTGGCTCGAATTTAATTTGCTGAATATCATTTTTCTCCCAAGAGACAATCTGATTATTCAGAATGTCTATTTGTCCCTCAAACTCATCTGCTTCTCCATTCGGGAATTGCATTAAAACAAAATTTTTCGAAAATTTTTGTTTTATCATTTCTAATGTTCTTAAAAAATTAGATCCAATTCTATCTATCTTGTTTATATATACAATTCGAGGCACTTTAAATTTATCTGCTTGAGACCAAACAGTTTCACTCTGTGCTTCTACGCCTTCAACACAACTAAAAATCGCAATGGCACCATCTAGAACTCGCAAACTCCTTTCAACCTCAACAGTAAAATCAACATGTCCCGGGGTATCAATAATATTAATTTCATAACCAGTCCAAAGACACGAAATTGCGGCAGAAGTAATTGAGATTCCACGTTCTTTTTCTTGAATCATCCAATCGGTAGTCGCTGTACCTTCATCAACTTTACCAATCCTATGAACAGCGCCAGAACAATACAACATTCGCTCTGTTGTCGTAGTTTTTCCTGCATCAATATGAGAAATAATTCCTATGTTTCTTCTATGCGATAAAATCGGTCTATTCATAAATAAAGAAATCCAAAAAAATCAATTTTCCGAAGAATAAAAAATTTTATACAATTAAATCGATATAATAATTTGCTTAATAATTGATAGTATCAGATAAAATAAAAAAAATTATACTCTTTATATTTAACAAGGATTATATTTATTGTTTATGTACAACAAGAAATTTATCTTTCTTATATCTGCATCTTTTCTGTTTCTTGTAAACTGTAGTTACACTAGTTTTCAAACAGCGATATCCGAAAATCAAACTATTAAAGATTGGTTTTTAAATACAAAATATGGAGTAGTAGAGTCTTCTATTACTTGGCCCTCTGACAACAACTCTTATCCATCCCTTTTGATCATTCAGTCTTCTGATGAAAACAACCAAAAAAACACAAAAGAATTACTCTCATTAATAGGTTATCCGATTATTGCTATGAGCATTTCTCTTCCTGGCATTGGAAATTCTACAGGTCCTCATGATTTTGGAGGGAAAAAAAGTGTGGAATCCATTAAAAAAGCTATTCATTATTTATCTGAAATTAATAACAATGGAAATAAATCTATTTTCATTTATGCGAATGGATTTGGAGCTAATGCCGCTATTATCGCCACTAGAAAAGTTTCTGACGTTAAACTGCTTATTTTAGAAAACGGGCTTTTCGAGCCTCGAAAAGTCATAAAAAAAAGTCCTCAAAATCTAAAAATTAGACTAAAAGACTTTCTGTCAGACAAAAACTATAAAGCAAATTTTCGTTCTTCCTTATATGAAATAGAGAAAAATGAAATCCCTATTATTATTATAAGAAATATTAGAGGGAAGGATTACGAGTTAGAACAACATAATGAAATTATTAAATTCCTTAAACTCAAAAACAAGAAATACAAACTATTAGATATCAGTGAAAAAAATAAAAGTTTGTTTTTTCAGAAATTAATTATCAAAAAAAGAATTGTCCCGATAATAGAAAAATACTTCAAAAAGATTAATGCAGGAAAGATATTAAACGGTTAATTCTTTCTGAAAAAGGAGGATGGGTATAAAAGAAAAATTTTGAAAATAATGATGGGCTTGGATCGCAATAATTTCTAACACAAAGTTTTTTTAAAATAGTGATTAAATTCTTTGGTTTCGTTACATGCTTAAATGCAAATAAATCACAAGCAAATTCGATCTCTCTAGAAACTCTCAACAAAATTGGTGAAATAAAGAAATTCAACACGGAAAAAAACACTAGGAAAATTCCGATAGTGTTTGCAGAAGAAATATTTAGTCCATTGCTATAAAAGTAAAAGAGTTCCGTACTTAACAAAAACTTAAAAAAATAAATACCCACCGCAAAACTTATTATCTTATATATACATAAAAATAGATTGTGTGAATAAAACTGATGTGCAAGTTCATGGGCTACAATACATTCAATTTCTTCTGGATTATATTCTAGTATATTTTCAGTAATTACTATTTTACGAGTAGGACCAAATCCACAAACGAATGCATTCGCATAATCTCCATGCTTTTTAGTCTTCATGACCCAAATATGATTTTGTCCTTTAAATCCAACTTTTTTCTTCAAATTTAACAATAAATTTTCAATTTTCGTATCAGACAATTTTTCAAAATTGAAAAACAAAGGAGCAATTACAGTTTGTCCAAATAAAAAAATAAAAATAAAAATACAAGAAATCAAAATTGAAAAATATAACCACCAATAATCAGGATTTTTTTGGATACAGACTAAAAGAACTCCACTTGCAAGTGAGCCAAAAAATAATACTAAAAGAAAAGACTTAATCTGATTAGTTATCCAAAGAAAAAAAGTTTCATTAGAAAGACCAATTTTTCTAGGTAACTTAAAGCTTTGTTTGATTTCAAAAGGCAAACTTAAAAAAGTTCTCAAAACAAAATATATTGCGAAATAGCATACTCCAGAAAAAAAAGGATCAAGTTCAAAAACATTTTCATCCTGTTTAAGAAAAAAAAGAACAAAAAGAAAAGTATAAAAAAATAAAAATAAGGATGAGGCCACAGTCAAAAACGTTTTCTGTTTTTGATATTTTTGGGCCAAAATTAATTTTTCACTTTGTTCATATATTTTATTTTCCATCTTTAAACTTTCCTGAAGAGTTAATACAAAAGAAAAAATATTTACAAAAGAACCTGTAAACTTCCAATTAACAAATTTAATATATAATATTATCCAATATGAAATGAAAAAATTAATTAATACCATTTATAAATATGATAAATAAAATTGCTAAAGTTACAGTTCTAGGTTGTGGAACCTCAACAGGCGTACCTGCAATAGGTTGTGATGACCCCGTTTGCCTTTCAGACAATCCGCGTAATAAGAGATTACGACCAAGTATTGTAATACAAACAGAGGAATCTACTCTTCTTGTAGATACAAGCCCTGACTTAAGACAACAGGCTTTAGTACATAGTCTAAAGAAGATTGATGCAGTTATATATACACATTTCCACGCAGACCATACATTTGGGATAGATGACTTAAGAGTTTTCAATATGATTATGAAAAAAACTATACCTTGCTATGCATTTAACAATACGCTCAAAGTTCTTAGACAAAATTTTGAATATATCTTCGGTGAAAATAACAAACACAAAGGATTCAAACCTCGTCTAACTTTAAATCAAATTAACGATGAAATCTTTGAAGCTGCAAATTTCAGAATACTACCAATCGAACTAGATCATGCAGGAACAAAAGTTATGGGAATACGAATAGGTGATTTTGTATATGCAACTGATTGCAGTAGCATCTCTGAATCTTCTTTAGAAAAAATGCAAGGTGTCAAAACTCTGATTATTGATGCTCTTCGCCATAGACCACATCCATCTCATCTTACGGTAGATCAAGCTGTTAAAATCTCAGGATTTCTTTCTCCTGAAAAAACCTATTTTACTCATACTAATTATGAACTTGAATATGAAGAGACTAATAAAAATCTTCCCAATAATATAAAAATGGCTTACGATGGTCTTTGTTTCGAGATTAATCTTTAGTAACTTCAAACTTTTCCTCTAATAAGTCAAAGAAAAGAGAATACCCTGCATAACAGTATGGAACAAAAAGAACTGAGATTAACGTATGAAGGATGACCTGTGAAAAGAAAGAAGATCCAATAATTGAAGAAACGAATAACAATAAGAAAACAGTAAAAATATAATAAATGACAACAAGTTTAAAAATTTTAATTTCGGAATTCTTCGATAAAGTTTTTGCTTTTTGGAAAGAACGCACTAAATCTGTCTCCTTCAGCAATACGTAAAAAGTACAAAAATAAAAGCGGATAAAAGGCACAATTGCAGCAAAGATAACTAAAGAGAATGCAAGAAGTAAAGTAAAACCGCTGATTCCCAAAAGAGAAGTTACAAGGATATTAATAAAAATAAATACTGTAACTATAAAAATTTGCAGACCTAAATAATAAGCAAAATCAACTAAAATCACTTTTTTGAGACTAGAAAATGCTAACGAGAAATCCCAGAAAATTTCCTCTCCTTTCCTTTGCAGTTCTAATCTTAGAATCACAAGTATAAAAATAAAAACTGAAACTATTCTTAAAATTACTTGGGAAAAAAGCCATTTACAGATTAAAAAAAGAGAAATATCTGACCTGTCTCTAACAATAGTGGCAATCTCTGGCTGGATTGAATATGCAACTATCGCAATGGGTAAAGTGACCAAAACTACTACCAAAGTTGTTTGGTTAAAACTATCAAAAAATGCATTCACTCCAAATTTAAAATAATGTAGAATCTGATTTGTGTCTTTGTGATCTTGCATATAATCCCTTCTTTATAGCTCTTTTAAAAAACTCATAAGTAAGATTTACAAAGTTGCTCTTAAACGTATTACAAAGATACACTAGTGTATGTTTTTTTTCAGCCTCATTTTTATTTTCTAGGATTTTAAAATATCTGAATTTTCTTTTTTCGCAACTATTTCGAGACTAAAATAGGATTGAAAATAAATTTGCAACTAATTAATCTAATAGAAAAAATAGGCAACAAATCGATTTATGTCATTGAAAAAACTGGCAATTCAGTCATTTTTCTTTTTTTGGTGATTTCGTTTTTATTTCGTTCGAAATTTAAGACACGGCTTTTTATCAAACAAATTTATGACATTGGATTCGGTTCAGTTTTAATTGTTATGCTAACAGGGCTTTTTACCGGAATGGTACTAGCACTTCAAGGATTTTATACACTCCAAAAATTTGGTTCTGAGAGTCTATTAGGCCCTGCAGTTGCGCTTAGCCTTATAAGGGAATTAGGACCGGTTCTTACTGCTCTAGTTGTTACTGGGAGAGCTGGTTCTGCGATGGCAGCAGAGATTGGTATAATGGTAATTACAGAGCAAGTTGATGCTTTGAAAAGTATGGCGGTGGAACCCCTGAAACAACTAGTCTTACCAAGAATTCTGTCTGGAGTCTTAGTTTTTCCACTTCTTACTGCAATGTTTAATTTAGTTGGTATTTTTGGTGGATACTTAGTTGGAGTAAAGTTACTGGGATTGAATTCGGGAGTTTATTTTGGAGAAATGGCATCAAAAGTTGAAATGAGTGATTTGATGGGTGGGTTTTGGAAATCTCTTGCATTTGGACTTTTAGTAGTATGGATTTGCACCTATAAAGGTTATAACTGTGGGCACGGAGCCGAGGGAGTGAGCAAAGCAACAACTTCTGCAGTTGTAATGTCATCTGTGATTATTTTGATTAGTGATTATTTTTTAACCTCAATGTTTTTCCGTTAATCAGTCAAGGGGGTTTAAATTGAAACAACGTAAAATCGATTTGTCTGTCGGAGTATTTTTAATGATTGGAATAGCATCCCTGGTCTACCTTTCTGTACATCTAGGAGAACTGGATTTTTTCGTTTCTGACACCTACGTGGTCAAAGCAAAGTTTGAAAGTGTTACTGGTCTAAGAAATGGTGCTTCCATAGAAATGTCTGGAGTACCAATAGGCAAAATATCAAAAATAGAACTTAAAGATGAAGAAGCTCTTGTAACCTTGAAGCTAGACAAATCAATCAAGCTTTCTGAAGACGCAATAGCTTCGATAAGAACAAAAGGAATTTTAGGTGCGAAATATTTAAGTATCAGTCAAGGTGGCGCAGAAAAAAGAATCAATGCGGGAGGAATTATACGAGAAACTGAACCTCCTCTTGATTTTGAAAAACTAATTGGAAAATTCATTTTTGGAAAAGTTAAATAACTTATATAATTTATTAGTATCTTGTAGATTATTTTCATAGAAGAATTAAAAGGCCTAAATGAAATCTTTTTCTTTAATTTCAATATTAATTTCTACTCTATTTGTTTTTTCTATTCCAAACGTTGTCTTTTCTGGTGAACCGAAGAATCAAATTAGAGGGAGTATAAATAATCTAAAGTTTATCTTAGATAACCCATCTTTAAAGGGTACTGACAATTCGTCCGAAAGAAGAAAACAATTAAGGATGATTTTTGAAGAGAGATTTGACTTTAATGAGATGGCTAAGAGGGCTTTATCAAGAGCTTGGCGTAAGAGAACAAAGAAAGAAAAAAAAGAATTTCTTTATTCATTTAAATATCTTTTAGAATCTACATATATAGGAAAAATTGAGAGATATAATGGTCAAACTGTTCAATTTATGAAGGAATCAATTGACGGCAACTATGCAAAAGTAAAAACGTTGGTGATCACCAAAGAACAACCTATAAGAGTTTATTATAAAATGCATAAGAAGAAACGGGATTGGTTAGTATATGATGTGATAATAGAGGGGGTCAGTCTAATAAAAACATATAGAGACCAATTCAAATCAATTCTTAACAGATCATCTTTTTCCGACTTGCTTGATAAAATGCGGGCAAAACAATTCGAAAATTAAATCAGATTAAAAGTTTTCTAGTTTAGGTAACCTTAGAGCTAAAAGAAGTCCAAAGGTACCAAAGAAAATGCAAGTAATAGGCATAACGATAAGTATTCCAAAATAGTCTGCAATAACTCCGATTAATGGCATTGTCATACTTGAGCAAAACCATACTACACCTAACATAAAACTACTCGCTAAGGCAGCATGTTCTGGAATCATTTCCTGTGCATATGTAACAGAAACTCCCATCTGAGAGTAAAAAGCTGCCCCTGACAGAATTAAGAAAAGTAAACGAATAAAAGTATCATTAGAGTAGAGTGAAATTCCTAAACAAGGTGTTCCTATCAAAAGCGAAAGAATTATTACTAATCTTCTACCAAAAAGATCCGAAAAATATCCACCACAAATTCCTCCAATCGCAGCAGCAAGTAAAAAGAAAGATATAGAAAAACCACCATCTGCAAAAGAATTTCCCTTTTCTATTAGATAAATTGAAAGATAAAAAGAGATAGACATAGTAACAACTGTACGGAAATAATTAATAAACCAAAGTCCCATCAAAGAACGAAAAACTGTTACTAGAGATTTCAGATCTATTGGATTTTTCTCAGATTGTTTTTTATAAATTTCCTGCCCTGTATCTAAATTTAAAAAAAGTAATAAAAATCCAATAATAAAGACAACAATACAAGTATAAGGTAGCCCTTCAACTCCAAATTTTGTAACTACAAACGTAGCCATCGCCGCACCAAGACTAACACCCATCCTTCCCCCGGCAATATAAATAGAAACCCCTAATCCTTTCCTTTTTCCTGAAAATTGTACTGCTCTAACTGAAGCTATCGGATGAAAACAGGCAGACCCCAAACCTGCTACAAAAAGCAATAAAAATAGCATTGGGATACTATTAACGGTCGTAGCAAATGCAATCAATCCACCTAAAACTGGACCTAGTGCAAGTAACCAATTCTTTTGAAATCTATCTGCAATCATTCCAAAGATAGGTTGACCAAGGGCACCCGTAGCAGCAAGTGTTGGACCAAGAAATCCTACCAGAGAAAGAGGAATGTTTAGCATTTCTTTTAAAATAGGGATAATAGGAGATAAAAAACCGAAACAACTATCATTAGCAATATGAGCTATGACAAGAAAAGATAATTTCTTCCGATGAAAAGTAGGTTTTGTTTTTATAGCTACTGATTTATCAGATTGCAAAAAAACCTCTTATTCAGAATGATTCTTAATAAGGGTAGAAATATTTGAAAGTACTTGATCTATTTTATGAATATCATTCCCTCCGCCCGCTTGCGCAAAATCAGGACGCCCTCCTCCTTTACCTCCAAGTCGAGATGCGATTTTGCCAACTAATTTTCCTGCATGTACACGGTCCAAAATATCTTTTGTAACTCCTACAGCAATTGATATTTTTTCATCAGAAACTGTAATTATAATTACAACTCCACTTTTAATTTTTGATTTCGAAAAATCAATCATACTTCTGAGTTCTTTAGAATCAATACCATCATGACGAACTGCAACAAATCGAACCCCATCAATTTCTTGACAATTTTCAATTAGTCTTTGTAACTCAGATGTTGATTCTTTAGTTCTTAAAGAACTCAACTCTTTTTCAAGATTTTTAGAACGTTCTAATAATTCTTCAACCCTTTTTATTTCTTCATTTGCTGAAGATTTTAGAATCTGTCTAATTATATTCAATTTTTTTTGTTCATCCCTTGCATTTAAAAAAGCAGACTCTCCTGATAATGCTTCAATTCGCCTTACACCTGATGCAACACTACTCTCTTGCATAATTCTGAAAAGACCAATCTGCCCAGTAGAATTTACATGAGTACCTCCGCATAATTCTTTGCTAAAATCCCCGATTGAAACAACTCTCACATTGTCACCATATCTTTCTCCGAATAATGCAGTAGCTCCAATAGAAAGTGCATCATCTAAGGACATTTCACGTGTAAGAACTTCCCTATTTTTTGTTATAAAATTATTAACTATATCTTCAACTTGTTCTTTTTCATTCTGTGAAAGAGAAGCAAAATGTGTAAAATCAAAACGAAGTCTGTTTGGAGACAAATGAGAACCTGCCTGCTTAACATGATCTCCCAAAACCTCTCTTAGGGCATGATGCAATAAATGAGTAGCAGTATGATTGACGGATAATTTAGTTCTTCTCAAATCATCTATTTTTGTTATTATTTTTTGTTTTTGAGATAACTCTCCACGTTCTATATAAATTTTAATAACATTTAAATTTGTAGATGGTTTATTCGTATCCAAAACTATAGCCGAACCAGAATCCCATTCAATACGACCTTGATCTCCTTCCTGACCACCTGATTCAGCGTAAAATGGAGTAGGATTTATTAAAACATCCACTTTCGATCCTGTTTCTGCTTTTTCCACCTCTATATTATCTTTAACTATCTTAAGTACTTGGGATGAAACAGAAAATTCCGAATATCCTTGGAAACGAATATCCCCAACAGTACTCTCTAATTTTTTCCAGATTTCCTCTACAGCAAGTTCTCCAGAACCTTTCCAAAAAGAACGAGCTCTCTCACGCTGACCATTCATAGCCTGATCAAATGATTTGTGATCTATTTCCAGACCCTGCGATGATGATGTTTCGATCGCTAAATCTAAAGGATATCCATAAGTATCAAGAAGAGTAAAAACATCCTCTCCAGGAATAATTTTATTTTCAGATTCTTTAGCTTTTTCACATAATTCATCCATTCTTGGTTGTGCCTGTGATAAAGTTTTAGAAAATCTTTCTTCTTCAACGGCAGATATTTTAGAAATAAAGTTAAGATTATCTTGTAACTCTGGATAGGCAGAACCCATATTTTCAGACAAAACGGATGCAGTTTCTGACAAAAAGGGATCTTTGATACCAAGGACTCTAGCGTGTCTCATAGCACGACGGGCAATTTTTCTCAAAACATACCCTCTTCCCTCATTGCTTGGCAAAATACCATCGCAAATCAAAAAACTTACCGCTCTACTATGATCGGCAATAACTCTAAAAGAAACATCTATATCGTTTTCACTTTCTTGATAAGATATCCCAGTTTTATTTTCACAAAAATTTATCACTGGCATTAATAAATCAGTATGAAAATTACTATTTTTATTCTGTAAAACAGATACAAGACGTTCTAGGCCCATCCCTGTATCAACGGAAGGCTTTGGTAATAAATTTAAATTCCCTTTTGAATCACGATCATATTGCATAAAAACTAGATTCCATAATTCCAAGAATCGATCTCCATCATCATCATGTTCTCCTGGAGGAGATCCGTTAAGTCCTGCTCCTTGATCAAATATTAACTCAGAACAGGGACCACAAGGTCCTGTATCACCCATCGACCAAAAATTATCTTTTTCACCCATTCTTACAATACGATCCGATGGAACTCCTATTCTTTTCGACCATATTTGTTCTGCTTCATCATCTTCTAGAAAAACGGTTACCCAGATTTTATCACTATCGAGACCGATTTCACTTACCAAAAATTCCCATGCAAATTCAATTGCAGATTCCTTGAAATAATCTCCAAAAGAAAAATTGCCTAACATCTCGAAAAAAGTATGGTGACGAGCTGTCCTACCTACATTTTCGAGATCATTATGTTTTCCACTAACACGAAGGCATTTTTGGGATGTGGTCGCTCTATTATAATTTCTTTTGTCTAATCCAGTGAAAACATCTTTAAATTGAACCATTCCTGCATTAGTAAATAAAAGAGTGGGATCACTTAATGGTATGAGAGAAGAACTCCTTACCAATTGATGATTTTTATTCGAAAAAAATTCCAAAAAAGTGGAACGAATTTCATTTCCTGTCATCATATGACCGCCTATCAAATAGAAAAATCACTATTTCAAACAACAACCTGTTCTTTATATATACCAAAAACATTTCGAAGTTCATCAGAGATCTCACCTAAAGTAGCATGAGATTTCGCAGCATTCAAAATATAAGGTATTAAATTACCATCATTTTTAGCTGCATCAGAAAGAGATTTTAAAGAATCAATTGTTTTTTTATTGTTTCTTGTTTTTTTAAGTCTTTTTAATCTTCTGCGTTGTTCTCTCTCAATTTCTGGATTTATCTTTGTCAAAGGAACGTCAAAATCATCATCTTTATTAAAACAATTGAGACCAATAATTTTCTTACTTCCTTCATCGATTTCTTTCTGATATTTAAAAGCACTTTCTTGAATTTCTCTTTGAATCCATCCATTTTGAATAGATGCAACTATTCCACCCATTGAATCAATTTTTTCAATCAAACTTAACGCATTTTTTTCTAATTCTAAAGTCATTTTCTCAAGAATATAAGCACCTCCACAAGGGTCTACTGTGGCTGGAATATTCGTCTCTTCAGCAACTATCTGTTGAGTCCTTAGAGCCAAGCTTGCTGTTTCTTCTGTAGGAAGAGAAAGTGCTTCATCCCAAGAGTTTGTATGTAAAGACTGAGTTCCACCTAAAACAGCGGCTAAAGCCTGGTGTGAAGTTCTAATTATATTGTTTTTAGGTTGTTGAGCTACCAGAGAACTCCCTGCAGTCTGTGCATGGAAACGAAATTTACATGACTCTTCATTTTTACATCCAAATCTTTCCTTCATTATTTTAGCCCAAAGTGTTCTTGAAGCTCTAAATTTTGCGATTTCTTCTAAAAAATTATTATGTACATTCATAAAAAATGAAATTCGTTTACCTATAACATCAGGATCCATCCCAGAATCTATAGCAGATTGAACATAAGTTATAGCATTCGATAATGTAAATGCGACTTCTTGTATAGCATTAGAACCAGCCTCTCGAATATGATATCCACTTATAGAAATAGGATTCCATTTTGGCATTTTTTTGCTACAAAAAGAAATCGAATCAGATATGAGTCTTAGACTATTTTTCAAGGGGTATATATAAGTTCCACGGGCAATATATTCTTTCAAAGCATCATTCTGAATTGTTCCTCTTAAATTACTTATTTGAAAACCCCTTTTTTCTGCTATAGCTATGTAAAAACATAACAAGATTGTAGCTGTAGA
>Ga0310344_10003457_pt1 | contig 11739 bp, 10 predicted proteins | sample HC15DNA20200_MG_FD_203801 | JGI IMG/M metagenome (GOLD analysis project Ga0310344, IMG submission 203801) | Marine microbial communities from station ALOHA, North Pacific Subtropical Gyre - HC15-DNA-20-200_MG | ecosystem: Environmental > Aquatic > Marine > Oceanic | place: Pacific Ocean: North... | reverse complement strand
GCCTTTCGCCTCTGAAAGATCCAGGATCGTGCGTGCATCGATGTACGGCATTCTCCACGATCGGGTCAACGCGCCTGGCCGCACAGCGCATGCCGACTTGCCAGCGCCCGCCGTGGAAGGGCTTCGTGGCCGTCCTACGGCCGATGCGGGCGGCAACGCGATGACCCGGAGCAGGGAGGGCTCGCGACCGCCCGGTCCCCTACCGCGCCGTCCAGCCCCCGTCCACCGCAAGGACCTGGCCGGTGATCAGATCCGCGGCGCTTGAGCAGAGGAAGATGGTGGCGCCGACGACCTCCTCAGGTATGCCGATGCGGCCGAGCGGGATCTGCGGCAGCATCTCGTCTACGAACGCCTCCTCCCGCACCCGCGCTTTGTTCCAGTCCGTTTCGATGTGCGTGGGCGCAAGCGCGTTCACGCAGATACCGTGCTCCGCCCATTCGAGCGCGAGAACGCGGGTGAGCTGATTGATGGCGCCTTTGGCCGCGGCGTAGACCGCTCTCTGCGGATAGCCGACCAGGCCCAGCATCGACGACATGTTGACGATCTTGCCGCCGCCGTGGCCGATCATTCTCCGCCCCGCCGACTGGCAGCAGTAGAAGGCGGTCGTCAGGTTGGCGTCGAGGATCTGGCGCCACTGATCCGGTGTGACCTCGGTGGTGGGACCCGCCCGCATGGGCAAGCCGGCATTGTTGACGGCTATGTCGAGGCTGCCGAACTCGGTGACCGCCCGCTCCATGACCCGCTCGCAGTCTTCGGGCCGGGTGAGATCGGCCGGCACCGCGACCGCCTGCCGTCCCTGCGACGTTATCTCCCCGGCGAGGACCTCGATGGCAGCGGTGCTCCGAGCCGCGAGCACTAATCTGGCACCGGCTGCGGCGAAGCCGAGGGCGATGGATTCGCCGAGGCCACGGCTGGCTCCGGTCACGACCACGGCCTTTTCAGCCAGCGAGAAGCTGTACTTGTCTGGATCCAGGGGTCTCATCGTCGCCTTTGTGCAGCGGTCGAACGTCCCGCTGAATTGTGGAAGCCGGCCCCTGCAGGGCCGGCAGGGCGTCATCCGCCCGCGGCCTTTGCCGATTCCTTCCCGAGCTCGGCGAAGAGCCAGGGGGTGCGGCGCGCAACGGCGCGGGCCTTGTTGGATCCGGAATCGCAGGCGATATCTGCGACCAGGAGCTGCTCGTGGCGGGTGGCGTACGCCAGCTTGGGCTCGGGCCCCTGACCGTCGGGGCCGATGATGCGGCTGTTGTTGACATACTCGGTGCGACCGGCGTTGGCGATGACCAGGTGCACGCCGTTCTCCATCGCCCGAGACCGCTGGGCGCAACCCTTGCCCTGGTAGCGCTTCCCGATGTCGACGCCGTCGGCGTGGAAGAAGTTGGTCGGCTGGAACAGGATCTCCGCCCCCTTCATGACCAGGAGTCGCGACAGCTCGGGCGATCGCATGTCCGCGCAGATGAAGATGCCTATTTTTCCATGGCGCGTGTCAAAGACGTCGGCCTCGCTGCCATTGGCGAAAACCCGCTCGGAGAGGACCTTTCGCTGCTTCCCGATGTAGCCTTCCACCGGTCCGACCAGGAAGGCGGTATTGTAGATCCGCCTCGCTCGCCGCGGCCGTTCGACGACGCCGTAGATGATGTACATGCCAGTCTCGGCAGCCTTCGCCGCGAACCTCTCGGCGATCGGACCGGGGACCGGCTCGGCGTGCGGACAGCCGGACGCCTTACCGCCGCTGACCCACTCGAACCCCGTGCTCGCGCATTCCGGAAAGCAGAGAATCTGCACGCCGCGCCGGGCGGCGCGATCGCAGTACTCGAGGGCTCTCTCGATGTTGCCTCTCACATCGCGTTCGTCGGATATCAGCTGAACGGCGCCAACCCGCGTTGTCTGCACGACTCCTCCTCCTCTTGTGCACCCTCAGAAGAAATAGCTCACCCCGACCCGCGCCCCAACCGGGTTTCCCGGTGTGAAGTGCAGCTCCGCTACCGGCTCGACCTCGCCGCGCAACTGCGACTCGGTGTCGAACTGCGCCTCGTTCCACTCCACGTCGAACAGGTTCTCAACAACCAGCTCGACCTCGCAGCTAGCGAACCGGTAGCTGCCGTTGAGGTCGAACACGGTATACCCCTCGGCCGGAAAGCTGTCGGTCTCGTTCGCTGGCCGGTCGCCGATGTGCCGGTACCGCAGGGCCCCTTCCCACCCGCGCGGATGCCGTGCGGTCAGGCCTCCGGTCGACGTGATCGTCGGCGCCAGCGGTATGTCGTCAGCCCCCGCCGGCTCGTCCCGCAGCCTGCCCCGGGACAGGTTGACATCGGCGTCGGCCCACAGCCACGACCGCACCTCCATGCGCACCTCCAGGTCAATTCCGAGGCGCCGGGTGCGGCCGCGCTCCTCGGTCGTTCCGGCATCACCCACCCAGACGAACTCGCGCTCGAGATCGAGCCACCAGGCTGCGGCACCCAGGCTGATCCCGCGGGCCGGTCGCAGGCGGGCGCCCAGCTCGCCCCCGGTGGCCCGCGGCAGGGCCTCGGCGTCGAGCTGCCCGGGATCGAAGTTGCGACCGGCCAGCGCGGAATCGATCTGGGCGTCACTCTCGCCCGCGCTCCGCAGCTTCCGTTCCAGCGCGGCGGTGCGCACGCCGATGACCACGTTGCGCGCGTCGTTGGAGTGGAAGCCAGTGCCGAAGTTGACGAACAGGTCCAGGTTGCCGGTCGGTGAGAATACCAGGGTCGCCTTCGGGCTCAGAACCGTTTCCTGGGCAATGCCCGAGGCGTGTGGGAGCACGGCCGGCATCCCCTCCAGCCGGTCCGCGACGTTGAACGTGAAGTAGTCGGCGCGCAGCCCCAGCATGACGTGCAGGCGGCGATCGATAGTGATCTCCTCGCGCCCCCACAGATAGAGGTTGCGCTCGAGGATACGCGAATCGACCAGCCGGCCAGTCCGTCCCCGGTCCGGGCTCTTCCACAGTCCGACGTCGGCGTCGTCCGAGCGCAATCCGCCGCCCAGGGTGGCCCGCGACAGCCGACCAGCCACGTCGTGGTAGAAAGAGTAGCTGCTGTTGATGCCGAGCAGGCTGCGGTCATCGGTCTGTTCGATCATGTCCCCCGCCACCGGATCTTCGAGGAAGAAGGTGAAGTTGGAGAACAGCTTGAAGTCGTACTGGCTCAGGTACACCTGGGAGATGAAGGTGCTGTTATTCCGACCCTTCGACTGGAAGGTCAGGTTGAGGTTGCGCCGGCCGGTGGCGCCGCCCTCCAGGTCGTCGATCGCCCCAAGGCGGTCGATCAGGCCGCTCCGGACCGCGCGCGCCGGGATCTGCCCCGAGGCGTCCCACCCCGAGCTGAAGGCGCCCGCGTCCAGGGTCAGCGTGGACCGCTCCGAGAGATGGGTGTGGACCTTCGAGAAGATGTTGAAGCGGTGGAAGTCCTGCGGGCTGTCCACGGACCCATCGCTCCGGTAGAAGTTGCCGGCGAAGTAGGCGGTCTGGCCCGGGTCCGCCATCGGCAGCTGGTAGAGGAGCGTGTAGTTGGCGGTCCCGAAGCTGCCGGCCTCCGCCCGCAACGCGTTCTCCTCCAGGTGGTCCCGGGTGCGGAAGGCGATGGCCCCGGCGGTGGCGAAGTTGCCGTGCTCGGGAAAGTAGGGTCCCTTGTGGACGTCTACCGACCCGATCACCTCCGGAATCATGAAGTGCAGGTCGGCGTATCCCTGGCCGTGCCCGTGCGACACCATGTTCACCGGCATGCCGTCGACCTGGATGGCGACGTCGGTGCCGTGGTCGGCGTCGAAGCCCCGCAGGAAGATCTGTTCGGCCTTGCCGCCCCCGGCATGCTGGGCGATGACCAGCCCCGGCGCCATCTGCAGCATCTGGTGTGCCGTGCGACTCGGCCGGATCTGCAGGTCGAAGGAGCGCACCGCGCTCGAGGAGGCGGCCGAGTAGACCTGCTCCGCCTCAACAAGGACCTCACCCAAATGGATCGGGCTCGAGTGCATGTGGAAGTCCACTTCCGCCTCCTCACCCACCCGCACCGCGATCCGTCGGGATTCGGCATCATAGCCTACCAGGCTGGCCCGCAAGGTGTAGGTTCCCGACTTCAGCCCATCCATCTCGAAATGGCCATTCAGGTCGGTGGCCGTTCCCCGGTTCGTACCCTCCAGTCTCAGAACCACACCCGGCAGGGGTTCACCGGACTCCTCGTCGTGGATCTCCCCGATGATGCGGCCGCCATCGCCCGCGCCTGCAGCCACCTGCCCTGACGTGGCGAGCAATATGAGGAATGTGATGATTCGCAACACGTCTTCTACTCCATGTTAGTTAGGGTCCTGCGACGTTAGTTAGGGTCCTGCGACCACTCCGCCAGGCCAATCGGCGTCGGTCGCTTCAGTGCCTGGCGATCCTCCTCGATCCACTCGGCCCACCTGACTTCATCGTCGCGACAGAAGCGGCTGTTGGCGCGCGCGAACATGTGGGGATCCTCGCCGAACAGGCGCATGAGACGCCGGTCCTCGTTGTTCCGAGCCACCTGGAGGATCGCCTGCACCGCCGGTCCCCGGTGATTGTCGCGGCACTTGAGCCACGACTTGTTGTAATAGAGGCTGAAGAAGTAGCGTCGCTGACCGGAGCAGTTCGGCGTGCCGGAATGCAGCAGGGCCGCGTGAGTGAAGACCACGTCGCCGGCCTGTAGCGGCACGATCACCTCGTCGGCATGCGGTCGGCTCTGGTCTTCGGCGGCGATGCCGATATCCCGGCGGTGCGATCCGGGAATCACGCGCAGAGGCCCGTACTCGTCGGTCAGGTTCTGCAGATAAGTGATCGCGTTGGCCGCCAGCGGCGGCACGTATTCTGCGTGCGTGGGCTTGAACGCCCAGATATCCCGGTGCCATCCCGACACCCTGCCCGCCGCCGCCGCCGTCGATACCGACGGAAAGGCTATGAAAGTCAGGTTGTCCATCTGCACGAAAGGACCCATCACCGCCTCGGCGAAGTCCAGCAGCGTCGGGTGGGCAACGGCGGGGAGAAATAGCTTTGGTTCGAATTCAAGGGTCGACCGCAGCCGGTAACTAGGGGACTCCTGTCCTGGAGGAGTCTGGCGCTCGACGATACCCGGATAGGCCGCCCTCCAGGCCGCTATCAGACGCTCGCTGAACAGCTTTTCGAAGACGGTGTAGCCGTCGCGCTTGTAGGCGGCGATACGTTCCTGAAGGCTCGGTGTCATTTCAGCAACTCTCGCAGCAGACGTGGACAGACCAAGTTTGCGAAACCGAATAAGGTATGTCCTCTGCGCTTCCCGTCCACTAACTTGTGGATCTGCCGTTTGCATGCCGGCTACCTGCCGGCTGCCCAGCTTTGGAGGAACGTAGCGATGCGAGTAGGAGCTTTTTTGGTCCCGAATTTCGATGACGACTTCCTGCGCTTCCTGCAGCAGTACGGAGTCGCCGACGTAGTCGGTGGCTTCTCGTCGATCCCCGACTACACCAGCAAGTTCCCCCCCGAAGCCGGCGACCAGCCCGGCAACCACTGGAAATACGAAGAGCTGGTTCAGCTGCGGGAACGGGTCGAGAGGTACGGCATGACGCTGGCCAGCCTGGAAAACCCGCATCCAGCCTGGTGCTTCGATCACGTGTTGCTCGGCCTGCCCGGCCGCGACCAGCAACTCGAGAACCTCGCCATCACGATCCGCAACATGGGGCGGGCCGGCATCCCCTACGTCGGCTACAACTGGATGGGCAATCCGCCGGGGCTCTGGCGCTTCTCCACCCGCACTTCCACGACCTACCCAGCCCGCGGCGGCGCCGAGACCGACCTGCTCGATATGGCCACCATCGACACGGCGCCGATGTTCCGCGAGCGGGAATATGGAGAGCAGGAGATGTGGGAGAACTACGAGTATTTCGTCAGGGCGATCGTGCCGGTCCTGGAGGAGTCGGGCGTGCGCATGGGCCTGCACCCGGACGACCCACCGACGTCGAGCGTGGGGGGCATCGCCCGGATCTTCCACAGCCCGGAGGGTTACCAGCGCGCCCTCGATCTGGCCGACAGCCCGGCCAGTGCCGTCAACCTCTGCCTGGGAAACTGGACGGCGATGGGCACCGACATCCTCGCCTCCATCCGCCAGTTCGGCGCCCAGAACCGGATCCTCTACGGCCACGCCCAGGGAGTGCAGGGCACCGTGCCCCGCTTCAACGAGTGTTTCCTGGACGAGGCCGACTGCGACTACTACGACATCGTCCGCGCTTTCGACGAGGTCGGTATCGACACCTTCCTCGCCGTCGCCCACCTGCCGCGCACGATCAACGATGAGCCGCCCCAGTTCCAGGGACACGCCTTCGCCATCGGTTTCATGGCCGGCATCATCAAGTCGGCGAACCGCGCGACAGCTGACAGCTGACCAGAGCGCGACGGCTATTTCAGATAGGAATCCTTCACCGCGATCTTGCCATCGCGGAAGGTGAACAGGTCGCAGCCCCGCTGCTCCAGGGCCTAGCCATCCTTCGCGCTGGTGGCCAGCAGCAACCACTCCGATCCGCCGCGACTGCCGCTGGCGAAAAGCTCCCCCTCCTTCCAGCGAGCATTGGGGAAGTTCTCGAGCAGCTTCGCCATGATGGCATCGACGTCGTGCCGGTTCCAGGCGTCGAGATAGCTGGTCAGGTACTCTTCCGTTGGCATCGGTCCCTCCTCAATCCCACCACTCCTCACCCGGTGCCAAGTGGGCACGCAGCAGTTCCTCGTTAAGCGCCACCCCGATCCCCGGTCGATCCGGCAGGGTGATGTAGCCACGGTCGACCACCGGTCCGCCCCAGTCGGCGGCGATATCGTCCCACCACGGCGTGTCGAGTCCGTGGTGCTCCAGGGCCAGGAAGTTGGGTGCGTTGGCGCAGACGTGGGCTGAGGCCACCGTGCCCACTGGTGTGCAGATGTTGTGCGGCGCGAAGCTCAAGTAGTGCTGCTCGCACAGCTCCGCCACCTTCTTCCCCTCCTGGACCCCGCCGAAGCGGGGGATGTCCGGCGTGATGATGTCGGCGGCCCGCGACTCGACCATCGGCCGCAGTCCATGGCTCATCCAGTGGTTCTCGCCGCAGGCGATCGGTACGGAGGTATGGTCGGTGACATATTTCAGCGCCTCCAGGTTCTCCGGCGGCGTCGGATCCTCGAGCCAGAGGATGTCGATGTCCTCCAGCCGGCGGGCGATGCGCAGCGCGTCGGCCGTCTGGTAACACCAGTGCAGGTCCAGGCAGAGGTCGACTTCCGGGGGCAGGGCCTCCCACGCGGCGTGACCCACGGCACTCATAAACTCGACCTCCCGCCGCGACAGGCCGCGATTGTGGGGATCGTTGCGGTACGCAGCCGGCGCGCTGTTGTCGATGTCCACCTTTACCACCGTGTACCCGGCTTCGACGCGCTCCCGAACCCCGTCGGCATAGGCTTCGGGCGAGTGGTCGCCCGGCCTGCCCGTGTCGGCGTAGATGCGGATCCGGTCCCGGTATTTCCCGCCGAGCAGCTGCCACAACGGCTGGCCCGTGATCTTGCCCAGCAGGTCCCACAGCGCCAGCTCCACACCGGACAGGGCTAGCACGATGCTGCCTCCCGACGAGCCGGCGCCCGACAGGCTCCGGTAAATCTTCTGCGCCAGCGGCACGACCTGCCGCGGGTCTTCGCCCACGATAATGCGCTCGATGTGCCCGAGGATATCCCGCACGCCTAGCGGCAGCTGGGCCTCTCCGACGCCGCAGAGTCCCTCGTCGGTCTCTACCTTGACCAGGGTCCAGGTCCAGGGGATACCCTGAACCATCATCGATTTCAGTCCTGTGATCTTCACTTGAGGACTCCTCCCTTCCACCTGACGCTGACTGGGCTATGCCCGGAGACGCCAGGCAAGATGGCAACCAGGAGGCGCCGAGGCAAAAGCGGCCGTACTGCCGGAACCCGCCAGCGGCCGCGCCTGCGGCCCAAAGACTGCAACCCGCACGCTGCCGCAACGGTTGACCGCGCGCCGCGGCGCCTTCAGCTTCACACCGTTCGGCAGCCGCTAATTACGGAGATAGAAACAGTGTTGTACCGGAAACTGGGCAGGACCGGACTAGACGTGTCACTGCTCGGACTCGGCACCGGCGGCGCGCGTCAGATGGGCAAGTCTCAGGGCCATCCGGTCCACCGTCAGCACGAGCTCGTACATCGCTGCCTCGAGCTGGGGATCAACCTGTTCGACACCGCCGAAGCCTACGAGGACACCGAAGCCACTCTTGGGGCAGCCTTGAACGGGGTCGATCGGCGGTCCTACATCCTGGTCACCAAATGGAGCTACTTCAGGGACGAGGTCTTCAGCGACGTCGGGACGATGCGCGCTGCAGCCGAAACCAGCCTGAGGCGCCTGCGCACCGACTACATCGACGTCCTGCTCTTTCACGGGCTGCTGCCCCAACACTACGATCGCATCGTCAACGAGTACCTGCCGGAAATGTGCCGGCTACGCGACGAGGGACTGGCGCACCACATCGGCTTCAGCGAGCGTTTTCCGAAGGACCCCGGCCATCGCGCCGTGACGCTGGGCCTGACTCAGCACCCCGATCTCTGGGACGTCGTGGGAGTCAAGTACGGCATCCTCAACCAGCTTGCCGTGCACGAAGCGCTACCCCTGGCACTGCAACACGATGTCGGCGTCGTCAACATGGCCGCGGTGCGGGAGCGCCTGCCGGATCCCGCCTTTCTCGAGCGCACCATCGCCGGGTGGAAGGAGTCGGGTTACCTGGCGCCCGACAGCCTGCCGGATGTCGATCCGCTCGGCTGGCTGGTGCACGGCGACGTCGAGTCAGTAGTCGCCGCCGGCTACAAGTTCGCGGCCGCTCATCCCGCCGTGGCAACCGTGCTCACCGGCACCGCCACGATCGGCCATCTCGATTCCAACGCCGCCGCGCTCGAGCACCCCTGGCTGCCAACCGATGATTCCCGCCGCCTGGCTGACCTGTTCGGTCAGGTAAAAGAGTATGCCTAGTGCCCTGTTCACGTAGTGTTTTGTTCAAGAAGTAGCCTCGTGATTTCGTTATCGAAGCGCCCGGATTCGCCCTGACCGAAGGAGGAACTCTTGCGCATCACCAGGGTGACTGCCCTCTACCCAAATTGGAAGCACTTGCCAGCAGGCGCCTGGCAAACCCACTTCTGGCAGATCGTCGTCCAGGTAGAGACTGACGGGGGCGTCACCGGTCTGGGCTACGGTGGCGGTGGCGAGCCGGGGTGCGCGGTGATCAACCGGCATCTGCGCGAGCTCCTCGTCGGCCGTGCAATCGAGTCGATCGAGGACATCCGCGATACCTGGGACCTGCTCTACGCCAAGTCCCTGCCGTACGGGCGCAAGGGGATCCCGATCATGGCACTCAGCGGCGTCGACCTGGCGCTCTGGGACCTGCTCGGCAAGGCGCGGGACGAGCCGGTGTACGAGCTGCTCGGCGGCCTGCGCAAACCCCGCGTCAGGGCCTACGCAACCGGCGACGACATGGAGCATTACCGCGACATGGGTTACACCGCCAACAAGTTCAGCCCTGGTCGCGGCGGCAGCGACGCCGATCTACAGCAAACCGTGGCCAACGCCACTCGGTCCCGCCAGATTTTCGGTTCCGACGGCACGATCATGACCGACTGTTACATGGGCTGGGACGGCGAGGCAACCCGACGCGCGGCCGCAGCAGTGAGCGGGCTCGACGTCTACTGGTTCGAGGATGTCCTGAGCCCCGACCTGCTGTCCGAGCAGGCCGGGCTAAAGGAGGAGATTCAGCCGATTCGCCTGGCCGGTGGCGAGCACGAGTTCACCCGTTTCGGGTTTGCCGACATCGCCCGCGCCGGTGCCCTCGACATCTGGCAGCCAGATATCACCTGGTGTGGCGGGATCACCGAGGGGCTGCGCATCCTCGAGTTGGCCCGGGAGCACGGCGCCCAGGTGGTGCCCCATCGGGGCGGCGAGACCTGGGGGCTGCACTTCGTCGCCGCCACCGACTGCGACGACCTGGCCGAGTCGATGCCGGCGCGCTGGTCCCCGGGAAGCGACGAGCTGTGGCTGGACGAGCCGCGAGCCGTCGACGGCCACCTGACCCCACCCGACCGACCCGGATTCGGCGTGCGCCTCAACGAGGCGATGTTCTAGCTGGCGTTCGCGCCTTAACCCGGCGCACCAGCGTCGACCACCAACCATTGACGAAAGGTTAGAGATGCGCGTTGCCATCGGTGGCATCAGCCATGAGACCAGCACCTTCACGCTGGTACCGACAAACCTGGATTCGTTTCGCGAACGGGCCTACCTGCACGGTCGGGAGATAATCGAGCGTTACGCCGGCACCAACACCCCGGTCGGCGGCTTCGTGCAGGGCGCCGAGAAACACGGCTTCGAGCTCGTCCCTACGATGCTGGCCGAAGCGTTCCCGAGCGCCCCCGTATCGCGGCCCATCTTCGACGGCATTCTGGCCGAGCTCGTCGAAGGAATCCGGGCAGCGGTTCCGGATGGCGTGCTGCTCGACCTGCACGGCTCGATGGTGGTCGACCCGGTCGGCTCGCCCGCTCACATCGACGATCCGGAGGGCCACATCCTGGCGGCGGTGCGGGAAGTGGTCGGTCCCCGGGTGCCGATCCTGGCCCAGCTCGACATCCACTCCAACATGTCGCAGCGCCGGGTCGAGACCGCCGACGTGCTGATCGGACGCGAGAGTTATCCCGAGACCGACATGGCCGCGCGCAGCCTGGAGTGCACCGACGTCCTGGCTCGCATCTTCGGAGCGGGGCTGCGCCCGACGATGGCGCTGCACCGCATCCCGATGATGTGGGGGATGAACCAGGTCACCGCCCATCCGCCGATGAAGGAGGCCATCGCCAGGTTGCACCAGATCGAGGCCCGGCCCGGCGTGGTCTGCGGTTCCATCGCCACCTGCTACCCGCTGGCCGACGTGCCCAACATGGGCGCTTCGGTCTACGTCGTCACCGACGGCGACCAGGCGCTGGCACAGGCCTGCGCCGACGAGCTCGGTGAATGGCTCTACGCGCACCGGGCCGACTGGCACTACCCGGTTCCGGCGGCCCGCGAAGCCCTCGCAACCGCCGAGCGGGAAAGCCGCTTCCCCGTGATCTTCGCCGACCGCAACGACAACACCGGCGGCGGCTCGCCCGGTGACAGCACCGGCGTCCTGCGCGCCTTCATCGAGGCGGGCCTGGAGGACGCCTGCGTCCTCTACATGGTCGATCCCGAGGCAATCAGGGCCTGTCACGCCGCCGGGGTCGGAGCGACGCTGACCCTGGATGTGGGCGCCCGGTCCAGCCCGCTCCAGGGCGAGCCGGTGCCGATGGAGGTCGAGGTGATGGGGATTTCCGATGGGGCGTTCACTTTCGACGGGCCGATGTACGAGGGACTGTCCTCGACCATGGGCCCCTCCGCCTACATTCGCCAGGGGGGCGTGCACGTGATTCTGGCGAGCAAGCGCGAGCAGCCGTTCGACACCGCGTTCTCCCGCACCCTCGGGCTCGACCCGCGGCAGATGAAGTACATCGCGGTGAAGTCCACCGCCCACTTCCGCGCCGGCTTCGAGCCCTGGGCCGGCGCCATCCACGCCGTGGCCGAGCCGAGCCTGCACGATGCCCAGCACGTCACCTTCGCGCGGCTCGGACGCGAAGTCTATCCCCTCAGAGGCGGTACCTGGCCGGCGTGACGTCCGACCACGCCACCGTCTGAACCTTGTCGCTGCCGACCTCCTCGCCGATGATCGCGCCGA
>Ga0310344_10003456_pt1 | contig 11740 bp, 13 predicted proteins | sample HC15DNA20200_MG_FD_203801 | JGI IMG/M metagenome (GOLD analysis project Ga0310344, IMG submission 203801) | Marine microbial communities from station ALOHA, North Pacific Subtropical Gyre - HC15-DNA-20-200_MG | ecosystem: Environmental > Aquatic > Marine > Oceanic | place: Pacific Ocean: North... | reverse complement strand
GTTATTATAGATTAGTAAGATAGGGGGATTAATTTATGCGAATTCTTGTTTTTGCCGGTTCTCTCAGAAAAGAATCTTTGAATCATAAACTAGCGGAAATAATCTCGTCTAAACTCCAAAAATCTGGGGTTGAGGTAGATTTAGCAAAATTTCGTGAATTCGAAATGCCACTCTTTGATGGTGATTTACAAACCACAGACGGAGTGCCAGGGGGCACACAAGAATTCGCTAATCGGATTGCGGCTTCTGATGGCGTGGTGATTGTATCCCCGGAATATAATTATGGAGTTCCAGGGCCTTTAAAAAATGCCATAGATTGGTTGTCGCGAATTAGGCCTTTTCCAACAGCCGGTAAGACCTGTTTTTTAGCCTCTGCGGCACCGGGGCTCGTTGGAGGAGCCCGGGGTTTAATAGCGTTAAGGCCGGCTTTGTCGTTTATGGGAATGTGGTTATCAGGGGAAAGCTTCTCCCTTGCTCAGGCTAACCAGGCAATGGCAGATGACCAGATTGTGGATAATGAACTTGATGAAATGCTTGACGGCATGCTTGACCGTTTTACAAAGGTCACAAGCTCCATTTAAAGAAATTTATTTAAGCGGATTTTAGATTTATGGATCTTGGAAACGTTTTTGATGCAGCAGTTGCACGCCAGCCTAATGCACTGGCTTTTGTAGATGGCGACTTACGGAAGAATTTTTATACTTGGCAAAATGACGTCAGAAGAGTAGCGGCGGGTTTGTCCAGGTTGGGCCTGGGAAAGGCTGACCGCCTGGTTTGCGTCGCGGTTAACAGTTACGAAATGGCCACACTATATTGGGCATGCCAAATGTTGGCCGCAGTTTTTACGCCATTTAATTGGAGAGCCACTACCGAAGAGTTGAACTTTGTTTTAAAAGACTCAGATCCAAAAGTCATCGCTTACGACCACTCATCACGTTCGGCAGTTGAGCCGGCACTGCTAGTGTCTGATGCCACTATTGTGGGCATAGGTAAACACCTTAGGGGAACAAGTTTTTCTGAACTTGTGAAGAGTCTACCCATTTCTGGATCAGTAGGAGCGCTAGATGATGATATTTGTTTGATGCTTTATACCTCTGGAACAACCGGCAAACCAAAGGGTGTGCCCCGTTCTCATGGCGCAGAACGAACCGCTGCAGCGTCGGTGATAGCACACCTTAGGTATGTTCTGGGTGACTCCGCTCTGGGCGTAATGCCTTTATTCCATACTATGGGTATCCGAATTTTAATCTGCTCAACAATGATTAACGGAACTTTTTTTAACATGCAGGGGTTTGACGTTGCCAGAGCTCTTGAACTCATCCGTAAAGAGAAGGTTAATACTCTGTTTCTCGTCCCAACAATGTTTCACGATTTATTGACGGAGGATAACCTGGAAGCGGATATGTCGTCGGTACGAAATGTCGCCTATGCCGGTATGTCGATGACTGATGACTTGGAAAAGCGTTGTATTGAACAGATTAAGCCGCAGATTTTTGCAAACTATTATGGTTCAAGTGAAATATTTACATTTACATTTTGTGATCATCTCGATGAAAAACCGGGCTCGGCGGGCTGGGCGGGTGTGAATCAAGTAATAAGGGTAGTTCGTGCTGATAATGAAGGCTTGGCATTCCCAGATGAAGTGTTATCGGCTGGTGAAGTCGGAGAAGTTATTGCAACGATGCAAAGCCCGGAAGCGTTTGATGGATACTGGAAACGGCCTGATGCAGATATAAAAGCTATTCGAGACGGATGGTATTTTACAGGCGACCTCGGTTACCTTGATGAGGATGGTGAGTTGTTCCTTACAGGACGACTAGACGATATGATAATTTCTGGTGGTGAAAATATTCATCCGGAGGAAGTTGAAAATATCTTATCAGACTGTGACTTAGTTTCGTTAGCAGCGGTTGTTGGTATACCAGACGAACGGATGGGTCAGAAAGTAGTAGCCTTTATTGAGCCAAGCGATCGGGATGCTACCGCCGAAGCCCTCGATAATTATTGCGTCAACTCAACTCTGGCGAGGTATAAGAGACCAAGAGATTACGTTTTTGTAAAGGCTTTACCGAAATCAGCTTCAGGAAAAATATTACGGCGGCACTTAAGGGACGGAAATTATAATGTCTCTGGCGGCTCCTAAACCACGTTATAAAGGAAAACTAATATGCGCAAAGATTACGCCACTGAAAGAGGTGAATTGTTAAAAGACCTTGACGGGCTTCGGGTTGAAATTGATGAAAAGAAAAATATTGGTTACCTGTTTTTAGATCGCCCGCCACTCAATATCGTTTCATACCGAGGAAGATCTCAGATCCGTGCATTAATAGAGGCCATGGATGAAGACGATGATGTGGGTGTGATAGTTATTAGGGGTGAAGGCGGAATTTATACCTCTGGTGGTGATGTAAAGAGTTTTCCCGATATACCATTCGACGGGATGTCTGACCTTGCCTGGAATATTGGGGCTCCTGAGCGGTGTACCAAACCCGTCATTGCAGCATTAGAGAAATATGCCCTTGGCGTTGGCTTCGAGTTGGCAATGGCGTGTGATTTTAGATTCGCTACAAAGGATACAATGGTCGCGTTGCCCGAGATCAATTTAGGTGAAATGCCGGGTTCAGGTGGCAGCGTTCGTGTTGCCAAGATTGCAGGCTTAACCAGGGCCAAGGACATGATCATGCTTGGAAAACGCATTCCTGCTCCGCAGGCGAAGGAGTGGGGTTTATTGACTGAAGTTGCAGATGATTCTGCCACCTTGACCGAACTAATTGATCAGTATGCCACCGACCTAAATGCTAAGGGTCCCTTGGCTTTAAGGGCTTTAAAGAGGGTCCTTAATGCGGTTTATGATACGAGTTTGAAAGTTGCATTGGATATAGAAGGGCATTCCTATGAAAAGTTGCGGTCAACTGCAGATTATCAGGAAGGGATTGATGCGTTCGCTGAGAAACGTAAGCCAAATTATATAGGGAAATAGGCTTTGCCAGGTTCTTCACTGGTCAGTGACTAAATCAAAAAAAACCTTGGTTTTGATGACTTATTTCAATCCACGCCGTTGCATTCTTCTCCTTTTTTTATTCCTGTATCGCTTGTGGAGTGGCACCTCACTTGCTTCCATCATTCCATTCAGGTTTAAGTCGTGGCGTTTAAACCAGCGTTTCATGGGGGTAGAAAGTTCGTCAATTGTAATTTGTTGGTCTCCATTGGTGTCCAATAGGTCAAATACCTTAAAGCTACGACACCGTTTCAATCCCCTTCCACGACGCATAATTTCTTTTAGGGAAAGTGACTTGTTATTATTAATATCCAGAGCCTGTAATATTCGTTTTTGATTTTGGGCGATTTCTGTAGCGCTAACCTTCCTGTCTCCATTTAGGTCACATAGTTTTAGAAATTTCCTGGCGCGTCTTCTTTGTTTTTTCCCTTTTTTTCCGCGTTTGACCCGGTGAAAAATTTCGGATTTTTCTATAACACCATCACCATTCAAGTCGTGGCGTTTGAACCACCGGCGCATAGGCTTTAATAACTCCGCCACAGTTATCTCTTGGTTACCGTTATCATCCAATAGGTCAAAAATCGTAACAGATCGCCAAATTTTTAAATTACTACCCCGGCGTCTCATTTCTTTGGGGGATAGCCCATTGCTGTCATCCATATCAATTGCCCGGAACATCCGAACCTGGTCCTCTATAATTTCCTTAACGGTGACCTTGCCATCACCATTAAGGTCATATAGCCGTACAAACTGTCTGGCGCGACGCCTTTGTCGTTTTTCTTTTTTACTTCCCGAATATCCTGCAACGTCCCTGAGTTGGGCGAATTGACTATAGATACCGGATTGGGCATCTGTTTTGGCGGATACCGACATGCTTGTAGTGAGAAAAATAATTGCCGTTGTAAAAGTGGAAATGGTTGACCAGTATTTAAGCATTTCTTCAAACCTCTCTAAGTTTTACCTTTTGGCATGGAGATAGAGACCCAATGAAGAATTGTTGTTATGTTTTTTATAAAAATTCAAGGAAAATCATTAAGCTGGTTTTAATGAAATTTAAACATCCTGTCTTGCGTGTCGGGTAGGCTTGTTTCAATCTTTTTGTCTCAACAGTGAGAATGAAAGGTGATCTTTGCCTTTACTTGTTTTATCTTCGTTTGAAACTTTTGATGGTGATCGTTGTGTCGATATTTTTGAACGTGAGGATGGGACATTTGGGTTTGAAGAATTTCGTAGAGATCCAGAAACGCGCACAGGATGGTTTAGGGTGGGTAATTTTGAGAGAAAGATATTTTCGGAACGTGGGGGTGCATTGGTATCGGCCCGGAAAAATGTTAAGTGGCTTGACCCCGTTTTAAAACGTTTGACGGAGCAAAGATAAAAGAATGGTAGGAAAGACACAAAATAAAAGGCACTGGTCTGTTGGTGTGCATCAATTGTTCAAAAAAATTGGTATTAAGCAGATAGCCTATGTGCCCGATGGCGGTTTGGCTCAGTTAATAAAACGGTGTCAGGATGATAGGTCTATTCGTTCGGTAGTGTTAACCACGGAAGAAGAGGGCGTTGCCCAAATGGCCGGAGCCTGGCTTGGCGGTGAACGGGGTGTCTTATTGACGCAATCAGGCGGGGTAGGCAACTGCATTAATATGCTGTCGATGATACAGGAATGTCGAATTCCACTATTGTCCCTTGTATCGATGCGGGGAGAGTGGGGGGAGACATTTCCATGGCAAGTTCCGATGGGTCAAAGCACGATCCCAGCCCTTGAGGCAGCCAATGTGATTGTTCACCATGTTGGTGAAGCAGAGAAGGTGTTGGAGACGGTAAATGCCGCAGCGAAGCTGGCATTCGACGCTAACAGAGCGGTATCAGTTATAATTTCTCAACGAATTTCTGACAGCGAAGCAAAGGGATAATTTCAATGACACAGAAGTTAAAATTTTCCTTACAACGACGCCAGGTTGTCCATCAAATCTTAGAAAATCGGGGTGACGCTGCTGTAGTAACTGGGATAGGAAACGCGGTTCACGACGTCGCATCGGCGAATGATGACCCTAAAAACATGTACCTTGCTGGCGTTATGGGAGGCGCATGCATGGTCGCTTTTGGTATTGCTCTTGCGCAACCAGACAGGCGTATCATTGTAATTACGGGTGACGGTGAGCTACTTGCGGGAATTGGCAGTTTGGCAACCATTGGAGTAGAACAGCCGGAGAATTTGTTCATTATTGTTATCGATAATCAAGCTTATGGTGCCACGGGTAACCAACATACCCACACAGGTCGCGGGGTTGATCTCGTCGGAATAGCGAAGGCATCCAATTTTAAAAATACGGCACTGATCACTAATGAAAAAGAGCTCCAAGCACAAATTCCAAATATTTATCAGAAGCCAGGACCCTATTTTGCCGTCATAAAGGTAGTGAGTAAATCCTCACCTAGGATCAACGCCCCCAAGGATGGTACTTACGTTTCAAGGAGGTTCCGTTCAGCGGTAGCTGGGGAGGACGCCTGAGGATGGCTTTAAAAAAGAAAACCAGTTGGTCCAATGCCGTGTTCAAGACTCTCAAAGAAAATAATGTAAAGCAAATCGCCTACGTACCAGATGCGGGGCACACTTCTCTTATAGAGAAAGCCATCGATGATAACATCGTTAAACCAATTTCCTTGACCTCAGAGCAAGAGGGTATTGCCGTTTTATCTGGAGCTTGGCTTGGAGGTGATGCGGGCGCCCTTCTACTCCAATCTTCCGGTGTGGGTAATATAATAAATATGCTTAGCATGGCGAATGAATGTCGTTTTCCTTTATTGATGCTCGTCACAATGCGCGGGGAATGGGGAGAATTTAACCCTTGGCAGGTGCCCATGGGACAGGCAACACAAGCGGTGTTGGAAGCCTCTGGCGTGATTGTCCATCGTGCTGAAGAGCCTCAGGATATCGCCGAAACGGTTGAGGCAGCGGCAAAGCTGGCGTTCGAGGCCGGGAGAATGGTTGCGGTGTTAATTGGTCAACGCGTTGTAGGGGTCAAGGACTGGGCAAAATAATGGGCATACAACCAAAGATAGTTTTAGACCGACGAACGGTTGTAAAAGAAATACTCAAAGATCGAGGGGACTTGTTATTGGTTACCGGTCTCGGGGCACCAACATGGGATGCCGCTGCTGTGGGTGATCACATAAACAATTTCTACCTTTGGGGTGCGATGGGAGGGGCTGCCTTGACGGGACTTGGGCTCGCTTTAGCACAGCCTAATCGCCGTATACTCGTAATCACAGGGGATGGAGAGATGCTTATGGGTGTTGGGGGTCTGGCTACTATCTCAGTAAAAAAACCTCCAAACCTGGCTATTTGCATACTTGATAATCAGCGATACGGGGAAACGGGTATGCAGGAAACACATACCCAACACGGTGTAAATCTCTCAAAGATGGCGTCAGGAGCGGGCATTAAAAATACTTCGATTGTCTATACAAAAAATGAATTGAAAAAGGCCATCCCAATATTTTACGAGGAAACGGGCCCCGTATTTGTTAATATTAAAGTTACTGATAAGCCGGCCCCGATGACTTTGCCGCCAAGAGATGGACCCTTGTTAAAGAACCGCTTCCGGGAGAACCTGCTCGGACATATATAAAACTGGATCTGGTAGCAAAAGTTTGCAAAAAGGAAAAATAAAATGGCCGACCTGAAATTAACAAAAATGATTATCGATGGTCAGTGGGTAGACGCTGCGAGTGGTGAGACTTTTGAAAGTTATAACCCTTACACTGCAGAGCCGTGGGCTTTAGTACCCAAAGGAGGCCCCGCTGATGTAGATGCTGCGGTGGAGGCGGCATGGCGGGCGGGGCGCCCCGGCTCAGATTGGCGGTCTATGACTGCTTCAGCCCGAGGTTCTCTAATCAGGAAACTAGGTGATGCGCTTCTGGAGGCATCTGATCATCTGGGTGAGATGGAGACGAAAGATAACGGAAAATTGATTGCCGAGATGGGTGTACAGTGTAAATACCTTACACAATGGTACCACTATTATGGTGGTCTTTGTGATAAGGTTGAGGGTTCGGTTATCCCGATCGACAAGCCCTCTACATTTAATTACACGGTTTGGGAACCATTGGGGGTTGTTGCCTGTATTATCCCCTGGAATTCTCCGTTGCTGTTATTGACCTGGAAGTTAGCCCCTCTTCTCGCAGCTGGTAATACGACAGTGATTAAACCATCAGAGTATACGTCTGTCTCGACATTAGAGTTTATGAAAGTAGTCGAAAAAGTTGGTTTCCCGCCAGGCGTTATAAATGTTGTGACGGGGTTCGGTGCAGACGTGGGAGGGCCTCTGGTTGAGCATACAAAGGTCGTAAAAGTCGCATTTACCGGCTCAGATACGACAGGTTCTCGTATTTATCAGTCAGCCGCTAAAAGCATGAAGCATGTTACAATGGAGCTGGGTGGTAAGTCGCCTAATATTGTCTTTGATGATGCAGAAATTGATAACGCCGTAAAAGGAGCAATTTCAGGGATTTTCGCTGCGACAGGGCAGACATGTATAGCCGGATCACGCCTTCTCGTCCAAGAGGATATACATGATGAATTTGTAGACAAGCTTGTAGGCTTAGCAGAGACGGCAAAGATGGGCGACCCAATGAGCATGGATACCCAAGTTGGACCTGTGACTAATATACCCCAGTATGAAAAAATTCTGGATTATATAGAAATTGCAAAAGGGGAAGGCGCTGAGCCCATTCTGGGTGGGGCCAAAGCAAGTGCTCCAGAGTGTGGAGATGGATGGTTTGTAGAGCCAACCATTTTTACTGGTGTGAAAAACTCCATGCGGATTGCTCAGGAAGAAGTTTTTGGTCCAGTTTTGTCAGTAATCCCCTTTAAAGATGAGGAAGAGGCAATCCACATTGGTAATGATGTGGTCTATGGCTTGGCAGCCGGCGTGTGGACCCAAAATATTCGCCGGGCCATGCTTATGGCGGAGCAGCTTGAAGCGGGCACAGTTTGGGTAAACACCTATCGGGCGGTAAGCTACATGTCTCCATTTGGTGGTTATAAGCAATCGGGTCTGGGAAGAGAGAGTGGTCAAGAAATGATTAAGGAATATCTACAGCAAAAATGTGTGTGGATTTCTACGGCGACTGAGGTACCCAACCCGTTCGTGCTACGATAGGCTTCACCAATTTAAGTCAATCAAATCACCACTCTTGGTTTTTCCTTGGGTTCGGAAATGGCCTATTTTCTCTAAAAGTGGGGCGTCCGTGACAGCATAGAGTATGGCATCTTTTGTCACCTCCAGGTTCACATGGTGCCGCCAGAGATAGTTGGGTACCAGAAAGATGTCGTTTTTTCTCCATTCATATTTTGTGCCCGCAATTTCTGTATAGCCATGTCCAAGCATACAACAGTAAAGTGTGCTGGAGGTTTGACGACAGGGGAGGGTGCTTTCCCCTGGTCGGAGCAACTGGGCGCTATAGCCGAGTGTCGTAAAAACTGAAGAACCGTCTGTTGGGTTTGTAAATTTTATCTGTATAGCCTCATAGGGGTTGCCATCTTCTGTTGCGAGTTCCTCCAACGTGGTTTTGATATCCACTCCCTTGTAATGCATTAATGGTGAGCTCCCTATCCCAATTCCGCGACTATTAGGCACGAAAGTTGGTAATATTCCTCCTTTGCCATAATGACGTGAGGAAAAATTTAATGATGGTTCAGGAGTATTCTCTGCCTTAGAGTTATCTTGTTCCTCAATCCAGATACAATCTAAATTTTCCATTAGAGGCCAGTCCAGGACATCCATCCAAATAACAGGTTCTGTGCTATTATTTCCGTGGCCGTGCCAGGTTCCATTGGGTGTCAGGATTAAATCGCCGCGACTTGCTTCGCAAACTTCTCCCTCGACAGTCGTATAACCACCTTTATTAGATAATATAGTCCGACTGGCATTGGGTGTATGGATATGTGTAGTAGCTTTATCGCCAGGTTTGTAAATGGAGATAGCAACCCTGATCGTGTTAGTGACACGGAGTGCACCTCCAAGGGTCGGGTTTAGTAGCAAAAATTGCTGCCGATCAGTGAATTCCAATGGTGCAATATCTGCAATTCGATGCAGGTAGGGCTCTATGTCAGTCCATTTCCATAGATATGGCGAAGCGCGATACATCGGCGGCGGAGACCACTTGGTTACTTTATTTCCTGCGACCTTAGGCGGCTCTTCATCCATACCCAGATGCCAAGGGTTTTTTTGTGGCGCATTAGCTTGAGTTCTCAACCAAATATGGAGTGATGCTGCTTCTCGATTAAGGGTCTCCATTTCTTCCAATAAATCCTTTGGAAGACTTGATTCAGAGAGAGTGGAATTACGCTTTGTGTCCATTTTTCAGCCTTTGATATGGAATATATTAATCAAATTTTAACATTAGTTAGGGATTTTTTTTGGATTACTTTGGCACAACAAATTTTAAGGGAGAAATTTTGGATTTTGTATATTTGACCTTAAATTTTTCATGCTCAACAATACCAATAGAAAATTATTTATGGGTATGACAAATGGCGAATAAAATTGTGATTGCTGGTCTGGATAATGCTGTTAATGATTTTGTCGACCGAACTTTAATCTTTCAAGATGGCGCTTGGACTGAGAACCGCTGCCGCGCCTTCGTTTTACAGCATCGCCAGAACACGCGCTATCGTAACTCAGTTCTCAAGCTAAAAGTCGCAACTAACTGCCCAATTTGGGATATTAAACTGGATATTATTGAAGCGTGTTCGCAGGAAATTATTGCGGATAACGAGTACGGTGGCGGTGAACCACATTGGCAAATATTGGAGGATTTGGGTGTTCGTATTGGAATGAACCGAGAAGAGATCCGAGGTGCCAACCCCTCCAACTCTACACAGCTTAGTTGGGATGCGTGGTCGGGGTTAATGACAAATTCCCATTGGTTGATTGGGTTGATTGGTAATACCTGTTCGGAACGTGTAAACGTGCCGGGTTATGGTTCCGGTAATAACAAAAAATTAGGGTGGTTTGGCAATGTTCGCGGTATCTGGCAGGATATGTGGAAATTGTCAGACGATGATGTTCGTTTTTTTAAATTGCACACAGATGCAGACCTCGAACATTCAGAACTTGGTTGGCGTAATGTTGCAACCTACGCCTCAGACTTAAATTTAGAGGAAGAGGTGGTTGAGGCATGCCGACGTAATCTTGTAGTCTGGGAACATTATTTTAATGGTATTTGCCTTCTGGGTGATACTTTTGATTAATTTTTCGATTTTTCCGAATGGACAACTGTGGAGTGAGTATTATGGCCAATTCTCGGCTCAAACTTAGTTTTGCCAGCAGTGACTATGAGCATGTACGCGATCTGACTATGGGGCCAATCCAGCCGGAAGGAATCGAGCTGACCCCGATTACATTACAGATTGAGGAGATGTTTTACCGTTTTATTAATTTTGAAGAATTCGATATTTCCGAAATTTCCAGCGGAAAATATACCTCTATGATTAGTCAAGGCGACAATCGTTTCGTTGGTCTGCCCATATTCCCATCTCGTGTTGCCAGGCAGTCTTCTGTTTATATCCTGCCGGATGGTCCTATAAAAAAGGCTGAGGACTTACGTGGAAAACGTATCGGAGTTCCAGAGTGGGGCCAGTCAGCCTCTGTTTATTCGAGAGGGTGGATCCAGCATGAGGTGGGTATTCCGTTAACAGAGATTGAATGGCACCAGGCGGGAGTTAATCAACCCGGTCGCAGAGAGAAAGTGAGCCTTAATTTACCTGATGGTATCGTCCTGAAGCCCCAACCGAAAAAATCTTTAAGTGGAATGTTGCTTGAGGGAGAAATTGACGCAATTCTTACCGCGCATGCCCCAGAATTAGTCGAGAAACGCGATCCACGTATAGTGAGGCTGTATCCAAATTACCGAGAAATTGAGATACAATATTACAAAAATACCGGTATTTGGCCAATAATGCATCTCTATGCAATTAGACGCGAAGTATTTGAGGCGAATCCTTGGGTAGCACAAAGTATGTGTAAGGCTTTAACTTTGGCTAAAGACCGTTCCTTGGAGAGAATGTTGGATATAACGGCTTGCAGGGCCCCCATTGGTTGGATTTATGATATAGCTGAAGAGGCAAGAGAATTGTTTGGCGATGATTTTTATCCTTATGGTATAGAACCAAATCGTAAAACACTCGAAGCATTTTTGCTTTACGGGTATGAGCAAGGGCTCTTTCACAAGCATTTGAAGCCAGAGGATATGTTCCCGAAGGAGGTGCAGAGCGAGTTTAAGGTGTGAACTAAATATTCAAAGTTAAATTTAACGTTAAAATTTGATTTCAAGTATACCACCCAAGTTTTATCCTGAGGACGTTGAATGAATGCCAGCTTTGTTGGATTGAAAACCACTTCAAGACCGGAGGTCTGTTTGCTAAACATATGAGAAAAGGACCCCTATGGACTTTGATAGTATAATAGACTGGGTTACCCGGGTATTTCCCGAATTGCTGTCACAATTGTTGGATTCGTTAATTACATTTCTGGTAACATTTTGGACCAAGTCCATCTTATTTGTTGGTAAATGTTTAAGCAGCCTCGTTGCGTTTGCGGAAGAGCTTTGGCAAAATATTCTATTATTTTTGTCTGACATTGTTGCAGGTTTTACGGAATTCACTAGAGGAACAAGGGCCCAGTTTCCCGAATTTTTTCCAGACTATATTTTATCCATTGTCGAACCCCTGCCGGA
>Ga0310344_10003455_pt1 | contig 11740 bp, 9 predicted proteins | sample HC15DNA20200_MG_FD_203801 | JGI IMG/M metagenome (GOLD analysis project Ga0310344, IMG submission 203801) | Marine microbial communities from station ALOHA, North Pacific Subtropical Gyre - HC15-DNA-20-200_MG | ecosystem: Environmental > Aquatic > Marine > Oceanic | place: Pacific Ocean: North... | reverse complement strand
AATTTATTAAGGAATGTCCTTACTGGGTTTCTAAAATGGGTCAAGGATATACTTATATATACAACTGGGTTGATAGAAGAAATTGGAAGTCAATGAAATGGCTACAGTATCTTGGTTTTGAACCTAAAGAAGAAATTAAAGAATATGGGGTAGGAAAATTACCCTTCTTATTAATGATAAAGGAGATGAATAAAGAATAATGTGTGGAGTACCTGAAGCTCAAATGGCGTTGGCAGTTGTTTCAACAGTCGCTAAATTTCAAAATGATAAAGCGGTACACGAAACAAATGTGGCGGCTAATGAAATTAGTATGCAAAATGCTAATCAAGCATATTTGAATGATTTATCTAAAATTGATAATGAGGCTTCTCGTGCAACACAAGCAAAGGCTTTAGCTGAATTAAAAGCAAGACAAGAATTAACTAAGAACCAAGCGTATGCTCTTAACTCAGGATTTGGAAATTCACTTAAAGTAATGCAAGATATGAGTGGAGAACACGATTTAGGTTTCTCTCAAATTGCGTTTGATTTTGAAGCTGATATGTTATCTTTACAAGGTTCTGAAAATGATGCTTATGCGGGTATGCAAAGAAATTATGCTAACATAAGACCATCTCAACCACCTAGCTTAATCGGCTCAGTGATTGAACTTGGTTCACACGGATTGAATTATGCAGGTTCAGATAATAAATGGATTAATAAACGAAAAAAAGATAAAGGATTGGTAGTAGCACCTTAATTATGGCAGAAAAATATAAATCACAAGTAACTAACAAATGGATAGGCTCAAGTTATAAAGGAACTGTTAGACATATAGACGCTAGAAATACTGAAATGGGTCAAATTGTTTCTGCTTTAAAAAATGACCTTACTCCCGCTATGAATAAGTGGGGAGAAAAACATATTGAAAAGAAAAAAACTGAGGCAGGAGCTAAAATGGACGAGCTTTATGCAAATGGTTGGACAACAAAAGAAATTCAAAAAGCTATTTTAAATGATGAAATTCCTGAATTAAGTAATCAATATGCTACATCTGTAGTAGATACACACTCAGGAAGATTTGAAGCGGCTGAAACTATCCGTAATATTGAAGCCAATATGGATTCTTATGATTACAAAAATGGTACACAAACCTTAGAAGAATGGTATAAACAATATTTACCTGATTTTAATGAAGCTAGTTCACAATTTACAGTAGGATTTTCTGCTGTATTTAATGAATGGTCTGCTAATGCTAAAATTAAAGATGCTGAAGCAAGAGCTACTCACGCACATACAGTAAAAATTGATAAAGCTATTAACTTTATGGACACTACTACTACAATAGCAGATATACAAAGTGGTGAGTATTGGAAAAAGTTAATGACACTTAATACTGAAATGCCTATAGATGGAACAGGTAAAGCATATTTCTTTGACACTACTGAATTAAATGAAGAAGTGGCGTTAGGTCACGTTAAATGGCTTATTGACACAGCTACTAATACTGACCAATTAGATAAAGCTATAATTCTTTTAACAAGTAATAGAGGTAAAGGTAAAGGCAATAATGAATTAGGTTCACTATCAAACACTTATTCTAAAGAATCTCGTGAGCTTATCTTAGCATTAAATAATAAACGAAGAGTTTTAGAAAGTGATGATAGACAGAAAAAAGCTGATGCAGAAAAAGAAGATGTTTCTAATTTATTTGCTGAATTACTTTCTGATGTAGAAGAAACAACTGCTGATGGAACTTTTACAAGAAAAAGAACTCACGTTGAACAATTAGAAATACTTAAAAAACTATCTGCATATGGTAATCCAACTTATGTAACTGCTTGGGAAAAAATGTCTAATTTTCAAAATTGGAAAGATACTAACCCTGCTGTTTATAACAATTTAATTTCAGATATAAGTAAAGCTAAATTTGATACTATGGAAGAGTTGATGGAACATATGTTAGAGTTAGACATTAATCCTGATGATTGGAAAGGTGCTTTAGTTTATTATAACACATTTACAGACGATATTAAAAAGAATAAATTACCAATATTTCAAACTAATCAAACATATAAAGATTATATTAAAATGAATCTTAATGCTGTTAAAGGTAATTATATGGAAAAAGTTGGTAACATATTTATTGAAAAACCAAATTCTTATCTAGCTCAAGCTAATGCTGAGGCTTATATGAATGTAGAAATTTTAGCATTTGAGAAAAGATATAAAGAAGAAAATGATGGTAAAGAACCTACATTTGCAGAGAGAAGTAAATTTATGAATGAACTTAGAACACTTCTAGTTGAATCATTTACTATTGATAATGTCTCTCCTAAACTTGAAGCATTTACAATATACGAAGAAGGAATTAAAGAACAAATAGCACTAGAAGAAGAAAAACAAGCAAAATATAGTAAAGTTGGAGTTAATGAAGCTGTTGAATCTGCTTTACAAGTTATTGAAGATAACTCTGCTCAATTTAAACCTATCTTAGAAAAAGTAAAAGAAACATTTGACCCTTCATTCTTAGGATTAGAATGGATAGATAGTGACAGTAGATTTGGAGAAAGTGACCAAGAAAGTTTAATGAGAATGACTAATGAAAAACTACCACAATTCTTAGCAGACTCAGGTATATTTGATAATATTTTCAACGCAGATATAATTAAAACTATGGAAAAGAAAGATTTTAATAAATTAAAGAATGATATGGCTAAAAATCTAACTTCATATACAGGTTGGACAATCACTCCTGATATGATAGACCAAATGATTCAAAAAGTATTAACACCAAAAGGATAATAAATAATGGCTGAATTTAGCACTAAAATAGATGATATAGGTTCATATACCGCAGGTACGCTAGGTTTAAATAAACCTGACAGTGGTTTAGCCGCTTTAGATGAAATACAGACAGAAAAATTTTATGACACTTTAAAATCTTATTATTCTTATAGAGAAGGTAATGATATATTTAAAGCTATGAGTAGTGCTGACCTATTAGAATACTTTTATAATGATAGGGCTTGGAGAAATATGAATACTGTATCTATGGGAATGGATATGGCTAATGTGTTTGGAGAAGACGACCCTAAAAGATTAGAAGAATTTTCATATATTCAACAAACTTATGCGGCACTTCCTTCTTGGTGGAATGACCCTAATAGAAGTTTTGGGGGTTGGTTAATTGATAATGGTGGAGCTTTAGTATTAGACCCAGTAAACTTTGTGGGTGTAGGTGTTGGAGCTGTTGCGGCTAAAGGAAGTTTTGCACAGGCTTTAAAATTAGGTTTAAAGAATAAAATGCTTAAAGAAGTTAATAAAAAAACTATTGAAGAAGCGGCAAAGTTATCAAGTAAAAAAGCATTAGGTCAAGCTATTAAAAAAGGAGCTTTGACTGAAGGATATATTGGTACTGTTATTGGTGGTGTTCACGATAGTATATTACAAGGGACTGCTATTCGGGCAGGTATTCAAGATGAATTTAGTTTTAAACAAGCAGGATTAGCTAGTGTTGCAGGTTTTGGATTTGGTTCAGTTTTTGGTGGAGCTTTTGCGGCAGGTTCATTTAAACTTACTAATAAACTTTTACAAAATAAAACAATTAAAAACTTACAAGATTTTCACGATTATGGTAGAAGCACAACAACAGGACAAATGTTGTTTGAAGAAATTGCACCTGATGCTGTAAAATCAAGATTTCAACAAGGTAAAAAGTTTAAAGGTAAAACTAAAAAAGAAATAGATGCGTTAGATAAAGATAGCAGATTACACGGAAATACTACTGAAGAAAGAATTAAGAATTTAAGAAGGTGGAGAATCACAAGTCAAGACAAACCACCTCATTTAAGAATCAATGTTACTAAATATGAAAAAGGAAGCTATAGACCTTTTCTTAAAAAATTAGTTATTGAAACTTTTGGCGATATGCCAACAGATAAAGTATCTGTAGAACAAATGATTGCTCAAGCAGAAAAAGTTGGGTTTAATAGAAGACAATTAGAAGAAACTGCTAAGAAGATGATTAAAGACCCTACTTATAAACAAGCCTATGCGTATATTATTGCTCACGCTGATGCGATTGCTAGAGAATTACAAGATGCTCAAAAATTAAGATTAGAATTATTAAGACAAGATTTAACTGTAAAAGAACAAAAATTATTATTACAAGAAATTAATTTAAGAGAAGATGCGGCAAAAGATTTATTGCGTGTTCAAGAAGAATTACAAAAAGCACCTGCTAGAGCTGTCTTTGCAGGTAATGTAGTTAAAAAAGGATTAAGAGCTCAAAGTACAGTATTAGACCCTGACGACATTAAAATGAAGAAATTAAAAGAAGGGTCTTTTGAAGAACAATTAGAATTTCATAGAACTGCGGCTATGCTTACTGATGAAGACCAAATTATTATGGCTATGCAAAGTGCTAAGAAAGCAGGTAATTGGGATTTAGCGGCTGAGTATGTAAACAATAACTTGTTGTCTTCTCCTGATACACACATTATTAATATAGTTTCAGGTTTAACACAGACACAGTGGAAACCTTTTGTAATGGCTTTAAGAGCGGCTAATATGTACCCTAAAGATAGACAAAGAGCGGCTGTTATTGCTAGAGAGGCTCTACACACTTATATGTATCAATATGTTTATATTGGTCACGCTTTAAAAAGAGCGATGTTAAGTTTCAAACACGGAAAGCCTATTCTTGATTCCCAACAAATGAAATGGGATAATAACATTAGACAGGGACAGTTACAAAGATGGATAAATGAAACTGCAAAATTAGGAACTGAACCTATAGGATTAATAGGTAAATTTATTCCTAAATCTGTCAGAACAAGTTTACCTGCTAAAGGATATAATTTAGCTGTAGGTAGTGTGGCGGCAACTACAACTGCACCTTTGCGTGTTCTAGCGGCAGGTGATGAATTTTTAAAATCAATGATGTTTAAAGCTAGGCTTACATCAGTTATCAATTCAAGAATTATAGAAGAAACACCTGAGTTTAGTTTATTAAAAGGTGATGCTTTTAAAAAATGGTATAAAAATAGATGGGACGAAATAGCTAAAGACTATGTTGAACCTGATATAAATACTCCTTCTAAAGCTCATTTATTAGAAGGTTGGGATATGAGTAGAGCTAGAGATATTGGAGATAGAATTGAAGACCAACTTAATTCTCCTTTACACTATGCTAGAGAAGGTTCATATACACAAAAAGCAGGACAAATAAATCCAGTTACAAATAATAGAGAAAGTCAAATTACAGGTGAAATATTAGGTTGGACTAATAAACATAGATGGTCTAGGGTTTTTGGTTTACACTTTATAAACACACCTTCAAACTTATTACGTTGGAACGCACAGCATTTACCTTTCTTAGGTAGATTTCAATTTCAAATGAGACATATGTTAGCTGAAGTAGATGATTTAGCTGAAAAAGGAACATTTAAAGGATTTACTAAAAAAGCTCTTGGTGCGGCTCGTTCATTAACAAAACATAAAAAATATATTAATCCTGAAGCGGCGGCTGAAGCTAATGCTAGAATACAAATGGGTTGGTTATTATGGAGTTCAGCAGTAATGTTTGCTCAATCAGGAAAATTTACTGGTGGTGGCTCAAGAGATTGGAGAGTAAATCAAGAACGAGAAGCGATGACAGGTTGGCAACCATACTCTTATAAAACAGATGATGGCAGATATATTTCTTTAAATAGATTAGACCCTATCTTTATGCCTTTCTTTATAGCGGCAGATATGTTTGAAAGAGTTTCTGAATATTTTAGATATAATGAAACTATGCCTGAAGAAATGAAAAGTAAAGAATTAGAATTAGCTTTAGGAACAGTTGCAACATTAGTAAGAAATTTAACTTCTAAATTTTATACAAAAAATATTTTAGAAACTGCTAACTATTTAATGAGTGATGATTACTTACATCACAGAAAACCTGAATATCCTGCAATTTCAGCATTTTCAAGAGGTATTTATAAATTTATGCCATTATCAGGTGGTCTTAGATATTTAGATAGAGTACAAGATAATTGGGAACAAGATTTATGGACTTTCAATGATAGAATGACTCGTATTTTCTTAGGTGATAAAACAAAAGTTATGCCTAGAAGAAATATGTTAGGTGAAAAGATTAATAGAAAAAATGGTTGGTTATTTGGACTTGGTGGAGAAACAGGTCTATGGTCTACACCTTTTGCTATGACTAAATGGAAAAGTAGCGAAATAGCTAATTTCTTTGAAGGACGTGAATTTACTTATAGAGCACCACCTAAAAAAGGCTTAGTAGATATAGGAGTGGATTTAAGAACTATAAGAAGAGGTGATGGACAAACAGCTTATGATAGATGGCTTGAATTAAAACAAGATGTTACTTTTAGTTATAAAGGAAAAGAATATAAATTAAAAGACTTTATAGAAAAGATGATTTCAGATAAAACAAGTCCTTTATATTCTCACCCTTCAGGTGGTAAAGCAACTAAAGGATTGTTCTTTACTTCACAAAAAGGATATGATTTTCAACAAAATCAAATTTTACAATGGATTCATAAAGCAGAAAGAATAGCTTATTTCAATATGCTTAAAGAATTTCCTGAAATAAAGACAAAAGCAATCAGTAATGCAGAACAAATACAGCAGGGGTATAAAGACGCTGAAAATGCAATAAAGGCATTAACTCAATAAAGTACCCCTTTTAGAAGAGATAAACGAATAAATACAAGGAATTTAATAAAATATGGCAAATAGTTTTGTACGATATACAGGTAATGGTAGTACATCTTCCTATGCAGTCCCATTTAGTTATAGGGCTCAGGCAGACGTAACAGTAACCATTGATGGTGTCGCTACAACAGCTTTTACTTGGGACGGAGCAGGGACTAATATTACATTTACAAGCCCACCTGCTGATACATCTTCTATTGAAATTAGAAGAACAACAAGTCAATCGGCAAGATTAGTAGATTATGCTGATGGTTCAGTATTAAAAGAAAATGATTTAGATACTGATTCTACTCAATCATTTATGATGGGTCAAGAAGCCATTGATGATGCAGGGGATAAAATTAAATTAGATAATGCAGATTTTCAATGGGACGCTCAAAGTAAAAGACTTAAAAATGTATCTGACCCTACAGGAGCACAAGATGTTGCCACAAAGAATTATATAGAAAACACTTGGTTATCGGCGGCAGATAAAACTACTCTTAACAATGTTAATAGCAATATATCAGCAATTAATACTGTTAATAGTAACATATCAGCTATTACAACTAACAATTCAAATTCTACAAATATAAACACTGTAGCTACAAACATTGGCTCAGTTAATACTGTAGCATCTGATATTACAAAAGTTGTAGCTGTAGCTAATGATTTAGCTGAAGCAGTTTCAGAAGTAGAAACTGTTGCAGATGATTTAAACGAAGCAACTTCAGAAATTGATACAGTTGCAACTAATATTGCAAATGTTAATACAGTTGGCACTGGTATTGCTAATGTTAATACAGTTGCAGGTAATAATGCTAATATAACTACAGTAGCAGGAATATCAGGTAATGTTACAACAGTAGCAGGAATTAATTCAGATGTAACAGCAGTTGCAAATGATGCGACAGATATTGGAACAGTAGCTACAAACATAGCTAATGTAAATACTGTTGGTGGTGCAATAGCTAATGTTAATACTGTTGCTACAAATGTAGCAGGAGTAAATAGTTTTGGTGAAAGATATAGAATTTCTTCAACTGCACCTGCAAGTTCCAATGATGTCGGAGATTTATACTTTGATACAACGGCAAATGAATTAAAAGTCTACAAAAGCTCAGGTTGGGCGGCGGCAGGTTCTACAGTTAATGGAACATCAAACAGATTTCAATATACAGCTACAAATGGTCAAACTACTTTTACAGGAGCAGATTCAAGTGGCTCAACAATGGCGTATGACGCAGGATTTATTGATGTATATTTAAACGGAGTTAAACTTGCAAATGCAGATTACACAGCAACTACAGGTACAAGTGTTGTACTTGCTAGTGGAGCGGCAACAAATGACATTTTATCAATTGTAGCTTATGGAACATTTCAATTAGCTAACATATCAATTAAAGATTTAACAGATACTCCTGCGGGTTTTGGAACAGCAGGACAAGCACTTGTTATGAACTCAAGTGCAAACGCTTTAGAATTTGCTAACGCAAGTTCAGCAGAAGTTTATGGATTTGAAATTGTAGATATTTCAACTAATCCAACTTTAAGAGTTACAACAACAAATGGTGGTGCTGATGATATTTCATCAACAGCTTATGCAAATTTTGATGAAGTGCAGTACGCCGCAACAGGTTTTACTTGGTCGTTAAACGCATCAGGTAATTTAATAGCAACAGTCTAATAATAATAAATAGGAGAAAAAACAATGGCAACAATAGACTTGGGTAAAATTTCTTTTACTCAAAAAGGTACTTGGGCATCAGGTACAGCTTATACAGCGAAAGATGTTGTCCAACATACAGACAACAACGAAACTTCGTCTTATGTTGCGATTGCGTCTTCAACAGGTCAAGCACCCTCAACAAATGGCACAGTAAATACAAGTTACTGGACTTTATTTGCAAAAGGTGCAACAATCGCTTCAAACTACCAATCATCAGCTTGGGCGAGTGGAACGACTTACGACAAAGGAGATATAGTTCAATATACAGATAGTGGAACATTAAGCACTTACTTATGTATTGCTAACTCATCACAAGGAAATGCACCATCAACAAGTGGGACAGCTCACGCAGATTGGTCATTTCTAGCAAAAGGAACAGCATCAGTAGCTTTAACTTGGCAATCAGTACAAACTACAAACTTTACCGCTCAAGCGGCAAATGGTTATCCTGTTAATACAACAAGCGGACAAATTACAGTATCATTACCTGCATCTCCAAGTGTAGGAGATAGAATTGTATTAAAAGATTATGCAAGAACGTGGCAAACTAATGCCGTAATTCTTTCACCAAATGGTTCAGACCCATATCAAGGTAGCACAACGATTGACCCTTCTTATAATACAGAAGGTGAAACAGTTGATATAGTTTATGTAGATGCAACTAAAGGTTGGTTACCAATGCACACACAAGATACAGCAAATAAAACTGACCCTGATATAAGATTTTTAGTAATAGCAGGTGGCGGTTCAGCAGGTAGCGATAATGGTGGTGGCGGCGGAGCAGGTGGTTTCAGAGGCGGATTAGATGACGCTAATGGAAAATTTACACCTACAGCTTCTACGACATACACAGCAACAATCGGTGCAGGTGGTAGTGGTTCAGCACAATCATATAATAGTGGTTCTAACTCATCACTTGCAGGTTCAGGTTTAACTACTGTAACTGCTTCTGGTGGTGGTAAAGGTGGCTCAGGCTCAGGCGGGGAACACGCCGCAAATGGCGGTTCTGGCGGCGGTGGCGGTCAGCAAGGTTCTAACAAAGGAACAGGAAACTCAGGTGGATTTACACCAGTAGAAGGTTATGATGGCGGTTCATCAAACAGCGCACAATCAGGCGGTTGTGGCGGTGGTGGAGCAGGTGGATTAGGTAAAAACGCAGATGGTTCTTCTGGTCAAGCATCAGTTGGACACGGCGGTGAAGCTAAAGCATCAAACATTACAGGCTCAGACGTTTATTACGCAGGTGGCGGTGGTGGTGGCTCAAACCAATCTAATGAAAGTTATTCTGGACTTGGTGGAAACTCATCTGATAGTGCTACAAAAGGTGGAGCAGGAGATGGCTCACATTCTAGTAATGTAGGTGGAGATGCAACTGCAAACACAGGTGGTGGAGCAGGTGGAAGCTCACAAAACTATAGTGGTGGAGCTTGTCCTCAAGGTGGTTCTGGCGTTGTAATAGTTAGAGTACCTGCATCAATTTATGCTTCATCAACAGGTGCACCAACAATTACAGATGTAGCAGGAGATAAGGTACTTAAATTTACTGGTACTGGTACATTTACAACAACAGCATTTTAATATAGGAGAATATAAAAAATGAAAACTTACGCAAAGATTGGTATTGACAACGAAGTTGTCCAAGTAGCTGTTCTTTCTGATAATTTCTCTGATAATGCAGGATTACAATTTATGAAAGATACGACAAATTCAGATAATTGGAAATCTTGTGATGAGAGTGTTGGTAAGAGCGATGTTTGGGATAAAAGTAAAAATGCTTTTATCAAAGAACAACCTTATCCAAGTTGGACTTTAAATGCAGATAATGTATGGGAAGCACCTGTAGAAAAACCTGCTGATAAAGACAACTGGAACGAAGATACACAAAACTGGGAGTAATTTATGGCAAGTTTTGCCAAACTACAAGATAACATTGTTCAACAAGTTGTTGTTGTTCATAATAATGAAGCACCTACAGAAGAACAAGGTATAAAATTTCTTAAATCATTATATACAAAAGAAGATTGTGTATGGGTACAAACTGATGAAAATGTAGAAGCTAAATTTAGAAAAAATAGAGCTAATATAGGTGATACTTATAATGAACAATTAGATGCTTTTATACCACGCTGTGATTTTAAATCGTGGACATTTAATAAAGAAACTTGTCGTTATGACCCACCAGTTCCAAGACCTGCACATTGGTGTAGATGGAATGAAGAAAAACAAAAATGGGATTTACACGGAAAGGATTATTAGTGTTACAGAATTTATTTACAACCCCTATATATAATACAAACTTAAATGTTGATAACAAACTTTTAGAAAATCTAGCTTATAAAGAAAAAGAAAAAGATAAAAATGGCAGAAAAGTAAGTAATAATGGTTATCAGACTAAAGATTTAGATTTTAATTTATACAAATTTTTATTTGATGAAGTGTCTAAATCTGCAATAGATTTTTACAAAAATTTTGGCGTTCAAATTAGAAATCATAAATTTGTTAATTTTTGGATTAATATAAGCGGTAAACATAATTATAATAGATTACACGCACACGGGAATTGTTTTCTTTCAGGTGCATATTATATTAAAGTTCCAAAAAACAGTGGTAACATTGTATTTGAAAATCCTAATTTAAAAGTAGAAGATACTTTTAGTAGTTTTTTTGAAGGTGATGGACAAGTTTTAATAAAAGATTATAATGTATATAATTCAACTGAATGGCATTTTACACCTAAAGTAGGACAATTATTAATATTTCCTAGTTATTTAAGGCATTATGTAGAAGCAAACCAAAGTGATGAAGACAGAATTTCATTATCATTTAATATAAGAATAAATCAATAAAAAATTATGGAGAAAAATAAATAGATGACAAAAAACAGAGACTTAGCTGATATAGTAGGCGATATTGCTAACAATGCAGAGAAAGCTATTGTTGTGAATTCAGCAGGGACAGAATTAACATTTGGGGACGCAGGTTCTTCAGATATTTACGGATTTGTAAAAACGAATGGCACAGGTACACAAAAAGAAGACCTTATCCTTCACTATACAAATGGTGCAGACGATTTGTCTGTAGCAACTAATAACACAGAACAATCAGATTTATATGATGAAAGTTTTGTAGCAAAAAGAGGACTTACGTTTACAGTAAACGCTGATGGCGAACTGACAACTACAGTCTAATCAATAATAAATAAATAGGAGAAAATAATAATGGCAACATTAAATTTAGGTAGAATCAAGCCAGTATTCAGAGGAGCATACGCAGGTGGAACTGCTTATGTAGTTGATGACATAGTAACGTCAGGAAACG
>Ga0310344_10003453_pt1 | contig 11741 bp, 10 predicted proteins | sample HC15DNA20200_MG_FD_203801 | JGI IMG/M metagenome (GOLD analysis project Ga0310344, IMG submission 203801) | Marine microbial communities from station ALOHA, North Pacific Subtropical Gyre - HC15-DNA-20-200_MG | ecosystem: Environmental > Aquatic > Marine > Oceanic | place: Pacific Ocean: North... | reverse complement strand
TTGGATCAATAGCAGTTTCTATATTCCTTGGAGCAGGAGCTTCAATATTATGGGAGCCAACTTTGCTCTATCTAAATCAAGTTGGATTTAATATATCTGATCCAATTTTTAATTCTGATATATCTACATACATATATGGACTACCTTTGTTTAGGCAAGTAGTTGCTTGGTTAATGCAGCTTGTGATCGTTTCATCAGGAATTATAATTCTTTATTTTATTGCTACAGGAGCTCTTCAATTGAGGCAGGGGAGACTTCCAAGTGTTAGTAGCGGAGCTAAGGCACACCTGTCAGTGCTGTTAGCATTTGTTGCTTTGCTTAAGGCTGCTTCCTATAGACTTGATGCTTATGAGTTGCTTTATTCTCCAAGAGGTAAAGTTTTTGGTGCGAGCTATACAGATGTAAAGGCACATCTACCGGCATTAAATCTTTTAATCTTGATTTCAATATTTGGTGCAATTTTATTGTTGTTCAATATAAGAAGAAAAGGTTGGTTACTACCAACTACTGCTTTAGGACTTTGGTTAGCAGTATCAATAATTGTTGGTGGAATTATTCCTGCTGCAGTTCAAAGGTTTAGAGTTGTTCCTGATGAGCTTAACAAAGAGTTACCATACGTTGCTGACCATATAACTTATACTAGATTAGCCTATGGTTTAGATCAGATTGAAGAAATCCCATTTGCAGCTTCCGACGATTTATCGTTGGAAGGACTATCTAACAATCAACAGACAATAGACAATATTCGACTCTGGGACCCGACTGTTCTCGCAGAAACTTATAGCCAACTCCAAGAGATAAGAGCTTATTATGGATTAACTGAAGTTGATGTTGATCGTTATGTAATAGATGGACAAAAAACACAAGTAATGGTGGCTGCAAGGGAGTTAGATCAAGCTAATCTTCCTGCAACTGGGTGGGTAAACGAAAGACTTCAGTATACGCATGGTTTTGGTGTTGTGTTCAGCCCAGCAAATGCAGTAGCTGCTCAAGGACAGCCAGACTTTTATGTAAAAGGTGTCCCAGCTAATACAAGTGTAAGTGAGCTAGAAGTCGACCAGCCTCGATTGTACTTTGGGGAGACTCCGAAACTTGAAGATTATGTTTTTGTCAATACTTTACAGGATGAGGTCGACTACCCACTTTCTACTGAAGGTCAGTCAGTATCTTATACAAACTATTCTGGAGAAGGGGGAGTAAGGGTAGGGTCTATTCTAAAACGTCTAACTTTTGCTCTAAGGTATAGTGATTTAAACTTACTCATATCTAACCAATTAACTAGTGACTCAAAAGTAATCATGGTTCGCAACGTTCTTCAGAGAGTAAAAAAAGCTGCTCCATTTTTATATACTGACAATGATCCTTACTTAGCTTTAGTTGATGGAAATTTATTTTGGATTGTTGATATGTATACAGTTTCTGATAGATATCCGTATGCCCAGCCTGCTAATACTTCAAGGATCAATGAAAGATCTGGATTGCCAGAAACCTTCAATTACATAAGGAATTCAGTTAAAGCTGTTGTTAATGCATACGATGGCACTATGCATTTTTATGTTGTGGACACTAAAGACCCTCTAATTTTGTCATACTCAAAAATTTTTCCAGAACTATTTACTCCTGAAAGTAGCATCTCTGACTCACTGAAAAGTCACTTAAGGTATCCTGAGGACCAATTCACTATACAATCAGATATGTATAGAGACTATCATATGACAGATCCTAGAGTCTTTTATGCTGATGAAGACCCTTGGTCAATTCCGGCTGATTCTTCAACAACCCCAAGGGTTGCACTCTTGAGAGGAGCACTTACTGAGTTAGGGTTTGAACCAATGGTTCCTTATTATTTATTAATGAGTCTTCCAGGACAGGAGGATCTATCTTATTTGATTCTTCAGCCTTTTAACCCAGAGAATAGGCCAAATATGCAATCTTTTCTCGTTGCGAATGCAGATCCTGAAGATTACGGAAGGTTAATCAACTATTATTTGCCAAAAGGTGAATTTGTGGATGGTCCTTCTCAAGTTGCTACAAGAATACAACAGGATCCTTCAATTTCTCAAATCTTTACGTTATTAGATCAGCAAGGATCGCAAATAATAAAAGGGAATTTATTCGTTATTCCTATTGACCAGTCAATTATGTATTACCAACCCATATATTTACAAGGAGATGAGAATCCTCTTCCAGAATTTAAGTTCGTTGTTGTTGTCTATCAAGACAGAATTGTAATGAATGAAACTCTATCTGGTGCATTATCAGAAATTTTTGGTGAGTTAGAAATTGGAGAGAATGTAGATGAAAGTTTGACTGATGAAGAGGCTGCAGCCGATTTATTGGAGCGTGCTTCAGAAGCATTTAAATCTGCACAAGATGCTCTTAGGAGCGGGAATTTAGGAGGCTACCAAAGTTTGATAGAAAAAGCTCAAACGCTTGTTACAAGAGCATTAGATATAGTTAGTGATAAAAAATAAATTCCTTGATTTATAATAAATAGCAATTATTATTTTTATTTCGGCGCGGGGTGGAGCAGTCTGGTAGCTCGTCGGGCTCATAACCCGAAGGTCGTAGGTTCAAATCCTACCCCCGCTACTAAGTTAATTATTGAAAAATATATCTATTAGTCTTTTTCTTCCAGTTATAGCTAGGATTTGCTTTAAAGCGAATAAGCCGGCACCACCAAGAGCCATAAGACTTCCTAGTACGAGAATAATTCTCCAAAAAATAATCTGATCCACATAGACATTATAGTTAGCTATTTATTTGAAGTAGCGTCTAATAGGTTAGCAACTTGATCATCTACTATTTTCCCGTATATTGTTGAAATTATAATTTTCTCTTTATTGACAATGATTGTTGTTGGAATTCCAGACCATATAAATGATGATACCAATTCATCAACTTGTTTGCTGTTAACGACAATAGGGTAGTCTATATCTAATTCGGCAATTAAGTTAATAGCATCTTTTTTGTTATCATTTACATTTATTCCTAAAACAGTAAAGTTTGTTTTTTTATTAAGTTTGATTAATTCAGGAATCTCATCAATACAAGGAATACACCAGCTAGCCCAAAGATTAATAATCAAATATTCTTTTTTGTGTATAGAATCAAGGTCAGTTACTAGGCCATTTTGAAGTGTTAGATTATAATTTTTTAGTACATTTCCATTATTTATATTTGTAAATTCTCCACTGGAATCATTGATTACTACTTTGTCTTGGTTGTAAACCACTATTACAAGAGCCAATATTAAAGAAATCGAAACTATAAATCTTTTGAACATAATTCAAATTTAATCGCTAAAGAATCATAAACTAATGATATGGTGGATGATTTAAACAAAAAACTATACCCAGGTTTTGACCTAACATTTGAAGAACTTCGAGCAATAGAAAATAAGGGAAAAGGAAAAATAGCTATTGTGGATTATTCAAATATGATATGGGTTCGTGAGGCAATTGAAGAAATTGTTAAGCAAGAAGATACAAGTGTAGAGATTGAATTTATTAAACCTGATGAAGAGAGACTAGGATCTCTAAGAAAATTACTTAAGATAGATCTGCCGATCGAAGAGGTGAAGGAAACATTTGTTAAGAATAAAAGAATTATAGGAGTCTCAAGTGGCAAAGGAGGGGTTGGAAAGTCAACTGCCAGTTCAATGCTTGCACTTTCTATGGTTCATGACTTTAAGAAAAAAGTTGGTGTAGTAGATGCAGATATTTGGGGGTACTCAATACCAAAAATGTTAGGTGCTATCTTTCCTCCGATACCTTTGGAAGGAAGGATTCTGCCAGCCTATGTAAATGGAGTAAAGGTGATCTCTATGGATTATTTTGCCAAGAAAGATGAAGCTGTAATTTGGAGAGGTCCAATGCTACATAAGGCTATAGAGCAATTTCTTTATGAAGTAATATGGCAAGACCTTGACTTTCTTATAATTGATATGCCTCCAGGAACAGGAGATGTTTCTATTTCTATATCCCAGTTATTGTCAGTGTCTGAAACGCTTATTGTTACAACGCCACAGAGGACTGCCTCTGAAGTTGCACAACGTGCAGGAATCATGGCAAACAAGGTTAAATCAGATGTGTTGGGTGTTATTGAAAACATGTCCTACCTAGAAGATGGAGAGAAAAAGCTGTACCCTTATGGTGAAGGAGGGGGTAAAGAACTTGCGAAAAATCTTGATACTAAGTTTCTTGGTAGCATTCCATTGGATCCAATTGTAGGTCGCTTAGCGGATGAAGGAAATTTAATTAATGCAAAAAATACAGAGGTTTACAAAGTTTTTACAAAGATATCAGAAGAGATCATAAATTCAAAGCCAAAAAAAATACCTATAAACATTAAGATAAATCAGTAATGGCTAATAAGAGTGTTAGTGATAGATTTGCCGAGATAGTCAGCAATCTAGGTGTTCAATCTGTATTTACACTAACAGGTGGGCACATAGTGCCATTACTGGATAGTTGCAGTAAAAAAGGTTTAGAAATAATCGATGTAAGACATGAGCAAACAGCAGTTTTTGCCGCAGAAGGGTATTCAAGAATTTCAGGAAAATTGGGAGTTGCAATTGTTACAGCTGGTCCTGGTGTAATGAATTCAATTAACTCTGTTGCATCAGCCTATTTCTCAAATGTCCCTCTCTTATTAGTAGGTGGAAGGCACTTAAGAAGCCAAGAAGGAAGAGGCGGTTTACAGGAGTTCGACCACCCTCCATTGTTAGAGAGTATTACTAAATATTCAGGAAGCATAATGGGTCCAGAAGATTTTGAAAAAAAAATGCAAACTGCTTTGAATTATGCATATGAAAGTCGAGGGGGCCCCGTTTTTCTAGATATTCCATTAGATGTGCAATTCGAATATATAAAGAAAAAGAACCAACCAATTAAAATAGCAAATCAAGAAAAAATAAACCCAAATGAAAAGAAATTAATAAAACAAATTAAAAAAGAAATGGATAAAGTTAAGAAGCCCGTTTTACTTATTGGTTCAAGAGTTGAAAATATAAAAAAAATAAACTTTATTGTTAAGGAGAGTGCAATACCGGTGTACCTAAGTGGACAGGCCAGAGGAACTATTCCTTACAGCAGTAAACAGAATTTTTCTAGATCTAGATCCTATGCTCTTCAAAATGCTGACTTAGTTTTGGCCCTAGGTGTAGATTTTGATTTTCGGTTAAAGTATGGAAATAATATTTCTTCAAAAGCAAAAATAATAACAGTAGATAGTGATAAAGCTAAATTAGCCTGGAATGTAGACCCATATATTTCTATAAATAGTACTCCTGACCAATTCATTGACGCTTATTCAAATGAAAAAATTGAAACCAAGTATGACGAATGGACTAAAGAGGTTAAAAGGGTTGAAATAGAAAAAAGCAAAAATATAGAGGATAGTATAAAAGAACACAAGGGGTTTCACCCAGAACATTTTGCAAAATTGGTTTCAGACTACATTGGGAGTAATTCCATCGTTGCTGTTGATGGCGGAGATATTGTATCTTCTACAGCTAGAAAGCTAAAAATTTCAAAACCTGGCTGGCTGCTGGAACCTGGTCCTTTTGGAAGTTTAGGTACAGGGCCTGGTCATGCACTAGGTGCAAAAATAGCAAAAAGAAAAAAAAATGTATTTATAATTTTTGGTGACGGTGGTTTTGGCTTTAATGGTTTTGAATTCGATACTTTTGTACGATTAAAAATACCTATTGTTGGCATTATTGGTATGGATGGAGTGTGGAACAATATAAAAACTTTTCATGAGATGATTTCTCCGGGAGACACAGTAGCTGCAACACTGGGAGACAGGCCTTATCATAAAGTTGTAGAGTCATTAGGAGGCTATGGTGAACTTGTAAAGAGGCCTGAAGATTTGATTCCTGCCCTTGAGAGAGCTATAAAGTCTGGAAAACCAAGTTTGATAAATGTTAAATTGGATAGAGTAAAAAGATCTAGCTCAAATTACGAAATGTAAAATTCTTAGATGGTAATAAAAGTTATCAGAGAAAGAATTAGTGTGTAGAAACCAAATTTATATAAATTTGAATCTATTGTAAATCGGACGAGGATATTAATTGCTAACAAGCCTGATAAGAAAGCAAGAATTGTCGCTACAGTAGATGCTAAATTTATTTCTAGGCCATTTTGTATTATTGTATATATGCCGGCTCCAAAGATTGTGGGAATTCCTAATAAGAATGAAAAGAGTAAAGCATCTTTTTTATTGACACCTAAAACCAATCCTGCAACTAGTGTAACTCCAGCCCTTGAGATTCCAGGAAATAAAGCTAAAGCTTGAGCGATTCCAATGATAAAAGAATCGTAATAAGAGATGTCAACTATTCTCTTATGACCATCATTCGTAAAAGTTTTTTGACTGAAAAGAATTAAAGACATAATTAAATAAGCTACTCCTGTGTATAGAACTATTTGTGGAGAGTTGTATATAAATGACAGTCCATCTGAAAAAAAACCAAGTAAAGCTGCTGGTAAAGTTGCCATTGCTACTTTCTGTAATATTTTTTCTCCTTCTCTAAAGTTTTTTATTATGTTTATGATTTCTACTCTGTAAAAGATGATTATTGAAAAAAGAGTACCTAAATGTAGCAATGTAATGTCTTCTATGTTTATTGATGTATCCCCAAAAATATTATCGAAAATAACTAAATGTCCGCTGGATGATATGGGTAAAAACTCAGTTAAACCTTGTAAAATTCCTGAAAAAATATCAAACATATGTAAAGGATAGTTTATTTATTATTGAATGTTGATAAATGCCAACCTTCACATGAACTACATTCATAAATAGTAAATTTCTTTCTGTATTCGTTTTCTTTCCAACCGCGTTCTTTTCTGGCTTCTATCTCCGTATTGTATGTGACTTTATCTTTACATGTAGTTTGCTCTCTGCATAGCGTACAATTACAGTTAACTTCTCCAGTAGCTTCTTTCCAGCATACTTCTTTACTCATTAAATAAGACTATAAACATTTATTAAGCAAAAAAATTCTTATTTTCAAGATAAAATTAAATAATGATAGATTTCTTGACAGTAGTGATTTTCCCCTACCTTGTAGGTAGTTTTAACTTTGCTTATTTAGTTTCTCAAATAAATAATACTGATATTAGCAATGAAGGAAGTGGAAATCCAGGGAGTGCAAATGTCCTTAGAACTTTAGGTAAGAAAGCAGCGATTTTTGTTTTAATTGCCGATATCTTAAAAGGATTTCTTATACCTTATTCTGTTTCTTTAATAAATCCAACTTACGAAATTTACTTTGGAGTAGAGCTTATTGTCTTTTCTGGTTTTTTTGTGGTTCTAGGACACTGTTTTCCTATTTATTATAAATTCAAAGGTGGGAAAGGAGTCGCAACTTTTGTTGGCTTTATAGTATATTTGATCTTTCTGCATTATTTCTTAAATCTTTATTGGTTGGTATTTCTTATTGGAACTTATCTACTTGTATTGAAAATTACTAAGGTTTCAGCGATATCAAGCTTAACAATTGTTGTTATTTCTTGCTTTATGTTCTACCAATATCTTATAGAGGTAAGTTTTAATAATTTTTTGTTTTATTTACTTTTAGTTTTTTTGATAATTGGAAAACATTCGGATAATTTTAATAGAATGATTAAAGGAGATGAAAACAAATTTTAATTTCAATATAAAAAAAGAAAAAATAAAAGTGCTAAACTTGTTGCTAGATAGTAAGGACAGGGCATGAGTTCGAGCGTAGTATTATTTACTTTAATAGGATCTTTAAGTCTTGCTGTTTTGCTACCAGAGTTGAGATTAAAAAGAGACTATCATTTTGCATCTAGTCAAGCTGCTATTATGTTGAAAAAGCAGCGTATTATTTTCTTTATTCTTGGAACTTTTGCAGTTATGACTTTTTTCTTGGCAATCAATACGATTTCAACCCCAATTTTTATTGCCCACATTGTTATTGATTGCGTGTTTGGACTTTATGCTTTAGTAGCTTTTAATTCTAGAAAGCAACTTTATATAAGTAATTTTGATTTTGTTGCTATAGGTAATGATTCAGAAAATTATGCAAATGATTATATTAATGTGCACGAAAAAGTAGAAAACGATTTAAGAGAGGCAGTTTAATCACTTTGCTAGAGAGAAATACATCAGAAGAAGTTTTATTTGAACTAAGACACTCCTTAAGTTCAATATATGATGTTAGAGAAGAGTCTCTTAGACTGTCAAGGAGGGCAATCCAATTTGCATCTAAATCGATAAGATCTGTTCATCGCCAAGAGTTAAACGAAGCTAGATTGCAATTAAATAACTGTAAAAAATGTGTATCTGAACTTATGGAGATGACGAATTCTTTTCCGATGATAAAATATAACGGTTTTGTTATAGATGCTGAAAAAGAGATGGTAGAAGCATCTTTAGTTTACGAGTTTGAAATTAGCAGTTCACTGATTCTACCCTCCGAACTAAATGTTTCAGCTGTCGGTTATATTGGAGGTCTTGCCGACTCTATAGGGGAATGGAGGAGGAGGTCTTTAGACTTGTTAAGAGAGCTAAGAATCGAAGAGTCCACGAAATATTTAGACATTATGGAGCTTAGTATGGATATATTATGTGAGCTTGATTACCCAGATGGAATGACCGGGGGCTTAAGAAGACTTGCTGATAATGCTCGCTCTATCATTGAAAGAACGCGATCAGACATTACTAATGCTTCTGTTCAAGCACAAATGAGAGTTTAAAGTGCCTAAAAGAGTTAATTTATTGTTCAATTGCTTTGATAATATATAATTATACAAATGTATAAAAAGCTTTTACTAGTCCTCTTATTAATTCTCACATCTTGTTCAGATTCTGAAACATCTGAACAAGATGTACTGGATGAAGTCTCACCAGTAACTTCATCCAGTACAACAACTTCATCCAGTACAACAACTTCATCCAGTACAACAACTTCTATTTATGTTGAAGAATGTGTGGCAAGTGACAACTCAAATTTAGCTTTAAGTTCAACAAAGGAGATCCAACAATTCTTAAAAGACAATGGTTTTGACCCTGGAGGGATTGATGGATATATGGGTAGCCAGACAATAGAGGCCATAAAATCTTTTCAGAGCGCGGCAGGACTTGCTGCTGATGGTGATGCTGGCCCAAAAACTATTGAATCTATGAGAGCTTGGGATAGCTGTTCCTTTGAGGTATCTGAAACTGTTACTACAACGACCGTTCCTTCCACAACTACTACGACGACCGTTCCTTCCACAACTACTACGACGACCGTTCCTTCCACAACGACTACGACGACTGTGTCAGTAGTAAATGATTATGGATATTTAACATATATCGACCCAGTAAATAATTCCATCAAAACTTTTATTTCAAAAGGAGTTTCTCCAACAACTAGTTTTTGTTCAATAGAATCTATTTCTCAAGAATATAATCTTGCAGACAGAGGAGCACCTAATGAATATCAACTATCAAATTCTGCATCAATTAATACTTCCTCAACTCTTAGTTTTGGAGAAAATGAAAAAAGAACATTTAATAATGATGAAACATTTAGATTGAAAATCATGCAGAATTCATCTTTAAATTGGACATACTATTTCCTAGCACCATTTAGTGGTAGGTATGAAACAATCAACCCTCTATCTATTGAATCATCATCTTCAAGTCAAATTGCAACTTTCTCAACTATAGGAATGAAAGATGGTTACTGGTCTTTGAACTACGCGTTTGCAATAGAGGATGATATAGTTTATCTCGCAACTCCTACTAGTGGCCCAATAGAGTTTGGAGTTGGTACATTGTCCGCAGTCTCTCAGTCACAAGATTTGTCAAACCTTTCGACTGGTTGGTTTAGTCTTAGTGCAGCCGGAAGCGAACTAAGAGGCGGAGGAAAGACTTTAGTGCCAAGTGAGAATGTCAATGTTGAATACTATCTGGATGAAACGATTGTAGCCAGAAGTCAGTTAAATGGTGCATTAACTTCTACTGAAACAGTTATGAATCTTGATAATGGAGACAATGTAGTAGTTGATGATTATTTATTAATAGATGACGAATTTGTAAAAGTTACTATTGATGAAGCAACAAAACTTACTATCGAAAGAGCTCAAAAAAATACAACTGCTGCTAGTCACCAAGATAATGACTTAGTTTATAAGATAGGAAATCTTGCTTATAGTGGAGATACATATGGATATCTTGTATTTAACGGTCCAAACAATATTAAATTTTTTGCACCTGTCGGTAAGGAAGGAAATGTTACAAGTTTCGCAATATCTAATCAATGTTTAAATGGAACATATACATTAGATGCAATTTTAATAAATGGAGCAAGAAAAAAAGGTCACGGAAAGTTGAGTTCACTAGCACTTAGCTCCTCAACTTATACACCTCAAGGTTATTCAAACACAGATACCTGGACAAGCGTTCTTGCTGATTATGCATTTAAAGTATCAAATGCAATAGATTACGTACAGCCTACATTGGTTGGAGCAGATGCTACTTCAGGGGCATTCACTATTACAGGGGATAAAGGGTCGGCCTTGACTACTGGCGGTACTATATCCTACACGGTAGCTTCTAATGCAATTACAGCTGGTTCTTTTGAGACAGAGTATGTCACTATGACATTTGATATCACCTCTTCATCAACAGGGCAAGTGACTGGTTCTAGGACTATTTTGCTTAATAAATCAGGATCAGACTATACATTTTCAGCGTCCATTAATACTTTAAGTACAAGTGATAGTAACTTGAAGAATACTTGGAAGACCGGCTCTAAGTATCAACTTAGTTCAATATCTATATCAAATGGTGTTTCAGAAGTGAATTATAAGCCAAATGGTACATACAACGATACCTATTCAAATCTGAGCGGAAACCACGATGTGTATTATTTGGATCAATTTTCCTTCACTGTTAGTGATCAGTAAAGTAACTAAATAATTAAAAATTATGACAGTCTTGCCTGCCTCTTTAAAAGAGGCTATAAAAAGGGGAGCGTTCGCTGTATTAGCAACTCATAGAGTAGGTGGCTCAATTCAAAACCATTTAATGTGGGTTGATTATAAAGATGAGAATTTAGTGATAAATACTGAGCAAGGAAGAAAAAAAACAGAAAATGTTCGTGATAACACCAATGTTAGTATTTTAATTTTTCACCCAGAGAATATGTATAAGAGTTGGGAGATAAGGGGTGAAGTATTTAGCATCAAGGAAGGTCAAGAGGCAAATGACCATATTGATGAGTTATCTATGAGATATATGGGGAAGCCTTACAGAAGAGAAATTGGAGTTAAGTGGGACAGTACTGAGATCAAAGACCGAGAGTTGTGGTTGATAAAACCTTCAATCCTGTCTTCTATGGAATCTCGTGGTGCTCAAGCTACCTCTGAGTAATATTTTAAATAGGGACTGTTTTCAAATAAGTTCAGCATATCTACTTTATTAGCAAAATTTTTTTGTATGATTTCCTCAGCCTCAAGTGAAATGTCTCCACCTCTTATGTCAATAGATCCTGATTTTCTATAGATTCTTTCAGGTAGTTTTTTAATTAATTTTTTTACTTTGTCTTCGGGAATTTTTAAATACTTAGCAAGTGGCAGAAAAATATTTATTGACCTTGGTATTACATGACAAGCAAAACAGTAGAGAGATGCCAGGAGTGCCCAATCAGTATCTGAAGGCCTTTTACCTTTTTCAAATGAAGAAAAATCATATATCAAAAAATACCTAAATGGATCATG
>Ga0310344_10003452_pt1 | contig 11743 bp, 9 predicted proteins | sample HC15DNA20200_MG_FD_203801 | JGI IMG/M metagenome (GOLD analysis project Ga0310344, IMG submission 203801) | Marine microbial communities from station ALOHA, North Pacific Subtropical Gyre - HC15-DNA-20-200_MG | ecosystem: Environmental > Aquatic > Marine > Oceanic | place: Pacific Ocean: North... | reverse complement strand
TCTCTTTTGTGACCAAAAGAGAACCAGAAAAGTCCCGCTCAGGCGCCGCGGGGGCTTGTGGCCCACGCCGGTAGTAAGATCCCACCTCGCGACTGCAATGTCGGTGACCCGGAGTGTGGAAGAGGAACTATCGCGTTGCTCGTTGCCGCCTTTACCTGGGCCGCCATCCTGTGGGCGTCGAGGTTCTCGACGGTCGATAGGCGCTGGTCCTGGTTGCTCCACGAGCCAGGAACAACAATTTCTCCAAACCGCACTCCGTGCCGAGTGTCTCTGAGCCCTCTTACACGTTGGGAACGTGGTGTTCGCGTGCTCATTGTCGGTCGTATTTCTCACGTACTCCGCCGTAGCTGTGCCAGGACGTGGCGGCTAGCCAGCCGGCGTCGATGGGGAGACTCGCACCTGTGATGGCTTTTGCGTCGTCGCTGGCGAGAAAACAGACGGCGTCGGCGATGTCGTCGGGCGTGACGAGCTTGCCCAGCGCGGTGTTCGATGCGAGCGCGTCGAGATCGCGCTCGCCACTGTCGACCTGAGCCTGCATCGCGGGGGTGAGCGTGTGTCCCGGAGAGACAGCGTTGACGCGGACTCCGGAGCGCCCCCATTCGGCGGCCAGGCATTCGGTGAGCGAGATGACCGCGGCCTTGGCTGGCGTGTAGCTATGGAGAGGGGTGGATCGGAGGCCGGCGACGGAAGCGATGTTGACGATGGCACCGGCTCCACGTCTCGCCATTCGAGTCCCGAAAGCGCGGCAGGTGAGAAATGTTCCGCGCTGGTCAATGTTCATCACCCGGTCGAATTCTTCGACCTCGAGTTCGTGGGGTGGATGAGGCGGTTGGAGCACGCCGGCGCTCGTGACGAGCGTGTTGACGGGCCCGATGTCGTTTTCGATCGATTCAGCGGCCGTTTCGACGGATGCGTCGGATCGGACATCGAGTTCGATGGCGTGGCCGTCCAGGTCCGAGGTTACACGCTGTGCCGCGTCGAGATGGATATCCGTGATGACGATGCGGCCACCCTGCTCCGCGAACTTACGTGCACACGCCTCGCCGATACCGCTGGCGCCTCCGGTGATGACGATAAGACGATCCTTGAATCGCATTGCTTCGCCTTTTCTGCGGCCCTCGATACACCCTCCTCCGCCTACGCCCCGAAGGGCATCCGGGCATACCGTTGGTTCCAATCGAAATAGGGTCGTCGCTGTAGTTGGCCCTGAATGACGCTCATCCTACCGCGCCCAGCCTCCATACACGGGGTACTGGCTGCAGACGAATTCGAGGTAGGACGACAGGCCTTTGTCGTTTGCCTCGAGGGCACGCTTGAGAGCGGCTTCGATTTCGTCGGGGTTCTCAATCCGTTCGGTGTAGTAGCCGAATTCCGCGATGGCTTTGGGCATGTTCACTTCGTCGGCGCCCATCACGACGTGGGTATATGGATCGTGGCCCTCGCCCCAGAAGCCGGGACCGTAGCCGGCGAAGCCGCCGTTGCTGATGTGAACGACGGTGATCGGCAGCTTCTCGCGAACGGGAACTTCGAGGTTGCCCATGAAGTAGCCGAGTCCGGCTTCGCCGGTGACGGCGATGGCGTAACGATCGGGATGGGCGAGCTTCGACCCGAGGACTGCGCCCATGCTGAACCCGAGGGAAGAGACGTTGCCCCAGCCGAGAAATCCTCTCGGGATCAGCGTGTCGTAGACGGTGCTGAGCTGATCGCGCGTGTTGCCGGACTCGTGGGTGACGAAAGAGTTGTGCGGATCGAGGACCTCCATCAGTCCTGCATAGACCCGATAGGGATTGATGGGGGTGTCGGTCGACGCCATGGCTTCTCGATACGGTTTCAGCTCCTCATCACGGGCAGCCTTGACCTCAGCGGCGGTGTTTCCGGCGGCGCGTCCGTTCCCGTCGAGTTCGTTGGCCAGAGCCTGAAGCGAGAACCGGGCGTCGCCGATGAGGGCCTGGGCGGTGGGAAAGATCTTGTTTACGTCGAGCTCGTTGACGTTCACGTTGATGATCGTCTTGCCGGTGGCATTCGGGATTCGATGACTGAAGCGGCCGGGCGAAAGGCTCGAGCCAACCGCCAGGATCAGATCGGCATTGGTGAGGTAGTCGATGACGGCGTCTCCCCGCACACCCAGGAAAAGCGGGTGGTCCTCGGGGAATGCGCCCTTCGCTTTCAGGGTACTGACGACGGGCGCATTGAGGAGCTCGACGACGGTCTTCAACTCGTCGCAGGCGTCGGCATAGATGACCCCTTCACCGACGTAGACGAGCGGATTTTTCGCGTTCTTCAGCAGCTCGACGGCGGCGGTTACGTCCGTGGGATCAGGTGCTGACTTCCATCCCTTGACGGGCACGTAGGGGTCGACGGTTTCGTCGTATTCCCCGCCCGACTCGGGCAAAGCAACGATGACGGGACCCGGGCGACCGGTGCGAAGCATCGTGAACGCGCGACGCATGAATTCGGGAACGCGCTCTGGCTTGTCGATGTAACCGTACCACTTGCAGACGGTTTTGAGACTGGTGGTGACGTCGAAGTGGGAGTTTTCGGTTTCGCCGATGTTGAGTCCGTCTGTGAGGCAGAGGACGGGGACGTTGTCCTCATAGGCCTGCGCGAGTCCGGCGTAGGCGACCTGCAACCCGGCTGCGTTCAGGCCCCCTTGAACGGTGCAGACGCCGATCGGGTCCCCGCCGGTGACGCGCGTATACGCGTCGGCGACGGCGATGGCGAAGCGGTCGTCGCGCATCATGATCATCGGGATGCCTTCACGGCCGAGGGCGTTGTTGATCTTGCAGACGGGGAACGTCGAGACCCACTCGACGCCTTCCTGCTTCAGGATTTTTACGATGCCATCTGTTGCGTTGATCATCCTGCTTCCTTTCGAGTGGGTCAGACCGCACGGAGCGGTGCGTCGTCATCCGTTTCGTGTTGCCAGACGCGGATCCGGGCTGTCATCTCACGGATCCGATCCCGATGGACAGGGTCGTCGAAGAGATTCCGTTCCTCGAACGGGTCGGTATTGAGGTCGAACAGTTCGCACTGGTCGCCGGCACAGAGGTTCAGTTTCCAGCGATCTCCCGTGACGAGCGATCGCCAGAGGTTGTTGTTCATCATATTGATTCGGGGGTTGCCCAGGTTCCGGTCTCCAATGCCATACCATTCCATGAAGGCGTGGTGGTCGGATAGATCCCGGCTCCCGTCGAGTGCGTCGACCAGGCTCTCGCCCTGGCACTCAGGAGCGATCGGCTGGTCCGCGAGGTCGAGGAGGGTGGGAACGAGGTCCGTGTGACCGAACACGCCGCCGATGCGTGTTTGCGATTTGCTCTTCCACGGGACACGCAGGAGAAACGGGACGCGGGAGGATTCTTCGTAGAAGGCGCGCTTTTCCCACATCGAGTGGTCGCCGGCCATCTCGCCGTGGTCGCTCGTGAAGGCGACAATCGTGCGGTCGGCCTGGCCGGTCTCTTCGAGGGCCTTCATCATTTTGCCGACCGCATCGTCGACGATTTTGACGTTTCCGAAGTACTGGGCACGCAGCTTGCGCCATCCAGCCGACTCGCTGAGATCTTCCCCATCGACGACAGCTTGAGGGTAGTGTTCGGCGCGGACCCGGTTGTAGAGGGCGTGCCCTTCAGGGTGTTTCATGAACGTGGGGCCGAGCGGGATCTCGTCTGGGTCGTAGAGTCCGTCGTGGGGGCCGGTATAAGGAGGGTGGGGTTCGAAGGTACTGAACACCAGCAACCACGGTCGGTCCCTGTTTTCTCGAATGAAGCGATCGCAATGGTTGGCGACGAAAGCGCCCATCTGACATTCGTCGGGCAAGGTGGCTCGCTGCTCTGGCGAGAATTGTGGCTCGCCGTTCGATATGCGGCCTTCGGGTTCGAACCCTTGTTCGACGAGCCATTGGTGATAGTCGCTGAACGGGGGGTCGGGCAGAGTATACCGCGGTCGGCTACCGTCTTCTGTGCTGATCCACTCGTCGAATCCGTGCTGCCGGAACGCGTCGTTCCCAAGGTGCCATTTGCCGAAGTGGGCCTTCCGATATGTATCCGGCAGCATCTCCGCGATCGATCGAATGTGGTCCTCGAGAAGAAGGTTGTTGACGACACATCCGTGTGAGTGCGGGTAGAGGCCTGTCATCAGCGACCCACGTGCGGCCGTGCAGACAGCCTGGGTGACGTAGGTATTCTCGAAGACGTAACTCTGATCGGCGACCGAATCCAGGTGCGGCGACCGAATCCAGTCGTTGCCGTAACACTTCATCGTGTCGGTGCGCTGCTGGTCGCTGATGAAGAGGAAGATGTTTTTATCGAGCATCGAGTATCGAGAATCGAAAATTGAAGGGCATCTCAGTCCCAGGGGAGGGTTACGCCGAGCCGCTCGCCGACTTCGCGGGCACTTTCCTGTTCCATCTCGCCGTAGGGGATGCCTTCTTCGCGGTGGAGGGCCATTCGTTCGTGTTCGATGTTGCCGGGCAGTAAGGCCCGGTCTGTTCCAGGCATAGGTTCGTAGGTGTCGCGAACGTCTCGTACCATCCGGTCGGACTCGGCGCGGAAAACGTCCTCCGGGATCACACTGTCCACGTGAATGGCCAGGACGGTGCCTCCCGCACCCGAGGCGGGCCACTGTTCCTTCATCTCGTGCGATGAGGGAAGACTGGCTCCCGCGAGGCCCCCGCCGATGATCGAGGCGATCGCAGTGTATCCGATGCTCTTGAAGAAGGCGGCGGGAATCATTTCCAGCAGAGCATCGAACTCGGGGCCGCGCTGGTAATCGGCGAGGATGCAGGTGGCGGCGTCCAAGACGATGGGGGGTTCGTCACCGCCTGGAATGGCGAAACAGATGGGTGGGTTCCCGAAGTACCCGAGCTGGTGGCTCCGGCCGTCCTGAGGGGCTTTCCCTTGTTGCCGACCCTGGACGCAGAATCCGATACATCCGGCTTCCGAGCACATCCGGGCGTAGTGACCGGCGGAGCCGATGTGGCCGTGATGCCGGGCGAGTCCTATTCCCAGTCCGACTTCCTTCGCCTTCGCGATCGCCTGCTCCGCGGCCATCGTCATAGGGAGATAGCCAAGGGTCCCGTCGGCATCCACAATCGACGCGGTCGCCGTCTCCTGGATGATACGAGCATTCGGCCGCGTATTCAGGCTACCTGCCTCGAACGATTTGCAATAGCCGTTTACGGCGCGCGTTCCGTGGGTTCGAACCCCTCGCAGGTCGCTGTTGACGAGATACCTGCTGATGAGCGCCGCGTGGGTGTTGTCGAGGCCGGCCTCTTCGAAACAGCCAGTTGAGAACGCCAGCAGGCTGTCCTCCGTGACGCGGACGAATTTTTCTGGAGGGGTATTCATTGCAAAACCTAAAATGCAAAGTGCAAAGTGCAGCAACCGACACTCCGGAAGACCTTTGAGCACAATTCACTTTGCATTTTGATTTTTTCACTTCCCACTGTCAGTACCCCTGCTGTTTATCCACGACGTTGCGCATCTCCTCGCCTTTGACCCAGCGATTGAGATTGTCGACGAAGAGTTCGACGCCGCGCTCCAGCCCCTGGTCGGAGGCGCCGGCGCTGTGAGAGGTGAGAATGACGTTCGGCATGTCCCAGAGCGGGCTGTCCTCGGGAAGAGGTTCCTCGTAGGTGACGTCGAGACCGGCGCCCGCGATGCGTCCGGACTGAAGGGCGTGAATCAACGCTTCCTCGTCGACGACCTTGCCGCGACTGATGTTGACGAAGTAGCTGTCGGGCTTCATCCGACCGATCGCGTCAGCTGAAATGACTCTGTGGCTTTCCTTCGTGATCGGGCAGCAGGAGACGACGACGTCGCTCTGGGCCATCATTTCGCCGATCCATTCGGGTTTCTCGAGTCGCTCCACGAAGTCGGGTTTTTCGATCGGCTCAGGATCCACGGCCAATACCCGCATTCCAAAGGCGTGCGCGCGGTACGCCATCGCGGTCCCGATGCTGCCGAGCGCAACGATGCCCATTGTTTTCCCGGCCATCTCGTAGCAGGGGATCCGCTCCCAGTGCTTGCGTTTCATGAAATCGTGCTGATCGAGGACGCGGCGGGTGAGCGCGAACAGGAGGGCGAACGCGTGTTCGGAGATCTGCGTTCCGGCCTGGCCCTTGCAGTTGGTGAGGACGACGTCGCTGTCCTGGAAAGCGGGATACATATGCCGCTCGACACCGATGCCCGGCTGATGCACCCACTTCAGTGCTTTCGCGCGAACGAAGTCGTCTTCCTCGATGACGCCCCACAACGCCTCGGCTTCTTCGAGCACGTCTCCGTAGGGATCGCCATCGGGCTGGATGTGAAGATCGACCTCGTCCGGAATGTCGTGGAGCAGCCCTTCGAGATCGGAGCTGCGGGACGCGATAATGACCTTTGGCATGAAAACCTCAGAGCGAGTTCAGAATGATGAGTGCAGAATGCAGAGTTCAGAAGGCGCCTCATCACTCTGCAATTTGCATTCTGCATTCGGTTCCTAGTAGCCCTTCTGTTTGTCTACCACTTTCTCCAGCGGTTCGCCTTTGACGTACCGATGCAGGTTCTCGACGAAGAACCTGAGCGCTCGTGGACGCACGTACTGCGAGGCACCGGCGCTGTGAGAGCTGAGAATGACGTTCGGGATGTCCCATAGCGGGCTTTCGGGGGGACAGGGCTCGATATAGGTGACATCCAGTCCGGCGCCGGCCAACCTGCCCGCTTGCAGGGCCTCGATGAGGGCCTCTTCGTCAACGACTTTCCCTCGGGTGACGTTGATGAAATAACTCGAGGGCTTCATTCGGCCGAACACGTCACCGTCGATCATCTTGTGACTCTCGGGCGTGGAGGGGACGCACGAGAAAAGGACGTCACACTGGGAGGCCATCTCACCCAGCCATTCGGGTTTCTCGAGCCGTTCGACGTAGTCGGGCTTCTCGACGTCCTCGATGTCCACGGCCAGTACCTTGCAACCGAAGGCGTGGGCTCTTTTGGCCATCGCTCGACCCACACCGCCCAATCCTACCATTCCTACCGTGCTTCCTGACAGTTCGAAGCAATCGATCCGCTTCCAGGTCTTTTCTTTCATGAAATCGTGCTGTTCCCGAATCGTCCGCGTGAGCGCCAGGAGCAACGCGAAAGCTTGCTCGGAAAGCTGCGTGCTGCCCAGGTCCTTGCAGTTGGTCAGGATGACGTCGCTCTCCTTGAGGGCGGGATACATGTGTCCTTCCACGCCGATCGAGGGTTGCTGAATCCACTTGAGCGAGTCGGCGAACGGAAAGTCCGCTTCGCGCACGGCGCCGAAGACGACCTCGACGCCCGGGAGATGGTCTCTCAGCTTGGCGGCCTGCCCGACCATCCTTCCCTCGTTCGTGGGAATGGCCTCTTCCATAGGCAGGAAACGCAGCTCCGCCTCTTTGGGGGCATCATTCAGGATCTCTTCAAGCTCAGAATTGTGGCGTGCAGCAATCAGGACGACTGGCATTGAGTGTCTCCTCTGCCGATGCAATCAAACTGTGGCGACGATGAACAGGCGGCGGAACGGGTACAAGGTCCGACCGTCGGGTCGCCGGGGATAGGCCACTCTCAGACGCTGGCCATAGTCCTCAAGAAAGGCTTCTCGTTCCCGATCCGCCAGACCTTCGAGGATAGGGCGGAGACCGGTCCCCTTGACCCATTCGAGAACAGGATCCCCGCCTTCAAGCACTTGTACATATTCGGTTTCCCAGATGTCGAGATGGGAGGTCCGACCCACCAGCAAGTCGTAATAGACGTCGGCATCCTCGACCCACTTGCGCCCGACCTTTCCGCGAAGCTCTTCCGATCCGAGCGGGCCCCCGTTCGGCCCCTCGTTGGCCAGGGTGTCGCGCATCAGGACGTGGGAAGGCATACCCCAACTGAGGGGCATCTGGACGGCGAGGGCGCCTTCGGGACTCAAGAGGCTTGCAAGGCGAGGGAACAGATCTTCGTGGGCTTCGACCCATTGAAGGGTGGCGTTGGAATAGATGAGGTCGGGGGATGCGTCGGGTGTCCAGGTATGGATGTCGGCGTGGTCCCACTCGATCGATCCTTCGCCTGCGCCAGCCTCTTCGAGCATCTCCAGTGAGTTGTCGATACCCGTGAGATCGGCCTTCGGCCATCGATCAGAGATGATGCGTGTGATGTTTCCCGTTCCACAGCCCAGGTCATAAATCACCGAAGGGGCCTCGATAGGTACACGATCGAGGAGCTCAAGGGCCGGCCTGAGCCGGTGATCCGAGAATTTATGATACTGATTCGGGTCCCATTGACGCGTGGAGGGTCGCGTACTCAACCGTGGTGTCCAGGAGAAGAAGGAGTCCGGGGGTGTAGGGTCACGGCCCTCCTATGCTGAAGCTCCGGTGGACAAGCATGCGGCGACCCAACTGGAAGAACATCATGCGTCATACGGAATCTCAAGCGCATCGTGCGCATTCCGCCAGAAGATGCCTTCGATGTCGTCCTTGGAGAGTCCGGCTACTTCGGCGGCCTGTTTCATCGCGAGGAGCTGTTCGTAGATGCAGAGAACAGGACGCGCATCCGTGTGAGTAAAGCTGAAGCCAGCGTCGTCGGGGTAAACCTGATACCAGTAACGACCGAACGTGACGTATTTGCCGTGGAAGTATGCGGAGTCGATACCGTCCGAGCCGTAGAACAGTCGCTTGAGATTCTCCTTCTGGAAGAGGGTGATGAAAGGAGGAAGCGTGGTCACGGCAGAGAGGTCATACCAGATGTTCGGCAGGTCCTTCAACGTGTCGATCGCCACCTGGATCGGGTAATACGTGAAGCTCCGGGCACAGTGCGCGAGGATCCATTTGATGTTGGGATAGCGCTTGGTGGTGTATTCCGTGAGGTCAGCGAGGTTCTCGGCATCTCCGCAGCCCTGGGCGCGCGACAGGTGCATCGTGACCCATAATCCTCGATCGTTGGCGAGCTCCATCTGCTCGTGGGGGAGGAACTCGTGAATGCGACAGTTGTTGATATCGCCGGTGGATGAGAAGATTCGGTAGGGCTTCAGACCGATGAATCCGTGTTCATCGATGTCGGCTTCGATGTCCTTGACGTCACAGGGCGGTGTGACGAGCAGGTTTGAGCGTGACGCTGGATCCTTTTTCATCTCTTCGCCCAGGGCCGCGTTATGCTTTCGGACATCCGTCCCGACTCTTGGCAGGCCGAGGACCAGGAAGTTCATACGGCGACTCGGGAAAATGGCCTCACCCCATTCGAGAAGGTCGGAGATCCTGGCCTCTGTTCGGGGCAGGTACTCGACGTCAGGCAGCATGCAGTCATTCCAAAACAGATGGCAGTGTGCGTCGAAAACACGATCGGGGATAAAGTCGTCGAGCTCTTCTTCGAAAAGGATGCGATCCTCTTCGCGGTAGTCTACTGGCATCGTCAGGGTACCTCGGAAACCACACCACGAAGTCGCGAAGACACGAAGGGAGGCCTGTCGGAGCCAGACGTGTGTGTCTTGGTCGAACTTTCGAGGCGTTGGCGATTGGCGGTGTGTCTGGCCATCAACCGTCAGGCCAGGTTGCGGGACGAATAGCCCATCAGAACAGCGCGGCGATCGATGTCGCTCTTCCAGGGATATGCGCCGTGGGTCTGGGCGGCGGCGAGGAAGAGACAGACGTCGCCGGCGTTCATTTCTACGTGTTGGACGAGATGCAGCTCTTCTTCGCACTGGATCATCGGCTCGGTGATCGGGTACCGGGCTTTGTGGCTGCCGGGGATACAGATGAAGCCACCGTCTTCGACCGTCACGTCCCGAAGTTGCCAGGCGACGTTGATGGTCTCCGCGTAGGTGCGGCCGTTCTGGAGGACGTAACTGCCGGCGGGCCGAAAGTTCCCGCTGCCGCTATGCAAACCGTGACCCGAGGTGCCCTTGACGGAGCAGATGGCGCGCGCGTTTCGGAAAACGAACCCGCTTCCCATCATCCAGTTGAGGCGATGGACGACGGCGGGATGAGCGAGCATCCGTCTGAACGGCTGGCAGTGGGGTTCGGGGAGCTCGAACAGGTTGCGAAGGGAAGGCACCCCGGTTCCGGCCAGCACCTGCGATCCTTTTGCGGCGTCCCCACCGACCTCGATTCTGTCTTCACAGAAGTCAATGGCCTCGTTGGCTGCGGCGAGCCAGTCGACGTCCATCACGTTTCTGATGACGAGGTGACCGCAAAGGTCCCAGAAGTAGAACTCGGTCTCGTCGATCCCGCTGGCCGGATCGGGGCAAAGTATGGAGGGATGGTGAACGCCCCGTTCTTCGCCCAGCGTCAGCGACGTGCCGTCAGTGATGAGAACGGGGGACCTGTCCGGCCGTCCGTCGGGAGCAACGACAGCCCGTTCGACGGGAGTGAGCTCATCCGCCCAGTCTGGGACGGGTGCGCGGGTGGTACCGTTATGCTGGGACTGATCGGAGGCAAAGGTAAAGGAGAGCAATCGTCGCTGTTCGGCGGTTGTCCAGGGTTGCGCTCCGTGCAGAAGAGATTCGACGCGCAGGAGCAGATCGCCAGCCTGGAGCGGAATCTGACGGACGAGGCCGAGGTCGTCTGCACCGTCGAGCAATGAATCGGGCGATTGAACTTCGCTCTTGTGGCTGCCGGGCACGAAAACGAGGCCCCCGTCGCCGGCGTCGATATCCGTCAGGGCCCACGTCGCGACGAGGCCCTGGGAAAAGTGCTCGCCGTTCTGATGGGAGTAGCTGCGATTGGCGATCCGGGGTTCGTTGCCCCCGTGAAGGCGGCCGTCGGACCGCTCGGGATCGACCAATTCCGGCGGGCCGTCCTGGTGATAGCCGTCGTACGTGAGTTGATCGAGATACCGGGCGAGCACGGGATGAGCGACGAGCCGCACGAGGGCGGTCGGCAGGTGATCCGGATCTTCGAGGCCGCCAGCGTCGATCGCCGCATTGGCGGCAGTCAGCTCATTGGCCTTCAACACGTTCGGAACGACGATGAAGCCGCCGACGTCGATGGCGAAGTTTTCTTCGGGTGTGAGTTGTTTTGGTTCCATATCGGCTCCGCGCGGAAAGCGTGGGAACCACAAATGAACACCTGCTTTCGCTGAAGCTACGGCAAGGCAGGCAGATGAACACGAATGGGTCGTGGGACGGATGACCGAGGCCCTAGTCGGGGACCGGCCGTATGGGTACCCAAGGAGAGTATAATACCGCGAAGCAATGTGGTGTCGGAACAGGAAATCGATGTGCCTTCCTCCTGCTGGAGAGCGAAGGAAGCTGGTGCTATCTTCTCATCCAATCTTGTCATCCCGGCGATTTGTTGAGCCGGGATCCATCTTGACCTTCGGGATATCCAAATGACCCCCAGAGAATCGACGAAGCTGACTGAGCAGGAGTGGGAAGAATACCAGGAAGAGGGCTACACGCGGCTGGGTGTGGTCTATCCGGAGGAGGCCATCGATCGACTGTGCGAGCGGATCGATGAGATTATGCTCGGAAAGATCCAATACGACGGAATGTTGATGGAGAAGTGCCCGTCATCCGAGGAAGAGGCGGACGAGACGCTGAACTATCGAAAGATCCAGGACCTCGAACGGGATCCGGTCTACCTCGCCTACATCGAGCATCCGTTGTTTCGCCATATCACGCGGGAGCTGATCGGTGAAGACATCTCCGTTTTCCGGTCGATGTTCTTCAATAAGCCGGCGAACGGGGGTGTTCCTCTGGTGTGGCACCAGGACGGGCGCTCGTGGAACGTCGACCCATATCCTGTGATGACGATTTACACCGCTCTCGA
>Ga0310344_10003451_pt1 | contig 11744 bp, 9 predicted proteins | sample HC15DNA20200_MG_FD_203801 | JGI IMG/M metagenome (GOLD analysis project Ga0310344, IMG submission 203801) | Marine microbial communities from station ALOHA, North Pacific Subtropical Gyre - HC15-DNA-20-200_MG | ecosystem: Environmental > Aquatic > Marine > Oceanic | place: Pacific Ocean: North... | reverse complement strand
AGCAACGAGGATTTTACGTGAGCCGGCATGTCGTCAGCACCCTCCATGGTATGTCGGTGGGGAAAATCTTCGGGAGCGATGGCGTTGAAGGAGCTTTCCAGGTCGAGTGGAACATCAGGATCAGCGTTTTCGTTGATCGTGAGCGAAGCGGATGTATGTTGCAGGAACAGGTGCAATGTGCCGACACGCATCTCGCGGATCTCCGGTACTTCTGTCTCCACAAAATGCGTGATTAAGTGGAATCCTCGAGGATAAGCCGGCAGAACAAATTGTCGTTGAATCCAAGCCATGGAGAAAATGAGTTATGGTATGTGGTCGTCCTCACACATCAATTGGGCATGGTTGCCTAAGGAACGATTCTCGCTGCGTGGTTCGTTCAGGCTGAACGTTACACACCAGCCAGCCAAGATGACTACTGTGACACCAATGAACACACTTGTAAAGCCGAACAGGTCCACACACCAACCCGCGAATGGTGAAAAAACCATGGGTAATGCCAGGCAGACATTCAAAGTACTCAAATAGTGAGCATGATCTTTGCTGGTACAAACTTCTAGCGTAAAGTTTTGCAGCGTGCGAATCACGACGGGAGTCGATCCAATCAGTAGAAAAACGAAAACAAACCAGCTGCTGGAGGCAAACATGGTAATCGCAAGAGCAGAAATGGGTGCGGCTGCCATCGTGATCATAAAAATTTGCAGCACGAGTCGATTGCCACCTCGATCGGCAACGAAACCCATCGGGATACTAAACATAGCCGTTCCCACATTCTGGATCACAACCCACCACATGAGCTGTTTCAGTTCCAACCGCATCTGCTGTAGGCCTAAATGTTGGTAGTGCGGAAACAGCAGGATGGAACTGCTGGCGGCAAAGCCGACAAAAGCCAGTTTGCAGAAATTTCGATCGTTTTGCAAAGTTTGTACAGCGGTGACAAATACGTTCTGCCTCGTCCTAGGTCGGTCCGAACTAGGATCGGCGTACTCGCGGATGCCAAATACCAATGCAGCGGCGATACCAAACATGGCGGCTGGAAACAAGAAAAGCCAGTCGAAACGTGGCTCGACTGGAGATAGACAGCTGGGCAAAATGCACAAGGCGCAGGTCACAGCAGTGAAGGCACCGACGACACTCGACACGTACAGCAGGCGGCCACGAGACTTGGTGGGAATGAGTTTTCCTTGCAAAGTGTTGAGAGCAAGCTGGTTCACGCCGACGCAGCAAAAGAAGAGAGCGTAGATGACCAGAAAGAGGATAGCTTTCCACGACGCCAAGACTGCCGCCAGGGGCGTAAACAAAAGACTCCACAACAAGAAACATCCGACCATGAGCCAGGAAGTGATCATGAGGGTCCACTTCTTGCGAGCAGCCTGCTCGAGCCTTCCGGCCAGGATCAGAGGTGGAATGCTGTGTCCCACACGATTGAGTAAAGGCAGCAGGCCTCGAACCCATCCCGCGCCCGAAATAGAATCGAGCACCGCAGGAATGATGACGCTTTCTGTTTTGAATATCCACCCACTGCGAAAAGCAATCTGGTGAGCTGCCATCATGAGGAAATTACGTTGTTTCGTCGAGATGTCCTCGGATGAGTGCGATGACGAAGCGGGTGGAGCGGTCTTTCGAGGGGCCGTGGAGGTGGGCGGAACCAGGTCCGGCGGCGTAGCGGGCTGCATAGGTACTAGTATACTAAACTTGACACCCACAGAAGAGAGGTACGGAACCAAGCGTATAATTAGCGCAACCGTTCTATGTGGGTGGAATATTGTCCAATTTTAAGGACTTCCATTCCCCAAATTTCAAAGCGTTATGTAACATGAAATTAACGAACCTGGAAATCTACGCGGATTTTCCGCCAAATGCCCAATAACCGAGGACTAGCGTCCTGCGGCTCATTGTACCGATTGTCGAGCTAAATCATTGGAGTTGCTATGTCTATCCGTGCTGATTCAAATCCTCGTTTTTTCTGGCGGTTTGCACTCATTGGTGCTGTTTTGCTGTTCTGGACAGGGTTGTGTTTTAAGGACGCTCTTTATAGCTATCCCCGTGATTTGGAGGAAGCGCTGGCGAAGTACGTTGAGCTGAGAGATTCAGATTCGTTGCATGATTGGACTGATTTGGCTGAGGAAAACCACTGGCCAACGTTACCTGCACCTTTGGCCAACTATTCCTTACTGAAAGAAATGGGAAAGCTTGATAAGTGGCCAGATTTGGCCTACGAGCACAAATGGGAAGAGACTATTCCCGATCCTGCGACGGGTGAAGAGCATGTTCGTGAGGAAATGGAGGTAAAGATTCAGTTGCAATATGTGATGGCAGCGGTGTCAACGCCCTTGGGCCTATGGGCCTTGTTCATCTTTTTCAGTTCGCGAGGTAAATGGATCGAAGCCGATGAGACAACGATTCGATCCAGTTGGGGCGAGGAATTAGCCCTATCGAAAATCACCGAGCTGGACAAGAAGAAATGGAGCAACAAAGGAATTGCCAAAATCACCTACGAGGAAAAGGGGCGCATGAAAAATTTTGTCTTAGATGATTGCAAATACGACCGGCCAGCGACCGAAGAAATTTTGCGTTTGGTTGAAGCCAATATTCAGGAAACTCAGATCGTCAACGGGCTGCCAGAATCTGTGATGCAGGCCATGCAAGAACAGTCTCAGAGTGACGATGTGGAACAAGAACCAGCCAATACTGCCGATACCAGCGGTAGCTAGTTTCTCTGTGGTTGCCTGGGTTACCGAGTACTCGTTCGAAAGAACGCTAAAGCGCTAGCGTCCCAGATCACCCACTTGGCGGCCAGAGCATTGAGCCGAACGCGCTAGTGTCGGGATTCGTCCGACAAACCTACCCTACCAGGCTCACGGCTAGCGTTGAAGGTTCAGAGCCAATCGCATTGGGTGCAAGTCACCGGATTTGGTCTCTTTCTCTCCATCAATCGACAATCGATTCACCGCGAATCATTTCCTCGAACGTTTGGCGCGACCTGATCAAATGGGCCTGACGGTCTTTGAGCAGCACTTCGGCAGCCAATGGTTTCGAGTTGTAATTTGATGCCATGACGGAACCGTAGGCGCCTGCGCACTCGATGACCAGCAGGTCACCGACGTTAGCTACAGGGAGATCTCGGTGGGCCACAAAGCCTCCCTCTTGCTGAGTGAAAATGTCTCCCGATTCACAGAGCGGTCCGCCGACGATGACTGGTTGCAGCTTTTCAGAGACTTGTCCACTGCGGGGTGCTATCGACATGGGATGGTAGGCACCGTATAGGATAGGTCTCGCCAGATCGTTAAAGCCAGCGTCCACGAGATAGAACAGATTATCGTCCATCCACTTGATGGCTCGAATTTCACTGATCAAGTAGCCACTTTCCGCTACCAAAAAACGTCCGGGTTCGATTTCGAGAGTCACCGGATGACCCCAGGCTTGTTGCAGTTTTTGTCGAGTCTGATCCCACAGCTGGTAGTAGGCGTCCAGGTCGATGGCTGACTCGCTTTCCTGGTACGGGATCGGTAGTCCACCGCCGGCACTGATGGTCCGTACGCTTCGACCGATTTGTAAAGCGGTTTGTTCCAACGCCCCACAGACTTGTGCTAGGTGTTCCAAATCGGTTCCCGAACCGATATGCATGTGGACTCCGGTAATGTTCAAACCGTGAAAATCGGCGCGACGCAGGATATCCTCGAGTTGACCGTGCCACAAACCGTGTTTGGACTGTTTTCCGCCAGTATTCGTTTTTTGGCTGTGACCATGGCCAAAACCGGGGTTAATCCGCAACGTGATCTCAGAGCCGGGAGCACGTTCTCCCAGCTGGTCAATCATATCGGGCGATCCGACGTTCACGTGGATGCCATGTTCCACAACCAAGTCCAGTGATTCTTGATCGAAAATGTCGGCAGTATAAACGATGGGAGACGGTTCTCCGGCCACCTCGTATCCAGCCTTCAATGCTCGACGAATTTCCCAGGCGCTGACCGCATCGACCACACAACCGTGTCTCCGTACCAGATCCACGATGGCCAGATTGGAACAGGCCTTCTGTGCGTAGCGGATGGCATCAAAAGCCTGCAATTGTTCGATCCGCGCCACAATGGCGTTGGCGTCATAGACATAGCAGGGAGTTCCAAATTGGTGTGCCAATTGGGCAACGGACAGCCCGGCAATTTCAAGTCGATGTAGGGAAAAGTTGCGTACAGCAGTCATGTTCGTGATCGATGGTGTGTGGGGGATTGCTGGAATAGTAATGCAATAGGTATGGAGCGTGAATCAGTCTATTGTGCCGAGGCAGCTTGGGGTTGGTCAATGTGGGTGAGGGTGGTTGCGGGATGTTTGATGTGTGATCCGGCCTACAGTCCCTCGGTGCAAGATGCGGGATGAGACAGCCCCCGACCAGTCATCACTTTCCGAAAGGTACATGTTTCCTTGACGATCGAAAGCCGGATAATTCGTGCACTTCATCGGCTCGCCGCCCGGCGCTGCCGCATACTGACTGATTTCACCTTGGGGTGTGATCCGTAGCACATCGCCAGCGGTGTGAGCCACGTAAAGATTGCCGTCAGCGTCGACTACCGAGCCCAAGCATCGGGCTTTTGTGGTGGCAAACTGCTCGCATGAGTTAGTCTGCAGATCGATGTGGTAAACCTGACAACCGGTCCCGGTCGTGTATGCTTCGCCAGCAGGACCAATGCCAATCGACTCGGGGTGGTCCACACCGCGAATGTGAGCGATCTTTTCCAAGTCGTAAGTGGTGACCGAAGACATGACGACCTTAGAGATAAGGCTACAATGGCGGCAAGCTACCGTCACTTTGCCGCGGTGCACGTAATGGTAAATGTTCGTACGAATGTTGTTTCACATAATCCCAGTCTAGCTCGACACCCAGGCCAGGACGTTCGGGCAACTCGATGCGCCCCCCCTGCACTGCGAGCCCTTCTACTTGCACTTTTTCGAACCAAGGCCGGTGTCGGCAGTGTTCCAGGATGGAAAAGTTCGGCATACACAGTGCGGCATGGACGCTGGCTGCCAAGGCGACCGGTCCATACGGATTGTGTGGAGCCACCAACACGTTATGGATTTCGGCATAGGATGCGATCCGCAGCAATTCGCCGATGCCACCGCAGTGGGAGATGTCGGCCTGAACGACATCCACGGCGCCCTGTTCCAACCACTCTCGGAACTGCCACCGCGTCATCAATCGCTCGCCCGCCGCGATGCGCGTGTCCGGAAAAGCTCTTCTCAGTTCCACTAATCCGCGTGGCGTATCCATATTGACGGGTTCTTCGACAAAAAACATCCGTACGTCGCGCAGCCCAGTAATCAGACGGTGGGCCGCTTGTGGAGAGAAGATGCCGCCGCAATCGATTATTAGGTCGCAGTCGGGTCCTGCGGCTTCGCGAACTTGATGAGCCACATCCAGTGCCACATCGACTTGCTTTTCGGAGCAAAACGGTTTGACGTGGGGGCCAGGTCCGAATTTGAACGCGTCAAACCCCTCGTCGATGGCGGCAGCGGCTTCTTCTCCAAACGTGGCCAGGTTCAGATCGGTGCGTGCATAGAGCCGTACATGATCACGCACCGCGCCGCCCAATAACTTATACACGGGTTGGCCGTATGCTTTGCCGGTGATGTCCCACAGTGCCTGTTCGATACCGCTGGCCGCACTAGAGACGACGACGCCGCCCCGCCACCAGAGTAATCGCTGCATTTGCTGCCAAGCGTAGTGTACGCGGGTGGGGTCTTGTCCCACCAGCAGCGGTGCCAAGTGGTCTTCGATCATGGCGACCACAGCGTGCTCTTGATATTCTGTCGTGGCTTCGCCAACTCCAGAGATGCCCTCGTCAGTCTCTACCTCGACGAAGATCCAATTCCGTCGAGGTGCATGGCCTCCGGCGCCGGAGACGCCCATTATGTGCGCTCGAATAGCCGTAATTTTCATTGCAGGAACTCAGTTGAAGGTGAAACACAAGAATCTATCAAGGCGATGATTCTAGACCGATGCTGGTCGAAAGTACATGCCCCGGCATCCCATGCCGTTCAGTGAGAACTTCTCGTGATCTTCGAGCTATCGGCCCAATATTTCGCGCCAGTCATAGCGGTGTTTCCAATTCAACAGCGAACGTAGCTTATGCGAGGAAAACAAGGTTTCGAACTCCCCGTACTGGCCACAAATCTGGTGCTTGGCGTAGCCGTAGGTGTGTAGAAGTTCAGCCGTCGGAATATCGACATGGACGTTGTCAGCACCAATGTTAAACACCTCGCAACCCTGGTGATCCGATTGGAGCCAGGCCAAGCACGCGGAACCAACGTCACGGGCATCAATGTACGACCACAGGCAATCTTGACCTAAACTTTTGTCATCGACAAACCGTTTCAGCTTGGCACGCCCGAAGTCATTGTCATAAATGATTCGTGTCAATCGAAAACCAGCAATCGACATTCCATACCAGCGACAATAATCTCTGGCCAGGCTTTCCAGCATTACCTTTGAGGCGCCGTAGATACCGGGAGGTGCCAAAGGGCTCTCTTCGGTGACGGGAAGACTGGGTAGCTCGTGGAAATCGCCATAAGTTTCCACGCTGGATGCCCACACGACTCGCCGAATACCTGTATTTTTGGCGGCTTGAAAGACATTGAAACCAGCAACCGCCACGTTGTGGAATCCTGCGGTCGTACTCATGTTGCCGGTACCAGGAACACTTCCAAAGTGCACCACCGCATCTACTTGGGAAAAGACGTCATTGACACCCTCAGCATCGTTTAAGTCAAGCTGTACGTACTCCGAATCACCCGGTGCCGGTGGCACGCGGTCAATGGCGAGGACATCGTATCCTGAATCACGTAGCACAGAGACGATACCACCGCCAGTCCCTCCGCGAGAACCGGTGACTGCGATACGTTTCATGTTTCACTCCTGTTCTTTGTGGTACCGTTGCAATTGCCGAAGCTCTTGGCGCAAAGGTCGGTAAACGTACTCGCTCATCACTGCAATGGCACCGCGATCGGATTGATTACGTGCCACCCCCACCAGCGAATTTAGCATTTCAACGGAGGTCTGTAACCCGTCTTCAGCGCAGGAGACTGCCTCGCGATGCTTTTCACGAATCTCCGTTTTATCGGCGCCCTCTCGGGCCAGGTCCAGTTGATGTTTCGCATTGGCCAGTGCCTTGGTTGCCTCGATGCAATTGATGTATCCGATCCCGAACTTTAGTCGCTCGATCCAATACTGAACATAAGACTTTCCTCGGTCGCTCGTTTTTTGGATCGCCCGATTGGCGGCTGCCAAAGCGCGGCGGTAACCTTCTCGGTCTTGAACCAAGTCTTCAGATACGCCGATGATCAGTGCCGGTTGATGGTCCAACGTGAACGGTTTGAGAACGATCCCTTGGTCGCTGACCTTTGGCCAATTGGGTTCATTCAGCGCATGGACCGCCGCCGAATTGTTTTCTGGTCCACCGACGATCAGTGTCAGATGTCCGTCGGCACTGGAACGGTGCGACGGCTCGCTGGTCACGTCAAACAATTGCTTCAAGTAATGGCATAACTCACGCGCCGCGTATTGTTCTAGCTGGGACGCATTTTGGCTGATGAGGACGTCGACCTGTGGCCCTTCGGCTGCCTGACCTTACAGCGGAACGATGCTGAAGATTGTTGCGCAGTGGAACACCAGCAAAAGTTGGACTCGTGAAGTCGAGTAAAATCGCATCAACATTATCTTTCAACAATCGATTGGAGGCCGTACTGAACCAATGTTTTACTTGTCGGAACTTTGGCCGCTGTTCTCCATGGAGGTTTGTGCGCCGTCGTGCATCTCCATTTGAGGTGTTTGCACTATTCCGGCAACAGCATGCGCGACCTCGTTCCGGCCTACACGAATCCCCGCCCCGACAGGTAGAAGTGCTGCATAACAGCCTATCGCGATGATTCCTGTAACGCGTGCAATTCCAATGCGGTCACGATTCGGTCGACCTTTGACTTCGAAGACCGTTTGACCAACCGCATATCGACCTTGTTGGCACCTAGATGTAGTGCATCGAGCGCGACGGGTGCTGCTAGGCGACCGGTTTCAAGCATCCGCCAATCACGGACTGGCTGGCCGTTCAGCTGCACCGAAATCTCGTCGTCAGCGTGAAGGTCCTGTACCTCCAATTGCAGATGAAGCTTGACTTTTTCGGAAAACGATTCCCATGCGCGGATGGTGGCTTGCAACGGCTTGTCTTCGGGTAGTACTTCGGGCAGAACACAATGCAGCCAGTTGTATTGATAAGCGCCTTGAGGACGTCCTCGATCGGCCGGAAACATGATGTGGCGTTGGTGGGCTCGTAAGCTTGCTGGGTCCCCCAGTTGCTTCATCAAGGGTGTCATATAGGGACCAGTGCTCTCGCTGTTATTTTTAGAATGCGGGAACCAGTTAAACAGGTAAATGCCATCTGCCCCTTGTGCCCAATAGTTCAGTGCCAACCCGGTAGCCAGTTCGGCTGGGATCGGACTATATTTGCTAGGCCAACCGTAGAGGCAAGGATAGACGAACACACCACCGGGAGTAGCCAACCGCTTGAATTCTTCGATTTCGATATCCATCACTCCGCTTCCCAACACGATGATGTCCATCAGATCTTGTTCGAGCCACGCTTTGACATCGAAACCATTCAGCTGGCACGAACGGAGGCTCTCGTCGACACGGACAGCCAGCCGAATCGGTCGGCCGCGTTGCTCTGCTTGTGAATTCAGATATTTGCGCACTCGCTGCAGTAACTCGGTCAACAGGTGTGCATTTTTCTCCTCGGTTCCTGGCAAGAAGTATGGTGTGCTGCGCAAGAAGTCTATTTCCAGACCGTCGAAGTCGTATTTATCAAAGATCTCTTCTACGACCTTGAATTTCAGCTCGCGGACCTCGGGGACGGCAAAATTCAGTGCTGAGGGAAAACTGGTCACACCGCCGTAATTTTGCTCACCCAGCATCCATGTGGGGTTTTCGACTTTAAACGTAGCCATCTCATCGGGCATGAACGAGTCGTGAATATCGTTGATACGGAAGGAAAAAAAGATATCGAGGCCCCGTCGATGCGCTTCGCGCACCACAACCTTGGGTGGGTCGTTACCCTCGTCAATCCATGTGTCGATATAGGTTCGTGGTTTTTCAGCCCTGGCCCCCGTGCGTTCCAAGACTTGGCTCTCGTAGTTTGCGGTGTTGCCTCCGGCACCATCGCACCAGAAGATCGCATCGACATGGCTCTTTTCCAGCGGACCAAACAAATTTTCCAGCCACTGGTTGAGGTTTCCCTCTGCGTCCTTCGCTACGGAATGTCCGTCGCAGTTGAAGATCACGCGGTAGGGTTTCTGTTCATGACTCGGTTCTGCGGCAAGGACTAGGTTCACCGTCATGGCGCCCCAGACACAGATCAAAGCACGCATGGTTAAATCCTCGATTCGTTACGCATCACTTAGAAGTAGTTACAAGTGGTGACTTGTCTGACCTTCAATAGATATTGCGGGATTGCCCTTGAATCCGGCAGGTAGGCATTCCATGATTCTGCTTCGAGTGCACGGAAGTGCAAGTGATGACAAGTTGCACTATAATCCAATCTGTTTGTGAGTGTCGTCTATTTTAGAGTGAATGGCAACAACCTCTCTTGCTGCCAAGAGTGACAGAAAGATGATGTCGAAGGAAACCATCATGATATTCAACAACTTGAGATGCGCAGTGTGTGTTCTGCTTGTAGTTGGCAGTACGTCCCTTGCCGCCGAGCGACGTGCGAAAGTGAAGTACCTTGTGCTGCCGGAACCTGCCATCTGGCAGATCGACATTGACTTTGGCAATCTGACACCGCTGCCCTCATCCATCGAGCTCGCGGAAATGCACATCCGTTTTGTCGATGAAGAGGGCACGGATGTGCTAGGTAGCGTGACTCGCCAACTGTCGGCGGGCGGCGGGCGATTGGCGGTTCAGAAAGATGCGAAGTCACTCACTCCTGGAAATTATGACATTGTCACGGTACTGTTCGACCAAAATGGACAGCAAATTGGCGCGCCGTACCGTCATTCGATTGATTGGCCTGGTCAGGCTGAGGCGTTTCGTGGAGTGCGCATCTTGAACAACGTGGTTTGGGAACTATTGCGTGTGGAAGCAAAGGAGGTACATGGTTCTGAATCGCTGCATTTCAAGAGTCCCAAGCGTCGTTGGGCGTATGTGGCCGCTACCCTGCGAGATAGTGGCGGACCGCTACGGGTCACGCTTGGCAATCATGTCGACATCATCGCTTTTGCAGACGGTGAGACAGGTACTCGGGAAGCGATGCGTTATTTACCGGCTGGCGAATACGAATTAACCGTCGATAGTGATGGCCCCTGCCAAATCGATAGTCTTGTGGTCCGCTCCATCCCGGAAATTCTCTTGCACGAATTTATGGGCGGCCCGTACGGGAAGCTCGACGTTTCACTTCCAGAGTATTTCGCGCGTTACATAAATCCACATGTGAACACATTTGTTGTTGCGCCAAACCGACTTGCCGACGGGCATGTTGACCTGTCGTTATTGCATGACTGGAAGCGGCGTGGTGGTCGGGTCTTGGCGGCAGCACCGGCCCTCGGCACACCGGATGTCGGCGGGCCGTCCTTTTCCTTTGACCAAGTCGCTGAGTACCTGGCAAACTCGCCAGGTTTGTCGAACCCTTTGGCGGACGGCATTATTTTGGATGAATTCGTTGGCCACAACGATATCTCTTATTCGCATTATGGTCGTGTGATCCGCCAGGTGAAGCAGGATCCGAGTTACGTGGGCAAACATTGTTACATTTATGCGTCGACAATCTTTGGGATTACACACGGCCGAACATTGATCGACAGCATTTTCGAGTCCGACAGCGTGATGGCCTGGGAACGCTATATCCCCACCGCCCAGAAGAATTATTTGCCCGAGCCAGGAGATACTGCGACACGCGATTTTCTGCGGACCGAATATGGGCTGGTGGATGGTGCCCGTGGCTACCGCGACCATCATCCGGACGCGATCGAGCATATGGCGGTTTGTTTTGGGAGTTTCTCCACGCCCGGTGGCGAAATGTTGAACACAACGCCGCGGGTGAACCATAAGGTATTCCTGGACATGCAATTCAACATTGTTGCCAATGAACCAACCTTTTGGGGCACTTATGGTTTGATGGGGTATCACACGAGCTACACTGACGACGAAACGTTGCGTTGGATTTGCCAGTTGTTTCGACACTATGGGATTGAGGGAAATACGGTGCCAGCCACGGACGATCCCTACGTTTCACCACACTTGACGGACGGTGATTTCAAAAAAGGTACGGAGGGATGGGAACTGGCTGCTGCGGAGGCTGGCAGCATTCGCACCGATAGCAAACCGGGATTGGCCAATTTGCAAGGACGATATGGCCGGCGTGTGGACGGCGATACCGGATTGGTTACCCGACGCAGCGCTTCCAAGCCCAACACGATTCGCCGTACCATTGGGAATCTTGAGCCGGGCAGGTTGTACACTTTTCGGATGTTGACTTGCGATTTCGAAGACATGTCAAAGCGGGAGCTGCATGCCGTTTCGTACACACTCGAAAACACCACATCGATCCCGGAGAAGTCGTTTTCGGCCATCATTCCCAGTCTCAGTTTTGTGTACATCGACAAACACAAGACTTGGTCGAACTATCATTGGCACCTGTTCCGCGCCAACGCCGAAACGGCGACCCTCACCATTACCGATTGGAAGAGTGACTCTGAGCCGGGTGGTCCGG
>Ga0310344_10003450_pt1 | contig 11744 bp, 11 predicted proteins | sample HC15DNA20200_MG_FD_203801 | JGI IMG/M metagenome (GOLD analysis project Ga0310344, IMG submission 203801) | Marine microbial communities from station ALOHA, North Pacific Subtropical Gyre - HC15-DNA-20-200_MG | ecosystem: Environmental > Aquatic > Marine > Oceanic | place: Pacific Ocean: North... | reverse complement strand
ATTCTTTCACTGGGAGAATCATCGAAAACAATCGAGTACGGTCCAGTGTACCCGGTACTTTGAAGAATCTCTCGGACACACGAAAAATCAACGGCTCCTCCCGTCCCCAGTGCGCCATAACAGCGTGTTCCAAAGGAACAGCAGTCCCGTAAATAAACGTGAGCGACGTGCTGACAAACACGTGCAAGAGACGTGTCCACCTGTACTTGTTCGTTAAGGAATACCAGATTTCCCGGATCAAAATTCAATTTTACTCGGTCATGAGAAAGACTCTGTATCGTATGTGCCATTGCTCGCCAATTCTGTGTAAGACCAGGCTGCGTATCCAAAGCAAGCTTCAGATTGAACGTATCAGCACAATCTGCCAGCTCGTGCAAATGATCGATAATGCGGTCAAACTCTTTATCATTATTCGCAAAACCTGATTCACAAATCGCAATGCTAGCACCCAACTCGCATGCCATTTGAATCTTCTCTTTCATTGCCTCCAGAACTTTCACGTCCAGTGGACTGCCACTGGAAATATCACAACTGATTATTCGGAGGCCATAACGAGACAATTGTGCCTTCAGGGTACTTACATCCTCCGGTACGTCACTCGCGCCCAAACGCAGCGTCAGATGATGAATGCCGAGCTCTGGAAGTTCCTGAATTGCTACATCCCATGTTTTTGCGTCATCCCAGGGAACGACAACACTGATCATGACAGACCTCAGTCAACTTAAAGAAAGTTTGGACATTCCCAACCGGCGGAAGTTTCTAGTAGTGAAACGCACCAAACTAACCGAGGTGAGACTGGAGTGCAAATCCGGAACCACGTTGTCCTGAATCATCCATCTGATAATCCCAATTCTACAGGTTACTCAGGACGAAGTGACGATGATGTCGCGACGAATGCAAATGCAACATCCGTACTCGTATCCACGGTATGGGTCATATGCAATTCAACGCGTGCTCCAAAAGGAACCACATGCGCAACTTTCACGCGAACCGGCGCCTCACTAAGGAGAAAACACTCCAATTCTGGTGGTCGTGGAAATGAGGGACAAAAGGAAATATGTTCGACAAGATGGCGCGTATTTGCCGGCACCCTGATTCTTACCCACCCCTCCCAGCATTCCTGACCGTTGTCCAGCTTGCGATGGCGTTGCTGCTGTGTGCGAATAGATTTTACACGCTTCCTATTGAGTCGCGCCGGCTGAAACACTCCGCTTGTCGACATTCCAATGCCTGCCTTATTCGGCTTCTGAAAAATCTTGGATAATCGGATAGACCAGGGCCTGCGCAACATCCATTCGACCATCATCAGACCTGCCGTTCCAGCACCTAACCACACACCAGGCATTCCCGAAATGGTCAGAACAATGAAACAACAAAAAACAGCAACCACGGGTCCATAATCCAGCCAGACATGCATTCCGGGAAAAAGACCACGATAGATCAGATCAGAACGCAAATAGTTATAACGGCAGAAAAACGAAAATATACACAACGTGAATACCAACATGAGAAGCGCATGATTTTCGAGCCGATATTCAAAACGGTCCATTAACAGGCGAACCACCAGAAACAACGCGCTACAGCTCAAAAGCGTACAGGCAACCACACTGATCGCTGACCGCACCGGTGTTTCCATACCCGGACGGCGGTCCATACCCAAATCCGTTCGGTGTATCAGTGCATCCATACTAAATTTTCCTCTTACGCAAGAGGGGATTTGGCCCTGCTAGGCTGAGGTTGGATCAACGGGTACACGCCCTTCGCAGCTCATCAGCACGATGAATACTTTCCCAGGTAAAGTCTGGTTCACTTCTTCCAAAATGACCACCTACAGCAGTCTTCTGGTAGATGGGCCTCCAGAGATCCAGATAATCAATCATTCCCTCCGGTGTTAATGGAAAATGATCTCTTACCAGTGTTGTAACTTCAGATGGATCAAGCGGTGATTCACCTGCCATTTCAACATGAACACTGATCGGTTCAGCGACACCAATTGCATAGGACAGCTGAATCTCACATGCGTCAGCAACACCAGCGGCTACAAGATTTTTCGCTATATGTCGTGCCATGTATGCTGCACTACGATCCACCTTAGTTGGATCTTTGCCACTGAATGCGCCTCCCCCATGTCGTCCCCAGCCACCATAGGTATCCACAATAATCTTTCGACCGGTAAGACCGGTATCGGCATGTGGACCGCCTTTAACAAAACGTCCAGAAGGGTTCACGAGGTACTTACAGCTATCATCATACAGTTCGCGCGGCAGTACCGGAGCCACCACTTCCTTCAACACAAATGCTTGGATAGCATCTTGTGTCACTTCAGGGCTATGTTGATTCGACACGACGACGGTATGAATCTTCTCCGGCCTTCTATTCTGATACTGCACGGTAACCTGGCTCTTTCCGTCTGGCCAAAGCCATGGTGCTTCACCCTGCTGACGTACCTCCGTAAGACGATTGACAATACGGTGGGCCAGAGCAATCGGCAAAGGCATGAATTCTTCTGTCTCATTACATGCAAAACCAAACATGAGACCCTGGTCACCGGCTCCAGTAGATTTTCCTTCTTCGGGATTATCATCCACGGCATTGCCGATATCCTGTGACTGTGGATCCAGAAAGATTTTCACATCACAGGTGTCACCATTGAATCCCATTGCATCATCAACATAGCCAATCTCTCGTATGATGTTTCTTGTCAAATTGACATAATCCACATCCTTAGCTTCAGATGTTATTTCTCCGGAAAGCAGCGCCAAGCCGGTTGTAACCAGGGTTTCACAAGCCACACGACTCTTGGGATGTTCTCTTAAGAGCGCATCAAGAACCCCATCTGAAATTTGATCGGCCATCTTGTCGGGATGCCCGGAACTAACCGATTCACTCGTGAACAAATAACGACCACCGGCCACAAAAACCTCCATGCAAACATCAAGAGAAAACAGACTGACATACCAATTGGAACGCTGCACCATTCGGGAATGATAACAATCCAACCGCCGAACCATACGAAGCATAAAGAAGGAACTACTGAGATGCAAGCGAGCCCGCATTTCGTGTAGTTCGAAAATGGGGGGAATGTCTACGATTTGGCGCATCTTCGATAAATGGAACCAGGCCATTTACAGTACGAGTGGTACCTCCCTGCTGGCTGGTAACAAATTCCTGCGCGGCCTTCCCGTAACGAACAACCTCCTGGGGGTTGTCCAGAAAATAGGCAACGGCTTCCTGTAACTCCTGTTTGTCTTTAACCACTCGAACAGCATCTCGCGCTGTTAAGGATTCCACTGTTTCTCGAAAATTCCAGGTATCCGGACCAAACATCACTGCCGCCCCATAGGCAGCTGGCTCTATCATATTCTGTCCACCTCGACCGGATAGACTCCCACCCACGAATGCGATATCTGCAAGCCCCCAAACCGATGCCAATTCTCCCAACGTATCAATAAGAATGACGGGGGCTTGCTTTGCTCCGGATGCCTCTGACGGACTCCATTGGTTCCTGGAAGTCATTTCCGATCGGCGTAGCAACGGTAATTTCATGCGCTGAACCATGGATGCCACTTCTTCGAAACGCTCTGGGTGCCTGGGAACGATCACCAGACGCAACTCCGAAAAACGCTCCCGTAGTTTGAGATACGTATCGATACAAAACTGCTCTTCTGGATCCTGAGTACTGCCCGCAATAAAAACGGTTTCCTCACTCCGAATATTCAGGCACTTTCGAAGCGTTTCGGTACGCTTATTCTTTCGGTCCGTTTCAACAGCATCGTATTTGACAGATCCGGTTACAAGCATCTGTGTATCAGACGCACCTAATTCCACAAAACGCTCTGCATAATCCTTATTCTGGACAGCAATTAATGCCAGACTTCGCAGAATCTTTCGAGTCAACCAACGAAACCTTCGGTACTGCCGGAAACTCCGAGGACTCATTCTTCCGTTAATCAGAGCAACGGGAACATTTCTTCGCTCTGCTTCTCTGATAAACTGAGGCCACAATTCTTGTTCGGCCAGGACTATCACATCGGGACGAATCCCACTCAAAGCACGTTTTACTGACCAAGTGAAATCAAAGGGGAAATAGATATGGTTCAACTCAGGAAAACTCTTCTGAGCCACTTCCATACCCGTTGTTGTCGTACTGGAAATCACGACGTCCCATTCAGGAAAGCGTTTCCGGATGGAACTGACCAATGTACGCAAGGCAAGAATCTCACCTACACTTACGCCATGCAGCCAGATACAGCGACGTGTACCTTGACGGGCGGGAACCTTCCCACGTATTTTCTGTGACCAACCGCCACGACTCTTCCCTTTTACACACGATTCATAAACTGCACGTGGAATCCATGCCGTCAGTAAACCACCATAAAGCAGATCCAGAAGCGAAGGCATTCCGGGAATCCTTTCCCCAGGGTTTTATGAAACCGTGACAGTATACTTCAAACCGACGGTCTCAACAGCGCCTATTTGCAGTAGGCTTACCCTGTTCACAGATCGCTGTCACGTTGATTCAATGGGACGCCCCATGGCTGCCATCAACATTTTCATGTCTTCCCACACCATCGCCTTTGCAGCTGGATTTCGAAGCAGGTAGGCTGGGTGATAGGTACACATGACCTGACTGTTGAGATAGGAATAAAACTGCCCTCGTAATTTCCCCATGGACTGTTGCACATCCAGCAGAGTCTGTGAAGCCACGCCACCCAGAGTACAAATAAAACGCGGCTTTACTATTTCCAGTTGCCTGTCCAGGAATGTTCGGCAATGCGCTACTTCGTCCGGCAAAGGATTACGATTATCCGGAGGGCGACATTTCAGGATATTGCAGATATAGACCTCATCACGCGTCATGTTACAGGCTACTATGATCCGGTCAAGCAGCTGTCCGGCCCGCCCGACAAAGGGTTCTCCCTTTTTGTCTTCATCGCGCCCTGGAGCCTCTCCTATAAAACACAATTCTGCATTGGGATTACCAACCCCGAATACGGTCTGGGTGCGTCCTTGTGCAAGAATTTCACATTGTGTACATGGCGCAACTTCTTCGTTCAGGACCTGAAGTTGTTCCCGTTTTTGTGTCAAAGAAACGATTGGGGATCCCCCGTTGGTTGTAGATAAACAATCTGTTAATGGTTGCCCGGTCTCTGTAGACCGCTGAGAGATACCCGCATCAGGATCGACCGACGGTGCTTCTGCCCTTGGCAGATGCGTTAATCCGGCCCTCTGGAGATCGTGTAACCGCTGACGCAGGGCACGAACCTGTGAAGCATGACTGCTCACCATACATCCCTCAACCAAGAAAACCTACCGGATTAACGGCTTTTTCAAAGTGGCCACAAACTCACCTACCTCAGCAATCTGTTCGGATTGACTGAGCCCCTTGTTGTCCTCCATCCTTCGGACAATGGCACTCCCCACAATAACTCCATCTGCAATCTCACGAAGTTCCTGAACCTGATCAGGCTGACTGATGCCAAATCCAACACAAACGGGCAAATCGGTCAAACTACGTATCGACTGAATGCGAGCTCCAAGGGATGCCGGTAATTGGGTTCTTTCTCCAGTAATTCCGGTAACGGATACATAATAAATGAAACCTGTCGTACTGTTCACGATGGTTTCCGCACGATCCATCGGGGTCGTAGGAGTAATCAACTGAATCAGGCACAGACCCTGATCGGCGGCCACTTTGCTGATATCGCCACATTCCTGAACGGGTAAATCAGGAATAATCGCTCCATCAAATCCAGATTGGACGGCTCGTTTGAAAAAAGCTTCCGGTCCGTAACGAAAAACCAGACTATAGGAAATCATCGAAATCAAAGGGGGGCGATTCTCCTTGTTTTCTGATTCCACCGACACCTCTTTCGACCGCTTTGCCACACAGTCCAGGATATCTCCAAGTTGAATATTCCGGCTCAGTGCACGATTGTAGGCTGCCTGTATTACTGGACCATCGGCAATCGGATCACTATAAGGCATGCCCAGTTCAACCAGGTCAGCACCTGCATCAGCGAGGGCCTGTATAAGTGGCCGTGTCGTCTCCAGGTCAGGGTCACCTGCGGTGATAAACGGGATCAGTGCGCATTGATCAACGCGGCGAAGCTCCTGGAATACTTCCTCGATTCGATTCATTTCAGACATACTTTAATAAAGAGAACATGCGTTTATCAAAACGGTTTTCGGCGTACCGACTACCGATTCGTCCCCATGGACCACTGCTGCGAAACACCCGTTCTAAATCACAGCACATAAACCTTCAATCATCGCCAGCAACGTCTCTATTGCAACCCCGAACTGTCTCTAATAAAGGATTCCCTGTATAACGGTTGCCATGTAAACAGATTTGCGTTGCTAGCATGACAGATCCGTAAAACACTTCTGCCAGATCCCATGATAAGATTGACCGGTACCCTACCAATAACCATTGTAATTAACTCCGTTCTATTCTTTGACTTGATCTAATGACAACGCGTTTTTTTTCTTCGTCCCCGATTCAAGGCAAAACTGCCCTGCTGACAGGACCGGAAGCACACCACCTGAAAGACGTGATGCGTATTCCGGTTGACAGTCAGGTGATCCTTTTTGATGGATCAGGGGATGAATTCTCATGCCGAGTGATGAGAATCGAACGCAACCAGATCGAACTGTCGGTCATAGCCAGGCAACAATCCGATAGAGAACTGGCACGCCCTTTGATCGTGGCGGCCGCGATGCCTAAACGTGAACGCATGAAATGGATGGTTGAAAAACTGACCGAACTGGGCGTGTCCCGATTGATACCACTCAAAACCGCACGAAGTATCGTGACTCCCGGCACGGCTCAGCGGGAACGCTTGCAACGTGTTGTCGTTGAAGCGTCCAAACAATGTGGTCGTAACCATATCATGGAGATTACACCCACCATAAAGTGGGATTCTTTTCTGAACACGATTGCTCCAACATGCAAGAGGTGCTTCGGAGATTGCCAGGGAATACCTTTTCAGCAGTGGATTCGTAGTGCTACCGCAGATATGCGCCCCCTGTCTACGCCACTTACCGTTGCCATCGGTCCCGAGGGAGGATTCACTCCAGAAGAGCAGAACCTTGCACGGAAACACGACTGGACCGCGGTATCGCTGGGTTCACGAACGCTGCGTATTGAAACGGCGGCAATTACCTGGGCAGCAGCCTGTGCGGTGACAGATAAGGATTGCTAACCTGTGTGTTTTCTCACAAGACCGGACTGGTGGAACGGCCATAAAGAGGTTGTAATAGTGGCCATCCATTTTCCCTGTGATTCTTGCTGAGGAGAGAGACAACCATGAAACACGAATTAACGCGATTTTTGCTCGTGGCACTGTTTATCCTGACTACCGGCATACTTGGCGAGCGTAGCCAGGCAGATACACCCGAAAAAAAATCCGCTTCACAGGGAGTCTACGAACTACGTATTTACACCACACACCCGGGGCGACTGAATGCACTGCACGCCCGGTTTCGTGATCACACCATCAAACTTTTTGAAAAACACGGCATCAAGAACATTATCTACGGAACTCCCGTTGGCCAGGAAAACACATTGACCTACGTCATTCAGCACAGCAGCCGCAAAGGCGCCGATGGTGCATGGAAATCATTTGTCGCCGACCCCCAGTGGCAGAAAGTATTTAAAGAGTCCCGCAAAGACGGCCCCATCGTCAGCAAAGTGGAAAGCCATTACCTGAACCTGACTGACTTTTCACCTTCAAAAAGTAAATCCCACAAAGGTGATACCCGTCTTTTCGAATTGCGAACCTATACGACAGCTAAAGGCCGCCTGGAAAACCTGCATCAGCGATTTCGTGATGGCGAACTGAAATTGTTTGAAGAACATGGCATCACCAACATTTTCTATTCCAATCCGCTGGAACAGGAAAATGTGATGGTCTATCTTGTCGCCCACAAAGACCAAAAAGGGGCTGAAAAATCGTGGAGCAGTTTTGGAGGCGACCCGAAATGGAAAACCTTGCTTGCCGACTCACTGAAGACCGGAACAATCGTGACCAAAGTTGAAAACGAGTTCCTCGTTCCAACGGATTATTCCCCCCTTCGTTGATTGCCACGATTCGTTCCATTGCTCTAGATGATTATCCCCGGGCTGAAAGCGGACCAGCAGAAGAAAAGTATCGGCCCGGCTTTTTGTTTTATCGTGTCTCACGTAACAGACTCCATCGGTCAAGGCTGGATTGCCTGCGGCCCCAAACGGAACTCTGTTTTTTCTCCTGTTCACCGGATCACCGGCCCCCTACAATGCCGGTTTATTTTCATGCGTTTTCATGAACCGGATAAGATCTTTTTCGATGGTTACTCGCGTACTTGTAGTCGATCAGCGATCCCCGGCATGAAGTGTAATTTCTCAGTATGATTTCCAAGAGAGTCTGAATATATGAGCATTTCCAATCGGCTCAGCGTGATGATGTTCCTCCAGTTTTTTGTGTGGGGCGTATGGTTTACCACACTTGGCCTCGCGCTATCGAGCAATGGAATGAGTGACATTATCGGTGACGCCTATGCAGCGGTTCCGGTTGCCGCCATCATAGCACCCTTATTCCTGGGCCTGATTTCTGATCGGTTCTTCAACAGCGAAAAAACCATGGGCGTGCTGCATGTCGTGGGAGGCGCGCTGTTACTTACGGCACCTTCCCTTATTGCCAACGAGCAAGGTAACTGGCTGTACTGGATAATTCTCGGACATATGCTCTGTTATATGCCCACTCTGGGTCTGAGCAACACCGTGGCGTTTGCCAATATCGATGACCGGAACAAATTTCCGGCACTTCGAGTCTGGGGCACGATCGGCTGGATTGTGGCCGGGCTGATCGTAGGCCTTGGGGGACTTTCCAGCAAACCCGACATTTTTTACCTTGGCGGAATCTGCGCCATCGTGCTTGGCGTACTGTGCTTTTTCATGCCCCAAACGCCCCCTCCCGGCAAAGACAAGCCCCTTGATCTTAAAAGCCTTCTCATGGGGGACGCGTTCGAGATGCTGCTTAAGCCTTCCTTTCTGGTATTCATTATCTGCTCGACGCTGATCTGTATTCCGCTGGCATACTATTTTGCTTACACCTCGGTCTATCTCGCGCAAATTGGTTTTCAGGCGTCGGCTTCAACCATGTCACTGGGACAAATGTCTGAAATTATCTTCATGCTGCTTGTTCCGTTTTTCTTCCGCAAACTGGGTGTCAAACTGATGATCCTGATCGGCATGCTGGCATGGATGGCTCGATATGCGCTATTTGCATACGGTGCGCCCGACCAGGTCGTCTGGATGATTCTGCTCGGCGTCGTACTGCACGGAATTTGCTACGATTTTTTCTTCGTGACAGGATTTATGTACACCGACCAGAAAGCGTCCAAGGACGTCCAGAGTCAGGCGCAGTCGATGCTTGTGTTTTTCACACAGGGTATTGGCATGTTCATTGGTTATAAAGTTGCAGCGAATAGATTTGCAAGCGTTCAGGAGAGTTCCGATGCGCTTGCCGCCGCCATTAAAACACCTGAATTTGGATTCCTGGAATCTTTTTCAAAAATGTTTCTTACTGAAAAACCAGATGTAGGCGGTACGCTGGTTCAGGACGCGATGACTCAGTGGCAGCCCTTCTGGCTGTTCCCGTGCTTGCTGGCTTTGGGAGTCACCTGCCTTTTTGCTGTGGCCTTCTGGGAAACCGATACCCCTGAAGAATCGGACTGATCGACACTGCATCCTAGAAGGCATCGGACATCCAGAAATGACTTTTCTGCATAAGGTCGGGATCGTCCAGTAAAGACACCTCCTGATTCAGACTGCGCAGCATGGTAATCGCCTGCTCACGTGGCTTTTGCGGAACCCTTGACGAAGCTGGAAACCAGCCCTCCACAACCGAACACTCCCACTCATCGGCCAGGACTCCCAGGGCACGATAGATGCTGCGTTGACTCTGAGGCTGATCTGGATCGGTGGCAAATTCGGTCAATTGAAGACACCCTTCTTCTTTGATCCGAGCACGAATGTACCCCACGGGATCATCCCGCTCGTCCAGCACAACAAAAAAAGATCCGGCATTTTCCCTATTGGACGAATAATTCCAGTATGGAGTATCGCGGTGGATGCACAGTTGATCCTGCCGGTGCCACAGTTGGTAAAACGTAGGTAACAAGGGATCATCCGCTTGATACTGAACGGGCTCTAAACGAACCGCTTCATCGGAGAAATTCCGTAACATGTCTCGATCACAGATTGAGGCATCAGCCGGCCAACGCTCATAACCCAGGCGCGCATAATAGCCCGGGTCGATGTCTGAAAATAACAAACTAATCTGGTGTCCTTGTTTACTTGACCACTGATCCACCTGTCTCAATAAGGCAGCGGCATATCCTTTTTGACGATAATCGGGATGGGTATGCACCGATCCAATCCCACATCCTTTCAAAATCTTCCCATAGAACTGAAACTGAAGTGGCTGTCTCCCAAGTGAGGAAACCACTTTTTCCCCTACGGTAAGGACAAACCAGTCAGCACGATTGTGCGTTTCTGACTGATAGCGATGACTCAGAAAGTCATCCAAGGGCACATTCCCTCCCCAGACCTCGTGAACATTCACATAAGCCGCGTGCTGTTCTGAGGAACTGGCCAGATGAATGTCATAAGTGGCAGAGGACATGGAGGCAACCAGACAAGATACTTGACTCGCTCTACGCTTTCGTTCACTTGACAGAAAACAAAAACCACACTTTATCGTGAGCGATCCTACCTTCTCGTAATGACGCGTCAAGTCGATTGCCTGGTTACATCTATTATATAAAGACCCTATTCTCATAGTGTGTATCCGGCCTTCACGTAAAACGGGACCTGACAGGCGTTTCAGCTCCAATGTCACGGTTGCTGTTTTCGGCTGGTTTCGCTACATTACTGCGGATTGGAACTAGCGTGTAGGCAACGGAGCAAAAAAATGCCTCCTCCAATGTTGGTGGATTTAACTCAAATTGATCCTAATAGCGTCCTGTATGACCGGGACGGTATTCGTGAGTACAATCCGCATCGCCACGAAATGGAACAATTGACAGCTATTGTCCATGTTGACAAAGAAGAGAATGTTGCGGTTGCCTACAAAGACATCGCGGAACAGGAATTCTGGGTGAGAGGACACATGCCTGGTTTTCCACTCATGCCAGGAGTCCTCATGTGTGAAGCGGCAGCCCAGCTCGCTGCATTTCACAGCACCATTTGCAATCTACTGCAGGGTGATTTTGTTGGTTTTGGAGGAATGGATGAGGTTCGCTTCCGAGGCATTGTACGCCCTGGTGACCGACTTTTGATAGTGGTCAAACTACTCCAGATACGTCCCACACGCAGAGCGGTGTTCGCGTTTCAGGAATTTGTCGGCGACCTTATGGTCTGTCATGGAAAAATGTTCGGCGTCCCTCTCTCCATGAACGAAGAAGGCTCTTCCCGTTAAAGGGCATTCCACCTGAAGGCCGGTTGGTCTGATTCCGGAAATCAAAAAATGGGGAGCTGCATCTATGATCCCCCTGCGTGACAATGTTTCGTCATCCCGTTTGGCGGTCCTGATATGGACGATCATTCTGGCCAACGTCTGGGTCTTCTACGAACAGCTCTGGATGCACACCAGACAGATTGAGGCGTTCAATTTTCGCTTCGGCCTGCTGCCTGCGCGATTTCGTATGGCAGATAATCCCGGCCCGATTTTTGTACTGTTACAGGAATCAACCAACGGTTT
>Ga0310344_10003449_pt1 | contig 11744 bp, 15 predicted proteins | sample HC15DNA20200_MG_FD_203801 | JGI IMG/M metagenome (GOLD analysis project Ga0310344, IMG submission 203801) | Marine microbial communities from station ALOHA, North Pacific Subtropical Gyre - HC15-DNA-20-200_MG | ecosystem: Environmental > Aquatic > Marine > Oceanic | place: Pacific Ocean: North... | reverse complement strand
GCCAAAAATGGTACGGCTGCCACCGCGAGCACCAACACCCAGCGCCACGACTTAATTTTCATTGCCATACCTGACATATCGCGCACCCGGTAAATATACCTCACACTGCAAAAAACATGGAGCAAACCGCCACGACTAAGTAGTGCCGACTGACGATAACTTTTATTACTGAGTAACTACATAACTGTGGCAGTTCACTGTCATCTACTGAACCACGGCCCTAGAGGAAACTTCGTGACCAAAAAACAGGAACCAAAGTTTTGCCCTTCGCAATAAGACGAAGTAGGCTGCCGCAAGATGCCGGATCAGGTGAAGGCCGCACTCGTATTGGGTACCTCAATTATTATCGCCTTGATCGCCTACGCAAGGCTTTCGAATTACTTTAGCCCGTGGGAGTCATGTATGCGCTGGGAGGTCACACGGTATGAAGAAGTGCAAACGGATCCATCTCTTATCTATTCACTCGCCTTGACCAGTTGTCGAGATGTCGCACGGTAGTAGTCTGATACGTTATTAACTTCCAATTGGCTTCGGTGAGAAACTACTAATCATTCCTGATCACCCACAACTCTTTAAACCTCTGCAATAACTACAGACACATGGCGTGCAACCCATTACAAATCCAACGCGAACAACTCGAACAAGCAAAACACCTCGCGAAAGACAAAGAAGTCCAGGAACATGTAAACAAGCTGGCCGACGCCCCTACGAAAGAAGATGCACGTGACCCCGAAAATCAGTCAGCAAAGCTACCTCGGCGTCCAGAGAAAAACCTCCCAGTCCCGTAACGGATCAGGCCCGCCTACTGCCGTATCCATCGGAAGGCCTGTCTTACCCGAATACAGTGCAAGCAGCGGCAAGCGATCATCTCCCAAAACCTCTGTGGCTCGCATTGCATACGTTGCATCACCGATACGTAACCATCCATCAGTGTGTCCGTCTCTCACACGCTGCGCCCAATATCCCCCATCTGGCCGGGTCGCAGTAATCACACCATCAGAAGTTCCAACGTACGAAAGATAAATAACAAACGGAGGAAAACCGCCCTGTTTCATAAGGAGATTTGGTCCCACATCATTCACGGTACTAAAGTCATTTGGGGGAGGCGTATCCATTCCACCGATTATCACACCGGGCGTGCGCTGAAGGCCCTGGTTCCCTGAGTAAGGAGCGGTGTACATCCAACTCGCCACACCGACTAGGAATACCAACCCTAAGATCTTCAGTCTGCCGTTCATCCTGCATCCTCCAAGCTCGCTAGGCGGGCGAACAAAATCCAGCTTTTGTAGCCTAGCCTAACGTGACTTACATGGTGGTTCAACGAAGAGGTTTGCGAACTCTCGTTACCTCTTTGCAGTATCAGTCGAGTTTTGACAACACTCGACAGACACAAACTGAGTAGAATTGTGTCGATAATTCCGTCGATGAAGGTGCCGACAACCGTGGAGGCCATCCAGTGAAGCAAATGACCGTTATCCCATTTCTCATCCTTGCCGTCTCAGCGTCATTGCAAGCCCAATCAGTGGCAGAAGAGATAGCTCGCGCCGTTATGGCTGCCCCTCCAGCACTGACGGCAGAAGCTGGCGTCGTTCGACTCGCTGATGACGGAAGTCATGAAGTGTTAAGAGAAAGCTCAAATGGACTTGTCTGCTACGACCGGTCCAACGAACCTGGTCGAGACTTCAGCACCCAATGCACCAACGTCGGAAACCTCCTGCGCGCCGGACAGAACCACAAAGTCAGAATGTCCTCTGCAAATGCTGAGGAGGCCAATGCGATGTTCGCCTCTCAAGAAAATGATGGGAGTCGAGAATCACCTGAATTTGGCAGTGTCTGGTACACCTTAAACGGAGCCGACCAAGAGTCTGCAAGTAGTAATAGTGCGCACATCACTATTGCCGTACCGTTCTCTACAAGTGACACACTTGGGCTGCCCAGTGAGGGCAGTTATAGCCAAAGTGGTTCGTGGATCATGGAGGCTGGCACTTCCGCCGCACACATTATGATTCCCGGTCGATAATAATTCTCAGAACCAGCGCATCGCAATAACGGTCATCTCGCTACTAGACGATCTAATAAGAGGTTGATATGGCAACAACATGGTCCATTAAAGGTGACTACATGGAAGCCTGTAGTTGTGATTTATTGTGTCCCTGTATTACGAGCAACATGGCCGCACCTGCCACTCACGATTTCTGCAAAGCTGCCATGGCCTTCGACATTCAATCCGGTGATTTCGGGGCGACCTCTATGAGCGGTGTGCGTTTTGCACTGTTTATCCAATCAAAGGCCATCATGGCCGACGGAGACATCATCGCCGGTGTCATTGTCGATTCGAGCGCTACGCATGAACAAACTGAAGCAATCGGAGCCATCGTCAGCGCTGCCGGCGGAGGACCGTTAGCAATGCTGGACCCCCTCATTAGTGATTTCAAAGGGATCGAACGCCAGCCCATTGAATTCCATAAAGACGGTAAGACTGTCAGTGTCAAAATCGAAGGCATCTTGGACCAAGAGGTCGTTGGCATTGACAGCGCCGTTGAGGAGGGTCAGTGCATTGCTATCGACAATACAGTTCACCCGGCGAACAAAAGATTGAATTTGGCTACCGCCACTAAGAATTTCATGAAAGCTTTCGGCATTGAATGGAATGCTGATTCTCAGCAAACAAATGGACACTTCGCGCCATTCAATTGGAATGGAGAAGCCAATTAATCCTTATCGATCAGACTTATAGAGCGTCCTACTGAACGATACGAAGCAATGACAGAAAGAAAAAGATAGGCTTTACGCGCGAACCATGAAAGACGCCATCGCCAACGCCCTCGCAGAAAGCCAAGCACGAGAATTAATGCTGTACCTGCTCGGCAACGTCCCCGGACTACCTCCTATCGTTCAAACATTTCACATCGCAGGAATATGCATCGTCGTTGGTTCGATCGTCATGATCAACCTTCGTTTTCTCGGTATTGCGGTGCCAAGCCAAGACATCACTGAAATGCTCAACCGGTTGATGCCATGGATGTGGTGGGCACTTTTGGTCAATGTACTCAGCGGGCTCGTCTTCGTCATCGCCAGACCTCTCCGCTACTTCTACAACCCGGTATTTCCCTACAAACTTGCACTCTTGATACCGGCCGTCATTTTGGCTTTTCTTGTTTATCGACTAAACAGGTCAGAGCAAAAGTACTGGGAATCATCATCTAGTCGACTTCGATACGGACAGTTTATTGCAACCGTTTCCCTAGCACTCTGGGTTGGCGTAATCATCTCGGGTCGATGGATCGCCTATTGGGATTACCTTCCTTTCTTCTATGAGTAGTAATTAAATGAACGAAGAATCGTCCGTCCCCTTCACAGAGTTTTGGTCATGGTTACAGGCATTGCCGCTGTCAGAGCATATTGGCTTTACCTGGTGGTTTCCGCTTCTTGAATCCATCCATGTTCTAGCCATCGGTTTCGTCGTCGGAACAATTTTGATGGTCGACCTTCGTTTACTCGGTCTTGCGGCGGTCCGATATCCGGCCAGCCGTATCACGCTGGAACTCGTACCGTGGACCTGGCTGGGATTCGTCGTGGCTTTTATTACCGGTTTCGGATTGTTTATGGCAGGAGCAACAAGATACGTTGAGAACCCAGCGTTTCAAATCAAGTTCATGCTGCTCCCTCTTGCAGCTCTCAACATGGCGTGGTTTCAATTTCGAACTATGCGAACGATTTCGTCTTGGGACGATGCAACCGTCCCGCCCACCACGGCCAAACTCGCTGGCGCAACGTCCCTACTTCTTTGGATAGGCGTGCTCTTAGCTGGTCGCTGGACCGGACACCTGCTTTAGGCTAAACGAACTGCCGAATGATAACGAGCAGTCCTGCACCAGCCGCCACTGAAAGTACAGCCGGTCTGACATACCCCCGATCAACGTAGACAGCAGTCCATTTCGACAAGACAAACCCCGTCAACACACTGGGTAGCATCACCAGTGTGAGTTGGATTTCGTATGCATCAAAACGTCCGACGTACCACAATGCTCCAAGCGACAAAATAGTACCCAATAAAAAAAACCCAGACATCGTGCTGCGAATACGCGCACCTGCAGCATGCTGATACACTAGAGCCATCGGCGGTCCGCCGACCGATGCAACCGTACCGAGTAAACCTGACAGCATCCCTGCCACTACGAGTACCGGTCGAATGGGATCAAATCGAAATCCCGAAAGACTCATTCCAACAGCTGACAAAATGAACACGCCGATCAGCAGAACCAACTGATCGGCAGAAACAACTAGCAAGATAGCACTGGCCAGCACAGTCCCAAAAAGCCGACCAACCATGGCCCACTGAATTCCATGAAAATCAATTGCAGTGCGCTCACGGTAAACAAGTAATACGGTCAACACGGTCGTTGAAAGTAAAATCGGCCCAGGCACAAACCTGGGGTCAATAAGAATAAGAATCGGCGACGCTAACAGCCCCATTCCAAAGCCAACCGAGCCTTGTAGGGTTGCGCCGAACAAAACGGTCAGAACGACCGTGAGAATTTCTCCTGGAGACAAAGCGTATCAGTCTACAAAGAAACGGAACCGAATTACGCTTTACACTTAACTAAATGACTGATGGCGTTGTGGAACCCAAAAATGCTGCTTCGGTAATGCTTATCCGACCAGGAAATCTCGGCTTGGAGATCTTGTTTCTCCGTCGAAATCCTGAACTAGCTTTCCAAGGTGACCACTGGGTCTTTCCCGGTGGACGCATTGACCCAGATGACACAGACGCTGAGCGACCGCACGATGAACTCGCGACTGCACAAAGAGCGGCCGTTCGGGAGGCTTCAGAAGAAGCGGGCGTCTCTGTCCCCCTCGACTCTCTTATATACGCAATTCACTGGACAACTCCCGTCACGAGTCCCATCCGTTTCTCAACATCATTTTTTATCGCTCCCGCACCACCGGAAGACATCGTCATTGACGGCAATGAAATTCATGAATTCCTGTGGCTACGACCAACTGACGCCCTTGCGCGACATCGCGCGCGAACCTTCAAACTTGCCGCGCCAACCTTTGCGCTCATAACCCGCATGGATGCGTTTCGCACGGTTGATGAAGCACTCGTAGGAATCGCGGCATGGCCAAAAGAGCGACTCATCGGTGAAATCAGAGAGACGGAAAAAGGACGTGTCGCACTTTACTACCCAGATATTGCCTACGGGGGTGGCGACCTGTCTGCGGACGGGCCACGTCACCGTCTCTGGATGATGACTTCTGGCTGGAACTACGAACGCTCACACTAATCAGTCAAAGCTACAGCAGCACTGACCGACCGAACCAATTGCTAGCGAACTGCGACTACGACGCCATCATCGGCCTTGGGAAAATGTGGTACATCCACTGTACGCCCTTTTTCCTACTCATCTTTTTCAAAAAAGTCTGATCAACTCAAGGCGCACAGAAACCGACTAGATCACGAAACGGGTTATTGCCCAGTAAGTGGCGAAATCGTGCCATACATCATGCCACCGTACTCACCATGGTCCCAAGTTCCGGCATAACGGTTGTCGTAAAACACAACTCGAGCACCAAATTCGTCTCCGAGACCAGGAATGGCAAAATCGGTAATCGATATCATTGGAGTATCACCGGCCCAGACCATTGGTACGACAACCGGCAGCGTGACATCAACGTTGCCATATTTCACACGCGCATTAAAACGCCAGCGATCACCTTCAAGCTTGGACACCTCAGTAATTTCATAACGCTCTGGCAATCCATCCCGACGCTCTCGTCCCTCAATAGTAAAATCCCCTATAAGCACAACGTTGCGCATTTGCTCGGTGAATTCGCGCTCTCGGTCAGTCAATGACGAAAGAGGGACAGACTGACCAGCACCAGTTACCGAAAAAAACCAGCCTAAAGCAAAGGCCCCCAGTAACAATCCTGCACCTGCTGTGAGCTTTAGCATGTTGTGCCTCTCTACTTTCTTTGAATTAGCGGCAAACTAATACGGCGATTCTATCGTGGCCCCGGAACAAAATCACTCAATAACCCGAGTGGCTTTCCACCTAAGCCAGTGATCAGCAAGAACGAGAGCAACCATCGCTTCAGCCATCGGAATAAATCTCGGCAGCAGGCAGGGATCATGGCGGCCCTTTGTTGCAATAGTCGTTGGCTCCCCATCCGACGTAACGGTCTGTTGTTCCTGCGGCAAACTACTGGTCGGCTTCACCGCTGCACGAAGAACAATTGGCATCCCACTAGAAATACCACCGAGCATGCCACCATGCCGGTTGGTCTGCGTGATGATCTCCTGAGAATCAGGTGCCTTTACAAATACATCGTTATTCTCGGTCCCGCGTAATGTCGCACACCCAAATCCAACACCATACTCAACTCCAAGAACGGCCGGCAGACTAAATAATGCCTTCCCAAGGTCAGCCTTTAATTTATCGAACACCGGTTCTCCAAGTCCGGCCGGAACAGATGTCGCCACAATTTCTGCGATCCCGCCGATTGAATTGTTTTCTGCACGTAGTTGCTCGATTAGTTCGATCATAGCCGCTGCTTTTTCTGGGTCCGGACACCGCACAATATTCGGCGTGCCATCTGACAATTGCTCGATACAATCAAGGGTGAGGTGTTCCGGATTCTCCACGTCGGCAACTACATCACCGACTTGACGCACGTAGCCGATCACACGACCACCAAATTGCTCGCTGATAAGTTTCTTCGCAACCGCGCCCGCCGCGACACGGACCGTGGTTTCACGGGCACTCGACCGCCCACCACCACGATAATCTCGACGGCCATATTTCTGGTCATAACCGTGATCGGCGTGACCTGGGCGATACTTATTCTTTATGTCTTCGTAATCCCGACTTCGTTGGTCGCGGTTCCGAACAAGTATCGCGATACTTGTCCCAGTCGTCTTTCCTTCGAAGACGCCTGACAAGATCTCTGGAACATCTGCCTCATCACGCTGCGAGACAATCGAGCTCTGTCCAGGACGACGGCGATTGAGATCCGTCTCTAAATCAGACGCCCTGAGAGACAAACCCGGAGGGCACCCATCAATAATGACGACATTGCCATCGCCGTGGGACTCCCCAGCCGTTGTGATCCGAAACAGCTGACCAAAGCTGTTACCTGCCATGTAGCGATTGTACCTGACCCCACAACCGACCACATCGCGATCTCCAATGGACGGTGCTTACTATGAGTCGATTCCTTACAACTACTCGGACTTTTCACACCTATTGTGGCGATTTTTTCCATTGAGATAAGGCGTACGTCAGTGCCACTAAGACGATCTCATCAAGCATAAAAATCGGGTCTGGAACTAATAAATCAACCAACAACAGTACCGCAACGGCCACAAACAATTGCCACGACCGTAATGTGGTCAGAAACTGAATCCACATAGACGCGTTTCGCATCATCACTCAATGCCCGTATTTTTATAATACAGAGGCGCCAAGCCAGCTAAAGCTCTTGTTCAGACCAAGGCTGTCTTGGAGACTACTGCCCGAACAGCCTGATGCTCCAACCGGACAGCGCCTCTACTCATCAGTCGCAGCCACGACGCCTTGACTAACATCGATGACAGACAGGCTCTGCGCCGTGTTATGAAACGTATCATTTTCAAGCGGTGCATACAGTTCTAGGCTAGCCTGCAATAGAACTCCATCGTGCAGCACCTCTACTTCATCAGTAGTCAGACCGGCTCGATGAACCATCCAATCCTTGTAATCGGCTGGTGCGGGTACGGCCGTGGACCAGTCTGGCCCGGGTCCTCCCAGTACAAACCGGTCAGGCTGTAGTCGCTCAGCAATGGTCCCGATAAGCCGCCCGTCAACATATAACGATGTTTCACCGCGGGCAACGTAATGCGATAGTGTCACATCGTGCCACTGACCATCGGCACCTGGCACAGGGGATGTTACGGCATTCCCTCCAGCTGATGCATACACCCAACGACCATTCTCGATACTGATGGACGCATTAAACCGGCGCCCATTTGAGGTAAGCGTGCTTCCTTCAAATTCTCGCTCACCACGACTTGTCGGGACACGAACCCAGTCCACAACGTGATCAACGGTTTCACCACCGATACTGGCCACGGTGCCATCACCATCTGCTCGCACACTAAATGTCAGACCGAAAGAACGCATCGTGTCATCCACCGACAAAGTCATCGGCGACCGATCATTACCTCGAATTCTGGCAAAACCAGCACCCGTTGCCTTTGTCGGCATCGGTTTATTCTCAGCAATCGCATCGAAAAGTGTCGGCACAAAGGCATGAAACATTTCAGTGTGCCCAGCCGCATTCGGATGAATCGGCTCTGGAAAAAATCCACGGGCCCATCGGCCATAGCCGTCATCAATTGCCCCAAGTAAATTAATGCTCGGAACATCCCACGAATTGATCTCGATATTGGCTTTTCTGGTATGCGCGTACTCCACCTCATCGAAATCACCACGTGCGTACGTTAAGCCAACAATAGGCACAATCCCGTTGTCACGTGCGCGTCCAATTAAGCGCTGCAGCCCATCGAGAAATTGCCGCGAGATCGCATCCTGCCCATCACGCGAAGGCGAACACCCTGGTTTAGCACCTGGAGCAGGCTTTTCCCCAACTGCGCAACGTTTAATACCTTCATTGCCAAGAGACAATGCGATCACCACATAACCCGGGTCGACAGGAGTCAAATACCGAGTATTTGGGTTCGGATCACCTTCAGGCTCGAAACGCGGTGTAATGGTAATTGTGTTATCACCACCGAGCGATACGTTGAGAACCTCCCACCCACGCGGTTCCAGTAATTGACGTAGTCGTCCGGTGTAGCCACCTAACTCAAGTTCATCACCAGTTCCGTTTGGCACCGACGAACCCCAGAGCGCAATTCGCTTGGGTTGGTCGCTGTTGTCGCTTGTCTGAGCGAATGACACGCCAGAAACAACAAAACCTAACAGCACTAGCAACAGAGCAGTCCGCTTGTGAAATCGAGTCATTAATAGTCCTTTCGCCGGTAAACCTTACCCTATTGCGGCAGTTGACTGTAAGGCGCCCCGTTTTCATCGAAGAAACTCACGCTGGGCAATCCATTCTCCGCAACACCAACGACAAGCCGCGTTCGCGATTCATCAAAAAGATTCAATAGTGTGGCATTCTGCGCAACCGTCATGATCGTTCGTGGTCGCCCGGCGGCTGACAACGTTACCTGCGGCATGTCATCACTTCCAACGGTAAGTGACACTGCCTCGCTACCTGATGTATCAGCCATAGCCATCCGTGGAAAACCCTCTGGCGTGAGATGCAACTGCATCCGACTGCGGGCCCCGTCACCAAACGTAACCATCGGGTTTCCTTGAATCGAACCGAACATTCCCTGGGTTTCACGATCGGCACCCACAACGACAAAGGCGTCCTCTCCCTGCAATGTTGTTAGTAAGCGTGTTTGACCAGACGCATCAAGTAGTCTGGAAACTGGTGTCCCGTCAGGTTCGATACCAAAGACCCCTCGCATCTGCCCAGTCTCATCATAAAACGTCAAGGAACTGAGGCCTCGTTCGTCGGTACCGGCCAAAATGCCACGCAGGCGACCGCTCTGATCAACCAGATTAAGTTGACTCGTAGTTAACACCTGCGGTGCACCCTGCGCATCAACACGTGTCGTGAGGAACAAATTCGCTGCGATACCACCCACGAAAGAAGCCACGATCATGCAACCCATCATCCATACGCGTTCTTTTGCCATTCCGCTACTCCCCTAGATTGCGTCAACCGGTGTGAACTGGCGACCGCGTGTTTCTGGACCCATCCAAATCATTATGCCAACGAGTACACCTGACACAGCAATGCAAACCTGCATTGCGTGCACAACGCTCATCCCACCATCCTGCAACTGTCCAAGTATCAAAGGTGTCATGGCCCCGATTGCAGCCCCGACGTGATACGACAATCCCGGACCCACACCACGGACCGCCGTTGGAAAACGTTCCGTCAAATATGAGGGCACCATACCCCACACCCCTGCTCCGCAGGCCCCCATCACAACCGCCCCAAACGCAAGTCCTGCACTGGACATAGCACCAACATATGCCGGAATCGCCATCACACCCAAAAGCGCTGCCAGAGAAACGGCACCGCGTCTTCCTAAACGTGTTTCGGATGCGCGCCCCCATAACGCCATCCCAACAATAGCTCCAAGGTTAAATGCGATTACGTAACCAAGTGTGCTATGTCCAGACTCCTGCAGGAAGGTCGGGTACCAAAACGTAATCGAGTAATAGGAAAACATAAAGGCACCCATCAATAGCGATGTCTGGACCGTGACCCACCGTAAACCAGGCTGTAACAGATGCATAATCGAAAGTTGCTCAGCACGCGTCGATGAACCATCCTTGCCCAACTCACGTTTGCGAGCTAGCCAGACCGGGCTTTCTGCCACTCCAGTTCGAATCCACAAAACGAACAACGCCGGCACCACACCAATCCAGAACATCACCCGCCAACCGATGGAAGAACCAACCTCCTGACTAAACGGATCTGGAATTGAAGAAAAATATGGGTATAGATAGTGAAATGCCAAAGCAGACGCGATATAGCCCCAGTAGAAACCACCTTGCAGTAACCCGGAGACAAGACCTCGAAATTTTGCAGGCCAGTGTTCAATAGCCAGTGGCATCCCCGCCGCCCACTCACCACCCATACCAATCCCGAATAGAGCACGGCACGCAAAGAGCATTGCGTACGACGTGGAGAAACCACTCAGACCTGCGAAAAGAGAAAACCACAAAATAGACAGCATGAGAGGAAGTTTGCGTCCATAGCGGTCCGCCATCACGCCTGCCCCAAAACCACCGAGCAGACGAAAAAATAAAGTCACCGTCCCCAATAGTCCGGCTAACGCATTATTTATGGTGAAGCTCTGTTGGATATCAATCAGAATGAACGTCATGATCGTGAAGTCAAAGCCGTCAAGTAGCCACCCAAAGAAGGTGGCAAAAAAGGCCTTCCACTGTTCACGATTGACCTGCCGATACCACGGAAGATCTGATTGATTCACCATGGAATCCATTGTCCGGATAAAACCGAGACTAGGTTCTTACAATCGACGAAAAAGATAACCGCTTATGACCACCCATCGGCGTACACCTATGACATCTGCCGCCTAGGGTGGTCATAGGCCAAAAAAATCGACACTACGAGCTGACAAGAATAAAACCAATCGCTGTCACAAATTCCAGCTGGCGTAAACCAATTGTTTAATGATTACGCAGTTAGCACCACTGGCCGATTTACATCGGATGATGGATCTGCAGGCGTTCATAAATCCGAACGACCGCCCTCGGATCAACATTCCGCACTCGATCTCCATAATTTGACTCATGCTGAGTCAAATCAATACGACTAACCGCATCTTCGGCTGAGACACCTTGAGCACGAAGGTCAGATGTCTGAGACCACAAGTCTTGCAGATACGCTTGTAAATCATCGATCTGAGAACGGTCAGTAAATGGCGTTCCATGTCCGGGCACTATTAAATCGAAATCGAGTCCCTTCAGTGCCTGCAAACTTGCAGGCCACTCATCGACAAATCCATCACCCATATAGGGCAGCGCATTTGCATCAGGGCTTCCAACAAAAAAATCGCCGGTAAAAACAATTCGCTCCTGCGGTAAAAACACCATCGTATCGCCACCCGTATGACCGCGACCAACAAAATGCAGTTGAACTTCACGCCCGCC
>Ga0310344_10003448_pt1 | contig 11744 bp, 8 predicted proteins | sample HC15DNA20200_MG_FD_203801 | JGI IMG/M metagenome (GOLD analysis project Ga0310344, IMG submission 203801) | Marine microbial communities from station ALOHA, North Pacific Subtropical Gyre - HC15-DNA-20-200_MG | ecosystem: Environmental > Aquatic > Marine > Oceanic | place: Pacific Ocean: North... | reverse complement strand
TTCTTCTAGCAATTAAGCCAGCGATTTGAACAACAACTATTTCAACTCCTTTTTCATTTGAAAGCACGAGGCTACTTCTTTCATTTTTTTCACTTGCTTTGTCTAAACTAGCATTAAAGAAATGGCCCTTTTTATAGACAATCTTATTAATTTTTCCTGCAATTGGGCTCCTATTAATATGAACATTGAATGCATTCATGAAAACGCAAATACGAAGCATTTCATTTGCATTCATTCCAATCTCTTCAGGAGGACATGCTTTATCAATTAGGCACACTTTTCCATCTGCAGAGCTAATAATTGAGTTAGCAATGTTGGGGGTTTTTCTTTTTGGGTTTCTAAAAAACCATAGAGTAAACATTGTCAATGTATAACCCAAAAGAGAGGCTGGCATATACAAAAAGGATATTAGATATGAAATAACAAAAAAAATAATGGCAAATTTCCATCCCTCAGGATGAATATAATATTCAGTATTTGAATTTGTTTTTGACATTTTTTAATTTTAGTTAATAGATTTACTTTACCATATATTTCCTGACCCTAAGCGATATTTTTCTCATACCTTAGTACTATAGATATACATCGCAAGAAGGGAAGTCAAAGTTGTTAGCCGAAGGCGAGGCATGAAAATAGTAGGTTCTGGCTAACATGCTATAATTAACTAACCAAATACGGAGATTAAAGTAATGGCTAACCCTAAAAAGAAGACTTCAAAGAAAGCCGACGAGGCAAACTCTGACAGCCAAGAGAAATCGGACCTAGACAAGAAAAGGGAACTTTTCCAAAAGGCGGCTGGCCTTTTAGGGTATCACCCAGACGAGCCGTTAGATGTCGATTGCTCCTACCCAGGTCCCGAAGGTTATAACACAGAATACGAGGATCGAGAACGAGAAGCCTACCGCCAAATGAAAGAGCAACTACTCGAACAACTAACCGAAGAAGAGCTAAAGGACTACCATTTCTGGAGGTCACGTGATTGGTGCGGTACTAACTGGGAAGAGAAAGACATAGCTCGTATCAAGAGGATATTGGAAGACAGAAACAAACCCCCTTACAGGGAGCCAAGTCTCTGGCGGAGAATACTTCACTTCTTTTCCTGAGCATATCTTTCCTGAAACCCCAAGCTATATTTTCCGCATACCTTAGTACTATAGATATACCCCGACAGAAGGGAAGTCGGTATCACTTAGTTAACCCAATAGTTAGCCCAACCAACCACCTATTAGTGTCCATATTAGTGTCCTAGATAAAAAAGAGACCTCTCAACTTAGTGAAAGGTCTCTCTTTGTGCCTAGAAAATGGTCGGGGTGAAAGGATTTGAACCTTCGACCTCCTGTTCCCAAAACAGGCGCGCTCCCCCTGCGCCACACCCCGGAGAACACATAATAGGTCAGGACATTAATCTGGTCAAGATATCGCTACCTAACATGAGCTGCGTAATCCATGCCAATATGACCCTGATCTTTTAGGTATTGGTATTCGTCCTCAGTGAGCTTAATTATTTCACGGTAAACATAATCATTATCCTCGCCTAACCTCATCGGAGGTTTTCGTACTTCGAATGCAACCTTGCTCATTTTATATGTAGTACTAGGATATAAATGTGTGCCAGCCTCTGGATGTGTTATTTGAACAAAAAAGTCACGTTCCTTGATCTGTGGATCACTAAAAACATGCTCTTCATGCATTATGTGCCCTGCCATAATGCCTTTGGACTGCAACTCATGAAATAGCTTGACTGGATCCTGACTCGAGGTCCATTCGGAGATAAGAGTATCCACCGTATCGTGATTGGCCATCAAATCCTGCATGCTACCAAACTTATTATCGATTTTCATAATATTGGTAAGAGTATTCCACTCATCAATATTGGCAATAGATATGGCTATCCACTCGTCATCACCTGCGCATTGGTATACTCCCTGAACCAGATTGCCCAAATGATCACGGTTCCCTATAGGTCCTGCAACCCTGCCATTAATAGAATAATCCATATACAACTCACCCAACTGAGGCAAGAAGTTCTCTCCAAGAGATATATCTATATAAACACCTTTGCCTGTTTTTTCTCTCTGATGAAGGGCCATAGTAGCAACCAAACCTATCGTTACGCCGCATGCGGCGTCAGCAGCAACAGATCCAGGAGCACCATCAGTACCCATATCTGGGTAACCTGTGACCGTAGCATGACCTACAGATGCTTCGAACTGAGTGCCAATCCCCCTATAGTAATTCCATGGTCCTGTTTGGCCAAATCCCGTCGCCGATATCATTATCAACCTGGGATTCCACTGACTGATAACATCATACGATATACCTAACCGCTTCATGGAGCCTGTGGCATTATTTTCTATAAATATGTCACTAATCTCTACAAGCTTCCTAAACGCCGACCGAGCTTCGTCCTTATTCATATCCATCGTAATACCATGTTTATTTCTTGCATGAGCGTTGAAATTAGATGCTCTGTTCCATGGTCTAGGACCTGGGTCTCTATCTGGATATGGAGACGTAGCGGCTTTCATCTGTGATTCTTTACTTGGTCTTGCAAATTGGCCCCGGCTAGTGGCCGGAAGGCCATTCAAGGTTTCAATTCGTATAATCTCTGCTCCCATGTCACCAAGGAACATGGTACCGTAAGGCCCTGCAAATATAACTGCCATGTCTATAACCCTGATCCCCTCCAATGGCCGTTTGATAGATCCAACTTTATCGGTTGATTCATTAGATCTAGTAATCGTGCCAATCTCAGCAAGTATCTCTTCATTATGTTGCCCCAAGGTTGGAGCAGGTCTATTTAATTGCCACCAACCACTATCGTTGTATATCTGAGATCCAGGATAACGAAGATTACCTGCCACTGGGTGCTCTATACTGGAAAAATAACCCCTCGCATCCAACTGAGGATTGTCATCCATCACCTCGTCAATCCTGCTGTTAGCAGATATCAACAAGCCATGCTCTTGGCATTCCTTTACTGCCTCATGTTTCGTTCTCTCTGCCAGCCAAGGCAACCATATGGTTTCCATAAATTCATCTTTATAATCCATATCCTGAGTGCCCGTTGTTATACCATATCTTGGATCTTCAACTAACTCTGGCATGCCTAAAGCTGCAGCCGTTAATGGGAATCTCTGACCAGCACCAGACACAGATATAGTCCCATCTATGCACGGGAAATGGCCATTGGGATATCCTATCCTAGCCGGCCCTAATCTTCTGCCTCTCTCTCCATTGTATTGATACCCCAACAGGCTTGTAAGTCGCCCATTTATAGATGCTAATTGTGTTTCAAGTATAGAGACATCAACTTGCTGTCCGCCTAAACCGTTGTACTCTCTGCCATACCAAGCAAATATTGTGGCCATAGCAGCGTTATTACCAGCCTGATACTGAACATGATTACCACCAAGCTTTACAGGATATCTCTCTGGCAAGCCGGACGCACCCATCCTACCTCCCATCGCATATAGCACCAACTCAGATGCAACATAATCCTTATATGGCCCAGTTTGGCCAAAGTTGGATATTGACGTCATGATTAATCCAGAATTTATACGCTTTAATATGTCGTAACCTAAACCTAGTTTATCTATAACCCCAGGTTTGAAATTCTCTACAAAGACGTCAGCAGATGCTACTAAATCTTTCACAACCTCAATATCTGATGGATTTTTCAAATCTAAAGTGATGCTCCGCTTGTTAGTATTAAGGTATAAAAATAGACCACTCTTCTCCTGATCATTTATGTCGTTCGGAAATGGACCCATACGGCGAGTGTAGTCACCTACTCCTGGTTTCTCTACTTTAATGACATCTGCCCCAAAATCGGCAAGAACCTTAGTACAATAAGAACCAGGTATTCCTTGTGTAAGATCTATTACACGGATGCCAGATAGGGGTTGGGAGAATCCGTCTTGACTCATAATATGCCCTCCGATCGCGAAAGGATTATGTATCTTTCAGCATAACATATTAAAACAAAAGTTGTACTAAGATACTACCCAACTACTTTGCAATATAATCATTGACCCCACATTAAATATAAGAATATGCTTGGCAATATTCTTATCTACCTGTATAAAGGTTATAAGAGCATTTCAGTTAATATATAGTATAGGGGGGGATATTGAATACAGAATTCAGCTACTTCTCGATAGCGGTAAAAAACCTAAATGAAGCAACGGATCTTTACACGAAGATGCTTGGGCTAGAAGTAATGGAACAACCAGAAAAATCTACTGAATTTGGATTCTTGGCTTCTCGCCTTGGTGCAAACGGAACGGGATTCTTAGAATTATTGGAGCCTATCAATGAAAACTCCGCTGTCTCCCGCTTCATAGAAACACGTGGAGAAGGCGTCTACATGATTAGCCTAGAAGTAGAAAACCTTAGAGAAACAGTCAAACAAGTGCGTTTATCAGGAGGCAGAATAACTGGCATAGGCGAGACTGAAGAACCATCAGCAGATACTCCGAGTGTGTGGGTACACCCTATGAGTTCTAAGGGTGTATTCATAGAACTTAGGCAAGCTGGCGTAACCTCATCATAGTAAACTAATCCATTAAATAGGAGTAAGAAAAATGTCTACTGGAAATATACCAACTGAAGACGATGTACTGGGATATATACCTACCATAAGCAATTGGGGAAGATGGGGTACAGACGATGAATTAGGAACTATGAACAACATCGGACCGGACCAAATCAAGTACGCTACTTCCCTAGTTAAAGAGGGGATATCTGTATCCTGTGCAAGGACGATCACGACGGAGAGGGCACCAGATGTGGTGGCCCCAGTATTACATTACATGACAGGATCTGGCGAATCGTCTATGGATACAGATACCAATGAATTCGTGCATCAGCAAAGCAGTGGAGACTTCATAGGCATGGCTTTTCACGGACATTGGATAACTCACATAGATTCTCTCTCACATATGTTTTGGAATGGCAAAATGTACAATAACCGACCTGCTAGTATGGTAACTACCAGAGAGGGTGCTACAAAAGAATCAATAGAGGTGCTAAAGAATGGTGTCATAGGAAGAGGTGTTCTACTAGACGTAGCTCGAAGCCGCGGAGTCGATTGGATGAAACCTGGAGAATATATACTACCAGAGGAATTAGACAAGATTGCACATGAACAAAATATAGAACTGCAACAAGGCGACATATTACTCATAAGGACCGGTCATTATAAGAGGCGAACTGAAGAAGGGCCCAGGTCGCCGGAAGATGGATATCCCGGCCTACAAGCTGCATGTATACCATGGATAAGAACCAAGAATATAGCTGCTCTGGGTGGCGATACCGTAAGTGATTCATACCCTAGTGGTTACCCCAAGATACGATTGCCAATACACCAGATAGCCTTGCCTTATATGGGATTGTGGTTAATTGACAACTGCAACCTAGAGGAATTATCTCAGGCATGCCATAGGCTAAATCGCTGGGAATTCTTATTCACACTATGCCCGCTAAGGATAAAATTTGGTACAGGTTCTCCAGTTAACCCTATTGCCATAATGTGAAAGAATTGTCGTCTTTGTATGGCGACCCGGATGGGATTTGAACCCACGATCTCCGCCGTGACAGGGCGGCGTGTTAAACCAGACTACACCACCGGGCCTTAAGTAACTACTACATACCTGAGGTACGGTTATATCTAGGTATGCAGGACTGACATATTCTAACGGAACTGATATATTTTTGCAAAATTGAATACATCCCGAAATAATCTATCCTAGGGTTCTAGCTATTACGACAACAACTCCTACTAAAACCAAGATTATTATAGTAAACCAAGGTAGCCTCACGGACTTCCTACTGGATCTATACTTCTTCATTACTATCGCCCTATATTGATGTATCTCTAAAAATATCACTATTTGAATGCTATATGGATATATATAGCTTGCTAAACTGTGGATATAGTGATATTTTGTAGCCGATTCATATGGAGCGATGATGAATAGATTAGGTAAAACTACAGGATACGTCCTAGCAACACTAGTAATTCTCACATTGGTAGTAGTGGCATGCGGAACAGAGGAACCAGAACCTACCGCGTACCCTACGTATACCCCATATCCAACATACACGCCTATACCTATTCCAACGGCTACGCCTACCCCAATTCCTACGAGCACTCCATACCCAACCTACACTCCTTACCCTACATTTACCCCTATACCCCTACCAACATCCACACCGACACCTACTAATACGCCTATACCACCAACGCCAACGCCAGCTCCACCTGCTACACCTACACCACTCCCAGTGAGGCCTGGTGAAATGCCCCCAATGTTTACCAACTACAGCGGTACAATTACTATAGATGGCATACCAATAGCAGATGGTGTTGAGGTATATGCAAAGGTTGAATGGTACGAGTCACGTTCTGTTAAAACGTATCAAGGCGAATACAGATCTATCACAGTGGCTCCTAATGACTGGGCATTAGATCTGAAAAATGTAACTTTCCATATAGGAAATGCTCAGGCTGAAGAAACATCAATTTATAATGGACGTACATTCGGTGCTGAGACGCTTAATCTAACTTTCCCTTCACTCGAAAACTAGAATCCCAAACCCCCGTAACAGCCCTCCGCCCTAAGTCAAAAATTCCTCGCATCGCAAATCGATAACCGCCTGACTGAATCTGTCTAGAGAGTTACTTAAATACTTCGTTGCTCTAGTCCCACTATAATCACAAAACCCTCCAGATATAACCCAAAAGATAAGGATCTCAAGCATTGAAATTCTGTAGTCTTCAAAGCATTGATCAAAACTGTAATCAGTCACACCATTATGTTTAAGAGTGGAATAGTATATTGCCAGAAGTTTCCACTCTAGGTCTCTTCTATCATTTGGTCTGAATGCCTCACTAATAAATGCAGCTACGTCATATACGCCTCTACCCTTAACACAATATTCCCAGTCAATAACCTTCAGTCCATCTGGCTGTGGGCCGTGTTCATATACAAAGAAACAATTATCCAGCCTATAATCTCCATGAATCAATGTTATTGGGTCACCAGATAGGATTGTCTTTATTTTATTGATATTGCCTGCCAGTTTATCTCCGAGTCCAAGCAAATAAAGAGGCATGTGAATACCAGCTTTTTGCACTAAAGACTCCCAAGCGTCCCTGAACAATTCCTGGTATGCAAATATTTCATCACTCTTATGTGGAATCGAATTGAAACTTTCTCGATTTGAACGTATCCAGTAGTGTGCATGGAATTTAGCTATCTCTTTTATGGCAAGAACTGCCTCTTGATAAGAACAACCAACGACACTATCTCCCTGGATAGCATAATCTATATCTTCAATTACCAAGACTCCATTTCCATATGATTCCTCAATTGAACTGTAATATAGCCTTGGTATCGTGATTCCATCAGGTAAATCAAACCCTTGATAGATTCTGATTTCTCGCTGAAGATTATTCAATCTATTAGAAACACGTTTCAGATCCAAGTCTAAAGGTGGGCATTTTACTATAACTGATTTAGGGCCTTTTTCTATACCTGATTCATATTCGATAAGAACTCGCACTAATTGGTTTACAAAACCCATATCAATGCCCACATTCTCAACCTGGAATGAACTAACTGCACCCACATACTCCGGTTTAATATAGTATGCAATTTGGTTCAACCAAGCTATTGATATATCTTCGATCCTTGTTATCTGCATTTAATCTTGCCTATACCTGTTAACAGAGAAACTATTTGATTTGTAATGGATATGGAATATATCAATTATTAATCGAAATCGCTATATCAGTATACAGTCTCCTAATTATCAGGATTGCCAATATGTTACTAACATAGAATTAGATATCTACACTATTTCGCAACAAAAATGTTGACAGCAAACCTACAACTTGATAACCTCGATTAGTTGTTTGATGGAGGTGACGTATGGCATCAGCCGATTTAATATCCAAGGCTAGATCAGAGGGCAGACTACTTTTAACTGAAGTTGAATCTAAAGAACTTCTGGAAGAGGCCGGCATACCTGTTGTAGAAACTAAACTGGCTACATCCAAAGAAGAAGCGATCAACATAGCTGAATCTATTGGATTCCCAGTGGTGCTAAAAATAATATCCCCGGAAGTTATTCATAAAAGCGATATGGGTGGAGTAAAAATAGGTATAGCTGATAACTCTTCAGTAGGAGAGGCCTATGACTCAATTATGTCTTCCATTAAGAATGCAATGCCATCTGCATCAATACACGGCATTTCCGTTCAAAAGATGGCAGACCCCGGCACAGAAGTAATCATAGGGGCTTCTACAGATCCCCAGTTTGGCCATGTAGTTATGTTTGGAATGGGTGGGGTGCTAGTCGAGGTTCTAAAGGACGTAGCAATAAAATTAGTGCCACTTACGCCTAGAGATGCTCATTCAATAGTCCGTGAAATAAAAAGCTTCCCTATACTAGAAGGCTACAGAGGAGCTCCAGCATCCGATCTAGGAAAACTTGAAGAGGCTATATTAAACCTCTCCAATTTTCTCGAGAACCATAAAGAAATAAAAGAACTTGACCTAAATCCGGTGTTCTGCTATCCCAACGGAATCGTCGCCGTGGATGCCAGAGTAGTATTGGAAGAAAATTAGTTTCCATAATGGACATATTGGGGGGGAAGAATGGGATTTGAACTTGACTATATATTCAATCCGAAATCGGTAGCAGTTGCTGGTGCATCAGAATCCCCAGACAAAACGGGACACACCTACTTCAAGAACCTGCTAGATGAATTTCCTGGAAAGGTGTACCCAATCAATATTAGGGCACCAGAGATCTTAGGGGTGCCTACATTTCAATCCATAAGAGACTTGCCTGAAGATGTCGATTATGTGATCTCAGCAATACCAAACAGGGATGTACTAGACTTAGTCGATGCCTGTATAAGCAAGAATGTCAAAACCCTTCACTTGTTCACAGCTCGCTTTAGCGAAACAGGCTATGAAAAAGAGACGAAATTAGAACAAGACATGCTTGATATGGCGGCAAAAGGCGGAATAAGGATAATAGGGCCGAACTGCATGGGTTTATACAATCCTAGGCTGGGCATAAGCTGGGGCAAGGGATTTCCTAGGGAAGTAGGAAACATAGGGGTCATATCCCAGAGTGGAAGCAACGGAGGAGATATAGTCTCTGAAGGCGCTATTAGAGGCCTTAGATTCACTAAAGTAATAAGTTATGGTAACGCTCTAGACCTAAATGAAGCAGATTTCATTGAATATCTTGCGGATGACCCAGAGACTGAAGTTATCGGAGCGTATATTGAAGGCGTAAGAGATGGAGCTAGATTTGCAAAGGCATTAAGATACGCATCTGCAAAGAAACCAGTTTGCCTACTAAAAGGTGGTAGGACTGATGCAGGAACTAGTATGGTTTCATCGCACACTGCTTCCTTAGCTGGAGCCAGAGAGGTCTGGGAGGCAATGTGCAAACAAACTGGTGCTATAAATACCTACAGCATGGATGAACTCCTCGATATGTTGGTAGCATTCTCCCGGATGTCCAAGGCCACTGGCAACAGAGTACTAGTTGGTGGAGGCGCAGGGGGAAAGAGTGTCACATCAGCGGATGAATGTGAAGAAGAAGGACTTGCATTACAACCAATACCAGATGACATAAGAAATGAGCTTACTGAACAAGATCCTTTCTTCGGTCCCTGGGTTACAAACCCTGTGGATAGTTCCATAATGGGTGGAAGTAACTTAAAACCACATGAGGTTATAGAATTTATCGCTAAAAGTCCCAAATATGACGTGGTAATCAACACTGTGTCCGCTGGAGGTCCATGGGGTGGCCACGATCCCGCCAGACAACAACGTGCTAGCAGGATACTTGAACATACCATCGGCATATCTCAGAATCTTGGAAAACCTGTAGCTCTTGTTTTATCTGAAAGCATCCCTGAGTCTAGAGAACAATACGAAGTAAACTTAGAACTCAGGCATAAGTGCATAGAACAAGGTTTTGCAATATTCCCATCTATGGGAAGGGCATCAAGGGCAATAAGTAGGCTAGTAAGATACTATATCTGGCGTACAGCGGAACTCGAAGAGCTTAAGGCACCCAACAGCAAATGATTTTGACCTGTGTCATAATTACTTGTGCAACACAAAAGACCGTTGACTAGGGCCCTACGGGTATGGATGCTTCGAAATGATCACAAAAGCTAAGCACAGCTTCTACTTGATTGCGAAATCGATGTGAGCCCAATAGTTTACTGATTTCGCTTATTCTATCAAGGATCATGAAAATTAAAGGCAGTATGCAATGAATATATTTATTACCGGTGCTACGGGATTCCTAGGCAGGCAAACTGTAGCATCTCTATACGGTCAGGGTCATTCCATCACAGCATTGGTTAGAAGTGAACAAAGGGCTAGAAACCTGTTGGGACAAGGTATACGCACAGTACCAGTAGACATTACCAATGAAGAACTAGATGTCGAGATAGACAATGCAGACGTAGTAATAAACCTATCAGGTGAACCCATAGCAAGACTCAGGTGGACCAATCGCATTAAGCAAAGACTCTGGGATAGTCGCGTTACCATGACAAAGCGATTGGTAAATTCGATAAATCAATCTAAGTCTCCTCCAAGCCTTTTCATATCTGCAAGTGCAATCGGTTACTATGGCAGTAATCATGCAGACAAATTGACAGAAAATTACCCAGTGGGTGATGGGTATTTAGCTAACCTGTGCGAACAATGGGAAAATGCTGCTCTCGGAGTATCCCAAAATAGTACTAGAGTATGTCTACTCAGAATCGGCATAATTATCGGTCGAGAGGGTGGATTCCTACAGGCTATGGCTCAATCATTCGAGTATGGTGTAGGAACCTACATATCGAGTAATCCGTATATATCATGGATACACATAACTGACATGGTAAAAGTAATTAATTTCTGTATAGATAATGAACAAATCTCAGGGCCAATCAACTGCAGTAGCCCTAACCCAGTATCATCAAAAGAATTCGGCATCGCTATGAATAAATTAACGAATGCTAAATTCCTTCTCCCAATACCTAAGATATTACTGAGATTAATCTTAGGTGAAGCATCAGCAACATTGCTCCAAAGTCAGTACACATTACCAAAGAAACTCGAAGATTTGGGGTTTGCATTTATATACAGAAACATATCGGAATCACTATACGAAGAGATGTCATATAAATATGCAAACATAACCAGATACCGCCAAAACCCATCAGAAACAGACGAATTCATGGCCGAATATAAAGTGAATGAAAATGGGGTCTATGAATTAACTTCTGATATATCCCTAAAGGGAGATTCTGACACAATATTCTCATTCTTTTCATCTGCACTGAACCTTGGATTACTAACACCATCATGGATGGACTTTCGGATACTCGAAATACCTGATGAGATAGATACAGGATCTAAAATCACCTATCGTATTGGATTATGGTTTATCGGTCTCAACTGGATAACTAGAATAGTTGTATGGAAACCCAAAAGGCTATTTGTTGATCTTCAAGAAAAAGGTCCATATAGCCTCTGGTGGCATGAACATATACTTGAAGACAAGAAAGACGGCAATATAGTAATTAAAGACCGCGTTATATATAGAGTCCCATTAGGCATAATAGGCAGGATAGTACATAGATTATTCATAAGAAAGACACTTCTGCGAGTATTCAACTTCCGAAGAAAAGTGATACTGGCTAGGTTTAA
>Ga0310344_10003447_pt1 | contig 11745 bp, 10 predicted proteins | sample HC15DNA20200_MG_FD_203801 | JGI IMG/M metagenome (GOLD analysis project Ga0310344, IMG submission 203801) | Marine microbial communities from station ALOHA, North Pacific Subtropical Gyre - HC15-DNA-20-200_MG | ecosystem: Environmental > Aquatic > Marine > Oceanic | place: Pacific Ocean: North... | reverse complement strand
ATTGCTTTTAACGCAAGCTTGAACTCCGCATCGGGCGCTTCGCCGCGTTTGTAGTATTGCGTTTCGCCGATTCCAACGACGGCAACCTTCCCTCGAACTGTTCGTGACATAGATTCCTCCCGACCCCCGACCATACAACAATTCAGGTTAGTATGTCGGGTTCGACAGGGAGACAACACCATGCCCATTAATCCAGATGCCGTCGGCGAAACCGGCGGCCCCGTGAAACGCAGTTGGAATTCGAAAGACGCTCTTCTCTACGCCGTTGGCGTAGGTGCAGGCACCGACGATCTCGAATTTACGACCGAGAACACGAACAACACCACGCAGCGTGTATTGCCCACCTTTGCGGTCATCATCGGCGGTGGCGGCGCCCCCATGAACAAGATTGGCAGTTTTAATCCAACGATGATGGTGCACGGCGAACAAGGCATCGAACTCCTCGATGAAATTCCACCCGACGGCGAGATCGAAAGCACCGGGCGCATTGCGGCCATCTGGGACAAAGGGAATGCCGCGGTGATCGAAACGGAATCCGAAGCCGTCAGCGTCGCAACGGGGAAACCCCTACTTAAAACAAGGTCTATGCTGTTTTGCCGGGGTGAAGGCGGATGGGGAGGGGACCGCGGGCCCTCAGAAAAAGTTGCATTCCCCGACGCTGAGCCCACTCACCAGGTGACCTACGTTACCCGTGTGGACCAAGCGTTGACGTACAGACTTTCAGGCGACCGCAACCCGCTGCATTCGGATCCTTCGTTCGCGGCCATGGGTGGGTTCGACAAACCAATTTTACACGGACTTTGCACCTACGGATTTACGGGTCGAGCTCTCTTAGGCGAATTATGTGCCAACGATCCGACGAAGTTTCGATCCATGAACGCACGTTTCTCAAAGCCCGTCATTCCAGGGGATACGCTAACGGTCTCCATGTGGGTCGATGGAAGCACTGCGCTCTTCCGTACCACGAACCAGGACGGCGACGTCGTGATCGACCAAGGGGTTTGTACCTTCAATTAATCAAGGTAGGTAGGGATGGTGGTCGAAGCCAATCGCGGCCTCGATCACTGACCCGATCTCGATCAGCCGACGTTCACCCAGGCGCGGTCCGATGAGCTGAAAACTCCGGGGTAATCCCGACGCGTCGAGGTCAAGCGGCATCGTCAGGGTTGGGTGGCCCGAATAATCGAAAGGCGCCGTAAACGTCAGCATTGGCGCAGCATCTCGGTCACTTCCTGCATCCTGGCCCATCGAATCCACCCTTGGCGGCGCCATGGGCATGCACGGTGACAGAACCACATTGACGGACGCGAAAACGTCATCCAGTTCGTGTCGGAACCGCTCACGCGCCCGTTCAAGACTCGCGTACTCAAGCGCTGTCGCTTTCTCCGTGCCGTATTCAAGCAGTTGACGGAGCGACGGGCCGTACTCGTCGGCCCTGGACGGATAGGTTGACCGGTGCGCCACGGCGCATTCAACACTGCAAGTTACCGTCCACCTTTCGATAAGCTGTTGCCGTTCGGGCAACGTTATGTCGACAACTCGTGCCCCCACGTCACGACAACGTTCCACGGCGATCCGAGTTGATTCCTGGACCGACTGTTCGACCCCTTCTTCGCAATAAGACCAATCGACCCCGATCACCGCATCAGTTAAATCCTCTGGGCACGGTGCCAGAAAATTAGGGACGTCAGCTTTAAGCGATGTCGGATCGTTTGGGTCGAAACCGGCAATCGCTTGGAGGACGCGTGCCACATCTTCCACCGATCGGGCCATAGGCCCAAAGTGATCCAGTGAATCGGCCAACGCAAACCCACCGTATCGACTCACTCTGCCATAGGTTGGCTTTAACCCAACCAAACCACAGCAGGCCGAAGGAAAACGGATGCTACCCCCAGTATCCGTTCCAATGGCCCCATGTGCCATTCCCGCTGCGACAGCCACCCCCGATCCCGATGAGGAAACACCGGTCCAGTGTTCAGTATTCCAAGGATTCATCGGCGCCGTTACTTCGGGATGATGCTCTGCGTAAGCACCTTCCGTGAGCTTTACCTTACCGAGGGAAACCGCCCCCGCTTCGTCGAGTCGGTCAATCACGCTGGCATTTTCGTCCGGGCGCCAGTCGCGATGCATGTGCATGCCGCCGCTCGTCGGTACGCCGCGCGTCCACAAGAGATCCTTTAAACCCATCGTCGCACCATGCAGAACACCAAGTGGTTCGCCCTCACGCTGACGAATATCAAGTTCTGCCGCGCGTTGGATGGCTGCATCGCCAGTCACGGTCACGTACGCCCCAAGGGTCGGTTCCAGGTCTCGCAAGCGCTGCAACATGGTCTCAACGACGTTGACGACGGTCAGTTCACCACTTTTCGTTTTGCGGCAAATGTCGGAAAGCGAGCTGTAGTGGAGGTCCATGGCGGGCGTTCAGGCCGCAGGAACGTCAAATATTTTCCCAGGATTTAATATTCCCTTGGGATCAAGAGCCGATTTAAGCGAACGCATCAAGTGGACTTCTTCATCCGTTCTTGAAATATCCAAATAGCGTTTTTTCTCCAATCCCACACCGTGTTCCGCAGATACCGAACCACGGATTGACCGGAGCGGTTCATAGACACAGCAATTCACATCATGATGGGCGTCGGTATCGGTACCCGCAGAAATCGCAAAGTGAATATTGCCGTCTCCGATATGACCGAACGTAAAATTTTGATACTCGCCAAACGACGCAGCGAGACGCCGGTTCACCTCATCAACGTAATCGTGCATTTTCGAGATGCGCATACTGACATCGTAGATAAAAACCGGTTCGAACTGGTTGACTTGTTCAACGTCATCGCGCATCGCCCAAAGTTCGCGGCGCTGTGCTTCGTTCTCGGCCAATACTGCGTCCTTAACCAGACCCGCTTCAAACACCTCGGTCAGTGCCGCTTCCAAACGCGTCCGATCCGTTTCCGAGTCGCCCCCCATCGCTTCGATCAACACGTAATAAGGGTACGTTTGCGCAAGCGGTGGCGTTTGCTGCGCCGGTTGCGTGGTGACCAACCGATAAAAGTCATTCCACATCACCTCGAATGCCGACAGTGTTCCGCCTAACTTGCCATCCATGATTTTGAGCAATTCGGGTAGCTGCTCGAAACGATCGACCGCGACCAGAAGGGTTTCCTGGCTTCGCGGCTGTTCGCGCAATCTGAGGACAGCGCGTGTCACGACGCCGAGACTCCCCTCGGTACCAATGAAGAGTTGTTTTAGATCGTATCCCGCGTTGTTCTTGATCATCTCGTTCATCGACGAAACTACGGTACCGTTAGCAAGCACCGCTTCTAGACCAAGCACCATGTCTCGCGTCATCCCGTAACGCAGTACGCGGTTGCCACCCGCATTGGTCGCGATATTGCCGCCCACGGTGGAACTGCCACGCGCCCCGATATCTAAGGGATACATGAGCCCCGAATTCTCCGCAACTTCCTGAACCGTCTGCAATACGACACCACTTTCAACGGTGATGGTCCGATCAACTGCATTGATTTCCTCAACCTGATTCATTCGTTCCAGCGAAAGCGCAACGTCCTCAGTATCGGTAATTGCACTTTCAACCAATCCCGTAAGGCCCCCATGGGGAACCACCGACTGACCCATCTCATTGCAAATGCGCAAAATGTCGCTGACTTCTTCCGTGTTTCGCGGTCGAACGATTGCGGACGCCTTGATGCCGTCACTGCGCCAAATGCCGCTCGCTCTGGAATGAACATCGTCGCCCGTGAGCACGCCGCCGGGCCCCACCACGTTTTCAAGATGCCCTAGCAGATCGCTCATACCGTGTTATTCCCAACTCGTTAACGACGCGAACACTTTACTACAGACCCAAGCCTTGTCCTCAAAGTCCCATCCTATATGGGCCTTGCAATCGTCCTAGTCGAGGATTAGTTTCGCTGCGAAGACGCGATGGATTTGCGTTAAATGCCGACCCACACCGACAGCATGTCGACAGTAAACCGACGCCTTCCCCCCGAGTCACGCCCGCCAGTGCCGAGCCCTATTCCGAATCGACGTATCTCGCATTGGCTGAGTGCCTGGGCCGTGGGGGCTTTGCTTGTCGGCTGCGGGGGTGGAGGTGGTGGCGATAGCAGCAATGCCGAGCTACAGAGTGGTAATCAGACGACCACGGCGCAGGTATTGCAGACGCAACCGACCGAGAGTGAGCTCCATGCTGCATCGCGATTTGCATCTCGGGCATCGCTCGGCATGAACTACGACCAAATTCGCGCCCTCTCAATCAAGGGCCACGATTCGTGGCTGGAAGAGCAATTTTCCCTACCCGTCGAATATCACGACGAGTTGGTCGCCGATTTAATTCAACGGACCAAAGACGGCGAGTTCGACGAAGCGACGCAGCCGGATCCCGATGTCCTACCGTTTGTATTCCGTCGATACGTCTGGTGGCACCGCGCGCTCACGTCCGACGATGTCCTGCGGCAACGGATCGCATTTGCACTCAGTGAGATTTTTGTCGTCTCCGAGGTCGGAGGCCTAGGAGATACTGAGCGTGCATTACCTAATTTCTACGACGTCTTACTCGCGGGTGCCTTTGACAATTATCGAAATTTGTTGCGCGCTGTCACCCTGCACCCTTCCATGGGTTTCTACCTTAGTCATGTCAACAACAGCAAAGCCGATCCCGACAATAATATCTACCCAGACGAAAACTTCGCCCGGGAAAATATGCAGCTATTTTCCATCGGGCTTTATGAAATGAATCCCGACGGTTCCTATCAATACGATACCAACGGCGACCCGATCGCAGCTTATACCGATGACGACATCCGCGAATTTGCCAAGGTCTTCACTGGACTCAGTTGGGGCGGGGAGTACGCGCGATTTGGCCGGAAATGGGCAAATTACGTCGTGCCCATGGAAATGTTCGACGAATACCATGAGCCAGGGGCCAAGAAACTTCTAAATGGCTTCGAGATACCGGCAGGGCAAACGGGCATGGAGGACATTGAAGACGCCATTGATAACATCTTTAACCATGCCAATGTGGGACCTTTTATCGGACGACAACTCATCCAGCGCTTGGTGACGTCAAACCCGTCACCACATTATGTACGACGCGTTGCCGAGGCATTCGCCGATAACGGCTTGGGTGTTCGCGGCGACATGAAGGCCGTTATCCGAGCGGTTCTCCTGGACCCTGAGGCGACCTCAGATCCCGGAACCCATGCTCATTTTGGGAAACTACGCGAACCCATCCTGCGCATCGTCAGTATCGGACGACAATTCCATATCCAGAGCACGAGCGAGTATTTCTTCCATGGCGGTTATTGGTTTCAAAACCAATTAAGGCAGCACCCACTTTCCTCGCCGAGCGTGTTCAATTTCTTCCTGCCATCGCACATGCCCAACGGCGAAATTGCGGAAGCCAATTTGGTCGCCCCGGAGTTTCAGATCACGACCAATCCGGCCGTGATAGGGATCTCCAATCTCGCACAATACCTGATATGGGCGGACAACATCGGTGGTGTTCAATCACCGCCCTTTGGCGAGATGTCCGTTAACTTGCACGAATACGTTGTGCTTGCTCCTGACGTTCAAGGCCTAATTGATCGCCTCGACATGGTGCTGACCTACGGCACCTTGAGTAAGGCAACGCGAGATGCAATAGGTGCGACCCTCGTCACGATCGCGGATCCCACGGAACGCGCAAAATGGGCTATTTATCTCGTTCTCATCTCTCCCGACTTTGCGGTGATGCTTTAATGGTCAGTCGACGCTCCTTCCTTGGTCACGGCTGCTCACTCGGTGTGGCAGCTACGACACTCACATCGTCCATGGCTACCCTAGGTTTCGCGCGCCGGGCGGCGGCACAACAATCCTTTTCCGACTACAAGGCGTTGGTGTGCGTTTGCCTGAACGGCGGTAATGATTCCTACAACATGCTGGTCCCCGCCGATTCCGATCAGCACACCGAGTACGAGTCCATCCGTACTGATTTGGCACTGGAACAGTCGACTCTGCTCACCCTACCGGGGACGTCGACAGATGGTCGTTCATTCGGATTGCACCCAAACATGTCCGAAACTGCTGATCTCTACGGCGAAGGTGACATTGCTTTTATCGCCAATGTCGGCACGTTGATCGATTACGTTGACGCGGCAGCCGTTGAAGCAGGCGCACGTGTGCCTCTTGGCATCGGTTCCCACAATGACCAAATTGCTCAGTGGCAAACGGCACGGCCAGACAGGCGCGTACCCGAGGGCTGGGGTGGACGGCTCGCGGATCTGATGCAAGAGGTGAATGCGGACAATGGCATTTCCATGAACATCTCACTTGGCGGGACCAACGCTTTTCAGACCGGAAAACGTACGGTCGAATACGCGATCAATCGGGACGATGACGGTGCCCGTCGGATCTGGGGTTACGAAGGGGAATGGAAGAAAACTGTCATCGACCGATTATTCGAGGCACAACACGACCATCCATTTCGGCGCGAGTATAAGCGCCGTCTAGTCAGCGCCATCGATACGGGTGAGCGTTTTGTCGAGGCCATTCGGAATGGAACCCCCGTTGATACATCCTTTTCCGAAGGCGACTTCTCCACTGGATTACGACAGATTGCCCGAGTCATTGCAGCTCGAGAACAACTCGAGGCTAGTCGACAGACTTTTTTTATCAACGTCTGGGGTTGGGACCACCACGACGAGGTCCTCGATAACCACGTACGAATGCTACCGGAGATCAGCCTCGGACTTGCTGAATTCAAATCAGCGTTGATTGAGCTCGGTGTGTTCGATCAAGTGTCAACGTTCACCATTTCGGACTTCGGTCGAACGCTAACCACCAACGGCAAGGGTTCGGACCACGGCTGGGGCGGCCACCAAATGGTGATGGGGGGTGCCGTACGCGGCGGTCAAATTTACGGAGACTACCCAACCCTGTCCTCATCTAGCCCGCTCGACGTTGGGCGGGGCGTGTACGTCCCAACCACGGCCGTCGACCAATATTTCGCGGAATTAGCGCTTTGGTTCGGCGTTAGCCAGTCGGATCTCCCACTGGTACTGCCCAATGTGCGCCGGTTCTATTCTGCATCGGATACTTCGCCTCCACTTGGTTTTCTAGCTTAACGAACCACGGAATTTCTTTCGTCACCGGCCCAATCGCGGCGTAACGCCGCGTTTTACAGCCAGCGAAACCTGGCATAGTTGCGGTCGAATCGTGAGGATGACTCCAGACGAAGTGGATCGAGCGCTTTACAAGTTATTGCTTGGCATAACGACCATGGTCTCAACCGCAGTTTACGCGGCCGATGGGGATGGAGACGGGATCGAAGACGGCGTTGACAACTGCTCCTCTGTTGTCAACGCCGATCAACTGGATACCGACAACGACGACTCCGGGGATGTTTGCGACGTCGACGATGACAACGACAATGTCTCGGATGAACAGGAAGCCAACGACGGCACCGATCCCCTGAACCAATACTCGTGCATAGGTTGCTTCGACTTCGACATAGACATCGACGACGAAACGAGCGCATTAACCGACGGGCTCTTAGTTCTGCGACATCTATACGGCTTTAGCGGCACCACTCTCGTCGACGGCGCCGTGACGATAACGGCAGCGAGGCCTGGCACGTCCGCCATCAGCAATTACTTTGATACGCACGCGATACAACTCGATATCGATGGCGACGAACGGATTGAAGCGCTCACCGATGGGCTACTGCTCCTTCGTTATCTATTTGGTTTTGAAGGAACCGAGCTAATTGAGGGTGCGCTCGGTAGCGGCGCGGTCCGCACATCCGACACCGAGATCAGCGCGTACGTTCGTTCTCGCGTCGACACCGGTTCTAACATCACAAGAAACACGTTTTCTCAAGTTCAGGACCTGGTTTTTACCCCGTCCTGCGCCTCCGTCAGCTGCCACAAAGGGAGTTCGAGCCAATACGGCCTGGATCTTTCGAGCGGGACCGCCTATACCAATCTCGTGGGCGTCCCGAGCGGGCAAATGCCCACACTGAATCTCGTCACACACGGCAACCCGAACCAAAGCTATTTAGTTCAAAAAATCGAGGGGACGGCCGAAATCGGGGATCGAATGCCGCTTAATGGCCAAGTCTTAGAATACGATTTCCAGCAGCTGGTGCGTAATTGGATCGCCGAGGGGGCAAAAAATAACTAGTAATCCGATCCTGCGAAAGCGGGTATCAACTTCGTTCCTATGGTCAGCGGGTATGCGACTCTCTAGAATTCTCGCTTTCCCAACGTCGGATCAAACATGCGAAAACGTCACAAGTTGAGTCGGCGCGACCTCGTCAAAGGGGGTGTCGGAGCGATGACGATTCCGCTGCTGACCATTCTTGGAGAACAAGCTTGGTCCGCCGAACGAATCTCCGAATCGCACCCAACCGCGGTCGCACTGGGGTACGTGCACGACGGCGAGGATGTCGACGGCGCCCAGAACCCCACGTTTACGCCCGATCAGCGTTGCGATAATTGTGTGCAGTACGCGGCAACCAGCGACGGATGGGGAACGTGCAATATTTTCCCCGGTTTCGAAGTGGCAGGTCCGGGTTGGTGCAAAGTCTGGGTCGTTAAAACCTAATCTGTACCTAATTACGTTTATTACCTGCTGATACGGGCAGTGCCTCGTCTCGTTCGCCTTCGACGAAATATTCGAATCGGACCGACCGTGTGTAGTCCGACTCAACCGCCATCAGTCCGACCAACACCAGCAAGAGTACTGGGGGAGCAAGAACAACAGCCATCAGGGCCAACCTTTCCCACCGCATGTGCATAAAAACGGCCACAATGAACCCAGCCTTGAGCGCCATGAATAGCAAGATCAATGCCCAGCGCCATAGCCCACGATCAATGAAATCGGTCATATAGGAAAGCGCACTGACCAAAAACAGTAGGCCCCACACGATCAAATAGATACGGATCGGATGCTGCCTGCTAGGTTGGTCTGTCATCGCGACATCCTAATTTCCTTGGCCTACCACAAATAAAATAACGCGAAAATAAAGACCCAAACCAAGTCCACAAAGTGCCAGTACAAGCCCGTAATCTCGACAATTTCAAAATTACTTTCGTCGTATTTCCCCCGTCGAATACGAAATGCAATGGTCAATAAATAGACAACGCCGGCCGAGACATGCAAGCCATGAAACCCCGTCACCATGAAAAAGACGGCTCCAAACTGTGGTGCACCGAATGGGTTGGACCAAGGACGAACCCCCTCATCGAGAATAAGTTTCGACCATTCGAATACTTGCATCCCGACGAACATAGCGCCCAGCAACGCCGTCACCAGGATCAGGTACGTAGCAGCTTCCTTGCGGCGTCGGTAGCCCATGTTGACCGCCATCGCCATCGTGCCACTGGACGAAATGAGGATGAAGGTCATGATCGCTATGAGCAGTAAAGGGACCGAGATGCCGAAGGCTTGCAACGCGAATACTTCGCTTGGGTTGGGCCAGGGCTCGACCGTGCTCATCCGCACCGCCATGTACCCCACGAGAAAACAGGTGAAAATGAACGTATCGGACAACAAGAATACCCACATCATTGCCTTGCCCCACCGAACGCCCTTAAAGGTAGAGATGTCGGAACCCCAATCGTCCGAAAACGAGGTCACTAATGGTGACGCTCCCGAAGAACCGTGTGCGGACTTACGCTCAACGTCCGCCGTGGGCATCATGACCTGGGCTCAACATTTTGTGGCACGAAGTCTTGTTCTTCCCCTGGAACGCTATAGTCATATGCCCATCGATGCACGGTTGGAAGCGTGCCGCCCCAGTTCCCGTGATCGGGCGGCGTTTGCGGGGTTTGCCATTCCAGCGTCGTGGCGTCCCACGGATTAGGGCCGGCTTGTTTCCCTCGAAAGTAACTGACGATCAAGTTGTAGACGAAAACAAACTGCATTAGTCCCACGACCAGTGCGGCGACCGTAATAAATTCATTCAACGTCACCGCCGATGCGGGATAGAAATCCGACTCCACGCCGTTCGCATAATAACGGCGGGGTACACCGATAAAGCCGAGATAGTGCATCGGGTAGTAAATGGCATAAGTGCCAAGAAACGTCACCCAGAAATGTAATTGCCCGAGGGCATTATTCAACATGCGGCCCGTGAGTTTTGGGTACCAATGATAAATACCGCCGAAAATCACCAAAATGGGTGCGACCCCCATCACCATGTGGAAGTGGGCCACAACGAAATAGGTGTCCGACAATGGCACGTCAATGATGACGTTGCCCAAAAAGAGGCCGGAAAGCCCTCCGACCACAAAGGTCAGGATAAAAGCCAACGCAAACAACATGGGCACAGTCAACTTGATGTTGGCTTTCCATAATGTCAGGACCCAGTTATAAACCTTGATCGCCGTGGGCACAGCGATGATTAGTGTGGTTGTGGCAAAGAAAAAGCCGAAGTACGGATGCATCCCGGCGACGTACATGTGATGGGCCCATACGACAAACGATAACGCTCCGATCGCGACCAGCGCCCAAACCATCATTCGGTATCCAAAAATGTTCTTTCGTGAGTGAACGGATATCAACTCCGACACCACACCAAACGCTGGCAGCGCGACGATGTAGACCTCGGGATGGCCAAAAAACCAAAAGAGGTGCTGGAACAGCAATGGGCTACCACCGCTGTATTCGAGCGGCTGACCGAACGACACGATAGCCGGCATGAAAAAGCTGGTCCCAACCAATTTATCCAGCAACATCATGACCGCACTGACAAATAGCGCCGGGAAAGCCAGCAGTCCGAGGACGGTCGCCATTAAAATACCCCAGACCGTTAATGGCATACGCATGAGTGTCATGCCCCGAGTCCGGGCTTGCAGAATCGTGGTGACGTAGTTCAACCCACCCATGGTGAACGCGACGACGAAAATAATCAGCGACAGAAGCATCGCGACGATTCCCCAATCGACACCCGGCGTCCCTGGAAGAATGGCTTGCGGCGGATACAACGTCCAACCTGCTCCGGTAGGCCCTCCCGGCACGAAATAACTCGCCATCAACACGACAACGGACAGCAAGTACACGTGGTAGCTCAACATGTTCACGAACGGAAAAACCATATCGCGGGCACCGAGCATGAGTGGGATGCAAAAATTGCCGAACGCGCCCAGTAAAAACGCGGTAAGTAGAAAGATCACCATGATCATGCCGTGCATGGTCACGGCCTGGTAATAGATGTCTGGGGTGATGAAGGGCAACAATCCTGGGAAGCCTATCTGTATTCGCATCAATCCAGAAAGCACCAACGCCACCAAGCCAACCGCGATCGCAGTGACCCCGTATTGAACCGCAATCACTTTATGGTCCTGGCTAAACCAGTAACGCGTGATCCAACTCCGTGGATGGGGTACATCCATCGTTTCTTGATAGGGGGCTTCGATTTCCGTCATCCCTAATCCTTATGGTTGACCGAGGCAATGACCGCGTACGCAATCACTGCCTCGAACTCTTCTTCTGTAAATTGGTACAGGAGCACGACAGGCGCAAACCCTTCACCGACCTTCGTATTCGGGCATTCGATCGATCCTCTGAAGTATTCGTCGTCCACCGTAACCGGGGATCCATCGGTCAAGCACTCTTCTCGTCCCCCCAGCCCCCGCGAGGTAGCGCTCACGCCCTTCATTCCATCAAGGCTAGGACACGTCAAACGTCCTTGTGCCTTCACCGATGTTTCCCCGACATCTGCAAGATCTTCAGTCGCTCCGATCAATG